>WBZY01000760.1_pt1 | contig 21674 bp, 20 predicted proteins | sample 5204191 | NCBI WGS metagenome assembly WBZY01 (sample SAMN12344363, study PRJNA552823) | activated sludge metagenome | biome: Activated sludge suspended growth; feature: Anammox Sidestream; material: Wastewater; isolation source: activated sludge from anammox sidestream of wastewater treatment...
CGCAAGTTCATCGTCGCCGACACCCCGGGGCACGAGCAGTACACGCGCAACATGGTCACGGGCGCCTCCACGGCCGACCTCGCCGTGATCCTCATCGATGCGCGCAAGGGCGTACTCACCCAGACGCGCCGCCACAGCTTTCTCGTCTCGCTCCTGGGCATCCGCCGCGTCGTGCTCGCGGTGAACAAGATGGATCTGGCCGGCTACTCGCAGGAAGTGTTCGACACCATCCTGCAGGAGTACCGGGATTTCGCCGCACAGATCGATCTGAAGGACATCACGGCGATCCCGATCTCGGCCGTGTACGGCGACAACATCGTCGAGGCGGGATCGAACATGCCCTGGTATCGGGGCCCCACCCTGATGCATCACCTCGAGACCGTGGAAGTCGGCGACGAACTGCCCGCCAAGCCCTTCCGCCTGCCCGTGCAGTGGGTGAACCGGCCGAACCACGAGTTCCGCGGCTTTGCCGGGCTCATCTCGAGCGGCACCGTGCACCAGGGTGATCGCATCCGCGTGCTGCCCTCGGGGCGCGAGAGTCGTGTGGCACGCATCGTGACCGCCGATGGCGACCTCAAGTCGGCGGTGGCCGGCCAGTCGGTGACGCTCACCCTCGACAGCGAGATCGATATCAGTCGCGGCGATGTGATCGCCGAGGGCGACGCGCCGCCGCAGGTGGCCGACCAGTTCGAAGCGACGGTCGTGTGGATGCACGACGATCCGATGCTGCGGGGCCGCTCCTATCTGATGAAGATCGGCACGCGCACGCTCACGGCGACGGTCGCGCCCATCAAGCACAAGATCAACGTGAACACGCTCGAGCAGACCGCGGCGGAACGCCTTGAGCTCAACGACATCGGGGTGTGCGAGCTCGAACTCGATCGCCCGATTCCCTTCGACGCCTACCGCGAGGATCACACGCTCGGCGGCTTCATCCTGATCGACCGGATGTCGAACAACACGGTGGGAGCGGGCCTGCTGAACTTTGCACTGCGCCGCTCGGAGAACGTGCACTGGCAGGCGCTCGATGTGGGCAAGAAGGTGCGCTCGCAGCTGAAGAGCCAGAAGTCCTGCGTGCTGTGGCTCACGGGTCTTTCCGGCGCGGGCAAGTCCACGATCGCGAACCTCGTGGAGAAGCGCCTGCTGTCGATGGGGCGCCACACGTATCTCCTCGACGGCGACAACGTCCGCCATGGCCTCAACAAGGATCTCGGTTTCACCGCGCAGGACCGTGTCGAGAACATCCGTCGTGTGGCCGAGGTCGCCAAGCTCATGGTCGATGCGGGCCTCATCGTGCTCGTGTCCTTCATCTCGCCGTTCCGCTCCGAGCGGCGCATGGCGCGCGATCTGCTCGAGGCGGGCGAGTTCCTCGAGGTGTTTGTCGATACCCCGATCGCGGTGGCCGAGCAGCGTGACGTGAAGGGCCTCTACAAGAAGGCGCGGCGTGGTGAACTGAAGAACTTCACTGGCGTCGACTCGCCCTATGAGGTTCCGGAGAATCCCGACATCCGTATCGAGACGACGGCGATGTCGTCCGAGGAGGCCGCCGACCGGATCGTGGCGCACCTCGCGAATGCGGGCATGCTGAGCGGGGCGTGAGGGCTGGCCATGAATCACGAGGTGCAGAGACTGCTCGATCGGGTGATCGGCATCGCGCGGCGCGCGGGACAGGAGATCCTGGAGGTCTACGCGTCCGGTGATGCGGGCGCGCAGGCCAAGGCGGACAACTCGCCGCTGACGCTTGCGGATCTGCGCGCCCATCGCGTCATCGTCAGTGCACTGCGCGAGCTCACACCGGAAACTCCGGTGCTGTCCGAGGAAGCGGCGGACACGCCGTGGGCGGAGCGCTCGGGCTGGTCGCGCTACTGGCTGGTCGACCCACTCGATGGCACCAAGGAGTTTCTCTCCCGCAACGGCGAGTTCACGGTCAACATTGCGCTCATCGAGGGACACACGCCAACGCTCGGCGTGGTGCACGTGCCGGTGCGCGCGACGACTTACTCGGGCCTGCCCGGTACGGGCGCCTGGCGTCGGCGCGGCGACAGCGCCGCCGAGCCCATCCGCGTGCAGTCGCAGGCTGCCTCGCCCTTGCGGGTGGTGGGCAGCAAGTCACATCGTGGTGATTCGCTCGACGGATTCCTCGCGCGTGCGGGAGCGCACGAACTCGTCCCCGTAGGCAGCTCGCTCAAGTTCTGCATGGTGGCGGAAGGGGCGGCCGACGTGTATCCGCGCCTCGGGCCGACATCGGAGTGGGATACGGCCGCGGCGCAGGCCGTGGTCTGCGGTGCAGGTGGCGTGGTGGTCACGCTCGATGGCGCGCCGCTCGCGTACAACACCAAGGCCGACATCCTCAATCCGCATTTCTTCGTCTACGCCGATCGAACGCGTGACTGGCTGGCGCTGCTGCGGTAGCGGTCCCGCGAATGCGATGCTACGGTGGCGCGCGACCCCACCCCGCGCAGAGAGGGATTGATCCATGTCCGAGCGTCTTGCTCCCTGGTCCGAGTACGTCGATCTGCTGAAGCCGGCCGGCGAGCTGCGCAGCCTCCTGCTCGATCCTGACAGCGAGCAGCTGCGCGCCGAGCTCTACCGGCAGCTGCTGATGAATCTCTCGTCGGGCTATTTCCTCTATTTCCAGTCGAGCCCGGAGCACCCGGACTGGGCACCGTTCCTGAATTCGGTATTCGTGCTGCAGCCCAATCCCGACGACACCTATCTGCTGGCGCCGGTGCGGGGCGATGGGATTTACCGCATCAGCGGCACGCGCGGCACGGTGAAGCTGCTGACCTTCTCCACCGGCCGCAACATGATGGGCATGTCGGCCGAGCCGGGGCGCAACTTCGATTACTTCGATGCCGACGATCTCGCGCTGGGTGCCGACGGCACGCTCGAAGTGATCCTGAGTGCTGAACGCCCAACGGGTCACAAGGGCAACTGGTGGCCGCTGCATCGCGAAGCGGAGTTCATCCTGGTGCGCCAGCGTTCCTACGACTGGGGTCGCGAGCAGGAGGCACGCCTTGCCATCGAGCGGCTCGACCCGCAGCCGCTCAAACCCCGCCAGAGCATCGAGACCATCGATCGTCAGCTGCGCGCACTGCTGGCGGGCTTCGCCGCCCAGCTCTCGCGGCAGTGGCTCACCTATCAGAAGAGCGCGCGCGACCGCGGGCTCGTGAACCGGCTCGAGTTCACCACCATGGGCAATGCGGTCGGCGGGCAGTATTACTGGCAGGGCATTTTCGACGTCGCCCCGGACGAGGCGTTGATCCTCGAGACCGAGTTGCCGGAAACGCGTCCCTACTGGAACGTGCAGTTGAACGACGAGCTCTGGAATGCGCTCGAGTTCATCTATCGCCAGAGCAGCCTGAACGGTCACCAGGCGCGCGTCGACAGCGATGGTCGCTTTCGCGCCGTGATCGCCCACGTCGACCCGGGCGTCGCCAACTGGCTCGACCCGGTCGGCTCGCGCCAGGGCATGCTGATCGGCCGCTGGTACGGCTGCAGCTCGACTCCGCTGCCGACGCTCACGCGCGTGCCCCTTGCCGATGTGCGCCGCCATCTGCCTGCGGACACGCCGACTGTCACAGCCGCCGCGCGTGAGGCGCAACTGCGCGCCCGGCGCCTCGGCGCACAGCTGCGCAGGCGCTGGTAATGGAGTTCCCCGGTGTCGATCAGTTGCTCGAGCAGGCCTCGCAGGCGAGCGGCGGCCTCACGGATTTCGGCACCGGCCACGAGCAGGGACTCGCGCTGCTGATCGAGGAGATCCGTCGCCGCGTACAGGTGAATGCGCACAACATCCAGCAGCTCACCGGCATCCTCGTCGCTGTCCTCGTGAGCCGCTTGTACTCGCAGCGTGGCTGGAAGAATCGCCCCGAGTGCCTCGCGCAGCCGATCCACTCGCCGCTCGTGGTGGTGGGCATTCCACGCAGCGGCACCACGGCGCTGCACAAGCTGTTGTCGATGGATCCGCGCTTCCAGGGTCTCGAGCAGTGGCTGATCAACACGCCGATGCCACGTCCGCCGCGCGAGTCCTGGGAAGGTGTGCCGGAGTTTCGCGCTGCGGTCGAGAGGCAGAACGCCTTCCTCGAGGCTGTACCTGCGTTGCGCGTCACCCACGAAGTCAACGCCGATGAAGTGGACGAGTGCCTGAACCTGCTGGCGCAGAGCTTCGTCAGCCACTATTTCGCCAGCTGTCTCGGGTTGCCGGACTACGACCTCTGGGTGCGCGATCAGGATGAGCGCGCGAGTTACCGCCGCTACGCCGACAATCTGCGCCTGATCGGAGCCGATGCTCCGCAGCAGCGCTGGCTGCTCAAGAACCCTGGCAGCGTGGCTCATCTCGATGCATTGTTCGAGGTATTTCCCGATGCCTGCATCATCCAGACGCATCGCGATCCCGTGCAATGCATCCCTTCCGTGTGTGGCGTGATCTGGCCGGCGCGCAGCTTCTTTCATGCACGGGAGATCGACCCGGCCACTCTCGGTCCGCGCGAGCGTGATCTCTGGGCCTGGTCAGTCGAGCGCGGCGAGCAGGTGCGCCGCCGTCATCCGGGTCGTTTCATGGACGTCGATTTCCGTGCCTTCCAGCGCGACCCCTTGCACGAGGTACAGCGCATTTACGAACACTTCGGCCTCACGCTCGAGCCGGAGGTCGAGCGCGGCATGCGCGCGTGGCTCGCATCCAACCCCCAGCACAAGCACGGCCGGCACGAGTACACGCCCGAGCAGTACGGTCTCACCGCCGGGGAGATCCGCGAGCACTTTGCGGCGTACATCCAGCGCCATTCCCTTGCGAGGCAGACATGAAGGCAGCGGTATTTCAGGGGGTCGGCCAGCCCCTGTGCATCGAGGAGCGGCCCGATCCGACCCCCGGCCCGGGCGAGGCCGTCATCAAGGTCGCGCGCGCCGGCATTTGCGGCAGCGATCTGCACATGACGTCGGAGCCCGGCACGACGATCGCGCCCGGCACGATCATCGGCCATGAACTCGCGGGCGAAATCGTCGCGCTCGGCCAGGGTGTCACGAGCCTGCGTATCGGCGATCGGGTGGCGCCGCTGCCCTTCGTCGGTTGCGGGCATTGCGTGGCCTGCAGTGACGGTCGCCCGCATCACTGCGCGCAGGCACGCATCGACGTGGTCACCGGCTTCGCCCAGTTCTCGCGCGTCGGCGTCGGCGATTGCATCGTGCTGCCGCCGGAGCTTTCCGACGACGACGGTGCGCTGATCGAGCCGCTGGCAGTCGGACTGCAGGGCGTGCGCAAGGCGCAGATGCAGATCGGCTGCCGCGCACTCGTGCTGGGGGCCGGGCCGATCGGACTCGCCAGCGCCTTCTGGGCGCGCCGCCTCGGCGCCTCGCGAGTGGTGGTGGTGGCTCAGTCGAAGCGCCGCGAGCGTATTGCCCGCGAGCTCGGGGCTACGGATTTCATCGCCCAGAGTGAAGTGGCCGATCCGGCCGTCGCAATCAACGGCGCGCTCGGCGGGCCGCCCGAGGTGGTCTTCGAGGCCGTGGGCCTTCCCGGCGCCATCGGCAAGGCGATGGAATACGTCGCGCCGCGTGGCACGATCATCGGCCTTGGCTTCACGACCGGGTCCGACTCGTACTCCTGCGCCATCGCACTCATGAAGGAAGTGCGGCTGCTGTTTTCGGTGGTCTACGAGCGGCGCGACTTCCAGTACACCGCCGAAGTCATGGCGACCGGCGAGCGTGCGCCGCGCGCCATGATCACCGACACGGTTTCGCTGGATGAGATGCCGGCGAAATTCGAGAGCCTTCGCGGCCACAGCGCTGACTGCAAGGTCATGGTCGCCCCCTGGGGCCGGCACTGAAGGCGACGGGAACACATGGCATACATACAGGTCCGCTACGAATGCCGCGCACCGGCGGAAGTCTCGCCGATGTCTCTCGACGAGGTGTATGAGACCACGCTCGAGCAGATCAAATGGATCGATGCGCAGGGCTACCCGGTCACGGTGAACTTCAGCGAGCACCACGGCGTCGAGGATGGCTACCTGCCAAGCGCGATCACGATGGCGGCCGCTGCGGCGGCCATCACGCGCCACGTGCGGCTGCAGGTGAATGTGCTGCTGCCCTACCGGGGCCCGCTGCAGCTTGCCGAGGAAGTCGTGGTGCTGGATCGCATCAGCCGCGGTCGCGTCGAGCTGCTGCTGATGGGTGGTTTCGTGCCGAGCGAAATGGAAACCTTCGGCGTCGACCCGAAGCGGCGGGGCGAGCTCATGGAAGAGGGGGTACGGGTGCTGCGCCAGGCGTGGACCGGCGAGCCCTTCGAGTACCGCGGTCGTCGCTGCCGGATACTGCCGCGTCCCGTGCAGCAGCCCAATCCACCGCTCTTCATGGGCGCCGCGTCGCCGGCTGCGGCGCGTCGCGCGGCGCGCATCGGCGATGGGTTCATCGCGGTGTCGTGGCTCAACGAGCATTACCTCGCCGAGTGCGCGGCAGTCGGTCGCACTCCGCGCCATCAAGGCGCCATGCCTTTTTCCTACCCTTATATCTGCGAGGACCCTGACCGCACCTGGGAGCGCCTCGCGCCCTACTGCCTGTATGAGACGAACATGTATGCGCGCTGGCAGGCGAGTGCGAGCCAGGGCGGCATGTTCAAGCCGGCCACGGATACGGATGCGCTGCGTGCGCTGAAGATCTATCAGCCCGTGACCGCGGGAGAAATACTGGCGCGTGCGCCGAGCTTCGCACCGAACGATGCCCTGGTGTTGCATCCGCTCATCTCGGGACTGGAGAAGGATCTCAGCTGGGAGGGCCTGCAGCTGTTCTTCACCCAGGTTGCACCGCATCTCGACATCCGGCCTCTTTGAGCGTCCCAGGGAGTACCCGCGTGACCCGCCCGAAGCCACCTACCACCCGGGATCAACAGCGCGAGGACACGTTCAAGCGGGTTTATGAGGCAGCGCTGGGCGAATTTCGCAGGGTGGGCGTCGAGAAGGCCACCGTAAGCGGCATCTGCCTGCGGGCCGGGGTGGCCAAAGGCACGTTCTTCTTCCACTTTCCGACCAAGGATCATGTGCTGCTCGCGCGCCAGCAGCAGATCTCGGAAGCGATGGCGCAGCGGATCACCGCGGAACTGGCCGGTGTCCCGGATGCACGTGCTTTCCTGCGACGTCTGACGGCGATCGTGCTCGAGGAACACCAGGCCGTTGGCGATCTGGAACTCGTGCGCCAGATCAACCTCGCCATCGTGCGCCAGAGCGGCGTGCCGCAGCTGGGCGTACGCCAGACCGCCTTCGGCGTGTGTCTCGCCCGGCAGATCCGCAACTTGCAGAAGGCCGGGGTCATCCGCAAGGGCGTGGATGCCGCCCGGCTCGCCGACTGTCTGCGGCTCAGCTTCTTCGGTTTTCTGGCGAGTCCGCAATCTTCCTTCGAGACCAGTCGCCCGCAGCTGGCGCTGCTGACGGAGCTGTTGGCCGAATCACTGCTGGCCTGAGGTCCGGATGTTTCATTGACCGCGGTCAGCGAATAGGGTAGGATACCGCCATGGACTTCGAGTTCTCGGAAGACGAACAGCGATTCCTGCGTGACGTGGATGCCTTCCTGGCGGCGAACCACGATCCGCGAGTCATGGACCCGAGCCGCGAGAATCTGTCGCAGCTCGTGGACACGCCCGAGCGGCGGGCTTTCATGAAGAAGCTCACTGAACGCGGCTGGATCGGCATCACTTGGCCCCGTGAATACGGCGGGCAGGGCGGCCGCGGGTTCTACGAATACCTGCTGAACGAGAAGCTCTCCTCGGTCGGTGCGCCGCAGCTCGGCAAGGGCACCGGCGTGGTCGGCAAGACACTGATCAATGTGGCCTCGGAGAAGCTGAAGCAGGAGTTCCTGCCGAAGATCCTGAACGCCGAGATCGAATTCGCGATCGGCTACTCGGAGCCCCAGGCCGGTTCGGATGCGGCCGCCATGCGTCTGAAGGCCGAGCGCAAGGGTGAAGGCTGGGTGCTGAACGGCCAGAAGGTGTTCACCACGTCGGCACACTTCGCCGACTGGTACTGGGTCGGCGCACGCACGGATCCGCAGGCAGCGAAGCACCACGGCATCTCGCTCTTCGTGCTGCGCATGGATGCCCCCGGCCTCACCATCCAGCCGATGTACACCATTGGCGGTGAGCGCACCAATGCGGTCTTTTTCGATGATGTCTTCGTACACGACGACTACCGGATCGGCGCGCTGAACAAGGGATTCCAGTACATCGCCGAGGCGCTCGACCTCGAGCGCTTCGGCATGTTCACCTTTTCTCCGGTTCGTGGCCGCACCGAACTGCTCTGTGATTACGTGTTGCAGGCGAAGCGCGACGGCAAGCCGCTGAAGGACGATCCCGTGATCCGTCAGCGGATCGCGCAGCTCGCCACCGAATGCGAGGTGGCGCGCCTGCTCGGCGTGCGCTTCGTCGATGCCGCGCTCGATGCGACCAAGACTCCAACCGTGCCGGCATCGGAGTACAAACTCTACGCAACCGAGTTCTCGCGGCGCCTCGCGGATGCCACGATGGACATCGTCGGGCCGGGAAGCCAGTTGAACGCCGAGGCCGACGACGCCCCGCTCGATGGGCGCGCTCCGGGTTGCTACCTGCTCACGGTCCTCGAGACCATCGGCGGTGGCACTTCGGAGGTGCAGAAGAACATCATCGCCACCCGCAAGCATGGCTTGCCGAGGAATTTCTGATGAAGGTCTATACCACCGCTCCGCTCGAGGATCCACGCCGCGCGCGCACGCTGTATCGCGAGCTCGAGGACATCGGCTACGACGGAGCTTTCTCCTTTGAAGCGAAGCACGACCCGTTCCTTGCGCTCGCCGTGGCTGCCGAACATACGGAGAAGCTGCGGCTCGGCACCGGCATCGCGATCGCCTTCGCGCGCAACCCGATGAACCTCGCGAATCTCGGTTACGACCTGCAGTCGATCACCGGCGGGCGCTTCGTGCTCGGCCTTGGCTCCCAGGTCAAGCCGCACATCGAGAAGCGTTTCAGCTCCGTGTGGTCGCATCCGGCCGAGCGCATGTCCGAGATCGTGCGGGCCATCAAGGCAATCTGGGATTGCTGGGAAGGCAGGAGCGAGCTCAACTTCCGCGGCAAGTTCTACACCCACACCATCATGATTCCGGCGTTCAACCCGGGTCCGAACCCCTATGGACCGCCGCCGATCCTCACCGGCGGTTTTGGTCCGCTGATGACGGCAGTCGCAGGCGAAGCCGCCGATGGCTTCATCGCGCATCCCTTCAACACCCGCCGCTCGCTGCTGCAGAACACGCTGCCGGCGCTCGAACAGGGGCTCGCGAAGAGCGGCCGCAAGCGCAGCGATCTGGAGGTGGTCTGCTCGACGCTGGTGGTCACGGCGGACAGCGAAGAGGGTCTCGCGGCGTCGAAACTCGCGGCGCGCAAGCAACTGGCGTTCTACGGCTCGACGCCTGCCTATCTCCCGACACTCGTCTGCCACGGCTGGGAGGGGATTCACACGGAGCTGAACAAGCTCTCCAAGGCCGGTCGCTGGGACGACATGACCAGCCTCATCGGCGACGAAGTCCTGAACGAGATCGCCGTGGTGGGTGAGCCGCACGAGCTTGCCGGCAAACTGCGCGCGCGGCTCGCAGGCATCGCCGACGGCGTCAGCCTCACCCACAACCGCTGCCCCGATCCGGGGCACTGGGCAGGCGTGGTGCGCGAGCTGCGACACGGAAGAAAGCCATGAGCGAAGGTCACGAGAAAGTGCTGCGCGCGGCGTGGGAGAGCTTTTGCGACGAGCTCAAGCGCGCAGGCGATATTCCGTTCCGGGATCCGGCGCCGCGGCACGTCGCCGCGCGTGCCGCCGGTATCGAGGCGTTGGCGCGCAATATTTCGCTCGCGCTTAACTTCAATCACGATTACGCGGACCCGCGCTACCCCGAGCTGATCCACTACTTCGATCCGGTAAGGAAACAGGGGGGTGACAACACCGATGCGGTGTACGTGGGCGCGACGATCAACGGCACCGATACCTATCGGATCAGTGGTGATCGCGGCACCGCCCGCTATTTCGCCATCACTTCGGTGCAGCGCGGCCAGACCCCCTGGGGCGGCAAGGTCGCCCAGACACTCTTCGACCATGACCTCAAGGTCGAGCCCGATGGCCGTTTCGAGCTCATCGTGAGCCCCGAGCCCCATCCGGGCAACTGGCTGCGCACGACACCGGAGACTTTCCGGGTGACTTTCCGCCAGTTCTTCGCCGACTGGGAGGCCGAGCGGCCGATGAAGGCGCGCATCGATCGCCTCACGGGCGACATGAGTCCGCCGGCGCCGATTGCGCCCGAGAAGCTCGCCGCGCAGCTGCTCGCCTCGGCGAAATGGGTCAACGAGTCGATCGAGTTCTGGGTGCGCATGATCAACATGTGGAAGGTGATGCCCAACACCTTCCGTTCTTACAAGCAGCTTTCCGATCGTGCCATCGACGCGACGCCGGGCGGTGAGCCGATGGTGGCCTACTGGTCACTGCCGAAAGACGAGTCGCTGATCATTCGCGTGCGCCCACCCGCGTGCCCGTATTGGGCCGTCGAGTTCGGCAACTTCTGGTGGATGAGCATGGACTATCGCTACCGCCTGTCGAACACCAACTGCCATTATGCGCAACTCGAGGACGACGGCGAGCTGATCGTGGTCGTTGCACATGAAGATCCCGGGTTGCCCAATTGGCTCGATACCTCCGGCTTCTCGGAGGGCTACGTCACCTATCGCTGGATGCTGGCGCAGAGCTGCCCCGAACCGCAGGCCACGCAGGTGAAGACAGCAGAGCTCTTCAAGCATCTTCCGGCAGGGATCAAGCGGATCACGCCGGATGCGCGACGCGAACAGCTCGCGATCCGCCGCCGCGGCGTGATCAACCGCTTCGGCAATCTCTGAACACCGGGGAGCGCATCATGACCGCTGACCGCACGGGACCATGGCAGCCACCGCCGCGTCCGGAGTGGCTCGCGCGGGTCAACGAGGAAGGGCGCGGCATGGATATCGCGAGCCTCGTTCCGCTCCAGCCTGACGAGTTGCTCGAGACCGCGAAGCGCAACACCGGGCTCGCGGATTTCGGCACGGAGGAATGGCGCGAGCCTTTCGAAGTGCTGGTCAAGGCGCTCGAGGAGGAGGCGGAGCTCAATCTCTTCGGGCGGTTGATGACCCGCAGCGATCTGCTGATCTGGCTGCAGGAGCGGCTGCAGATCGAGGACGCCTTCAGGGCGCATCCGGAAATCGAAGGCGAAGCGATTGAGGCGCCCGTCTTCATCGTGGGCCAGCCCCGCTCGGGCACTTCGATCCTCTTCGAGATGCTCTCGCAGGATGCGCAGTTCGGCGCGCCGATGAACTGGGAGATCATGTTTCCCTGCCCGCCGCCGGAAGCGGCCACTTATCGCGATGACCCGCGAATCGCGCAGGCGCAGCATCTGCTGACCCAATGGCATCGGGTCGCGCCAACCTTTCTCTCCATGCACGAGCTCGGCGCCACGATACCGAACGAGTGCAAGGTGGCGATGAACTGCACCTTCGTCAGCGACAACCTCACGGGCGTCTTCCAGGTGCCGAGCTACTACGCCTGGCTGATGAAAGCGGACCTCACCTATCCGTACGCCTACTACCGGCGCATGCTGCAGCTGCTGCAGTGGCGCAATCCGCGCCGCCACTGGCTGCTCAAGTCGCCCTCGCACATCTGGAGCCTGCCGACGCTGTTCAAGGTGTTTCCCGATGCGCGCATCGTCTACACCCACCGCGATCCCATCAAGACGCAGGCCTCGGTGACCAATCTCCTCGGCACCATCTACTGGATGCGCAGCGACAAGCCTTTCGATGCGGCAGCCTTCGAGCGCGTGTTCCAGCCGGAGTCGATCGCCGTCGGCATGAATCTCGTCATCGACCAGATCGAGCGCGGCGAAATTCCGCGCGCGCAGATCCACGATTTCCAGTTCGCCGATCTCATCAGTCAGCCGGTCGAGGCCGTGCGCTCCCTCTACGGGCGCGCGGGCCTCTCGTGGAGCGATGGGGCGCAGGCCGCGATGGAGGCCTACCTCGCGCACAAACCGCAGGGCAAGCACGGCGCGCACCGCTACTCGGTCGGCGAGCGCGAGCAGATCGAACGCGATCGCCAGCATTACGCGCGCTACCAGCGCTTCCACGGCGTCCCGAATGAAGTCTGAAGCCCCGGCCGCGGGCGCACTGCTCGAGATCGAGGCGATCAAGGCGCTCAAGGCCCGCTACTTCCGCTGCATGGACCAGAAGCGCTGGGCGGAACTCGCCGACGTGTTCGCGCGCGACGCCGTGGCGCAGTGGGATCCGCATCCCGAGATCCTGTACGGACGCGAGGCGATCGTGGCGCACATCCGCGCCGGCATCGAGCCGCTCGTGACCGTGCATCACGGCCACATGCCCGAAATCTCGCTCACGGGCCCGGAGGCCGCGCACGGCATCTGGGCGATGTTCGATCTGGTCGAGGGCGAGAGCTTTCGTCTCGAGGGTTACGGGCACTATGAAGAAGACTACGTGAAAGAGGAGGGGCGCTGGTGCATCATGCGCCTGCGGCTTACCCGCCTGCGGGTCGACATCCAGAACAAGACAACGGGGAATCAAGCATGAATCTGGGCAGACGTTGCGCGGCCGAGTTCTTCGGCACTTTCTGGCTGGTCCTGGGCGGCTGCGGGACGGCGGTGCTGGCCGCGGCCTTTCCTGACCTCGGGGTCGGCTTCGCAGGTGTCGCGCTCGCCTTCGGCCTCACCCTGCTGACCATGTGCTACGCGATCGGCCACATTTCCGGCTGTCACATCAATCCCGCAGTCACCTGCGGTCTGGCCGCTGGCGGGCGTTTTCCGGTCAAGGAAGTGATTCCCTATGTCGTGGCGCAGGTCATCGGCGGGATTGTCGCGGGTGGGGTGCTGTACCTCATTGCCTCCGGCAAGGCGGGCTTCGACGCCACGGCCAGCGGCTTTGCGTCGAACGGCTTCGGCGCGCATTCGCCCGGTGGCTACGCCATGGGCGCCGCCGCGCTGTGCGAAATCGTGATGACCGGCTTCTTCATCTTCATCATCATGGGCGCAACCCATCGGCGCGCACCGGTGGGTTTCGCCGGTATCGCGATCGGCCTCTCGCTGACGCTGATCCACCTGATCAGCATCCCCGTCACCAACACGTCGGTGAACCCGGCGCGCTCGACCGGCGTCGCGTTCTTTCAGGGGGACTGGGCCGTGCAGCAGCTGTGGTTCTTCTGGGTGATGCCGATCGTCGGTGGCATCATCGGTGGACTGGTCTATCGTTACCTCAACAGCGAAGAGCCGGCACGACCCAACATCACTGGGGATATCGCGTGAAACATGCCTGCCGCCGGGCAGTCGCTCCAGACGCTGATCCCTGCCTTGGCACCCCAGTGATGTGATGACTGCTCGACGTGCAGATCGACTCGGTCGCCTCGGCGTGTGGACGTGGCTGGACGGCCATACGGCGGCGCAGGCTGTCGAGGTGGCGCGCCGGATCGAGGCCTGGGGCTACTCTGCGCTCTGGTTTCCCGAAGCGGTGGGGCGCGATCCTTTCGCGATCATTGCCTGGCTCGCGGCGCACACCGGGCGGCTCGTGTTTGCCACAGGCATCGCGAATATTTACGCCCGGGATGCCGTCGCGATGCGTGCCGCGAAGGACACCGTGGGCGAACTCTCGGGAGGGCGCTTCGTGCTTGGGCTCGGCGTATCGCACGCGCCGCTCGTCGCCGGGTTGCGCGGGCACGTCTACGGCAAGCCCGTGGCCACGATGCACAGCTATCTCGAGGCGATCGAGCGGGCCACCTTTGTCGGGCCAGTGCCGGCGGAAGAAACGCCCATCCTGCTCGGCGCACTGCGACCGCGAATGCTCGCGCTCGCGGCGGAGCGCTGTGCCGGCGTGGTTCCTTACAATGTCACGCCCGAGCACACGGCGCGCGCGCGGGAGATCCTCGGCCGCGAGCCGACGCTCGCGCCCGAGCAGATGGTGCTGCGCGAAACCGATCCCGTGAAGGCGCGCGGCATTGCTCGCCGGCATCTCGCGCCCTATCTGGAGTTGCCGAACTATTGCAACTGCTGGAAGTGGCTCGGTTTTGGGGATGAGGACTTTGCCAATGGCGGCAGCGATCGGCTGATGGATGCCCTGGTCGCCTGGGGCGACGAGGCAGCGATCGAGGCACGCATCCGCGCGCACTTCGACGCCGGTGCCGATCACGTTGGCATCCAGGCGCTGCGCGGGGATGGCGATCGCGGCCCCGACCTGCGCCTGCTCGAGGCGCTCGCGCCAGCGCTGCAGTGATGCAGCCGGCAGGGCGCCCCCGCTGAATGGAAACCCGCGCGATCTCGCCGCAGTCGTACTCCCTGTATGCACTCATCGTGCTGATCTGGGGGTCGACCTGGATCGCCATCAAATTCCAGCTCGGGGAAGTCGAGCCGCTGGTATCGGTGATCTATCGCTTCGGGATTTCCGCGATCCTGCTGTTCGCGTGGTGTGTGCTGGTGCGCGCGCGCATTCGGCTGAGCCTCCTCGAACACGCGTTCGTCGCGTTGCAGGGCGTGTGTCTGTTCGGGATCAACCTGTGGCTCACCTATTCGTCGGAAGTCTATCTGGCTGGCGGCGTGGTGGCCGTGGTGTTCGCGAGCACGGTATTCATGAACGCCTTCAATGCCGCGTTGTTCCTGCGTCGCCCCGTGGCGCCGCCGGTGCTCGCCGGTGGCATGGTGGGCCTGTGCGGGGTTGCGCTGCTCTTCTGGCCGGAGATGCAGCACCTCGGGTCCTCCGATGGTGCCGTGCGCGGACTGCTGCTGGCGGTGCTGGCGACGTATTGCGCGTCGCTGGGCAATATCGTCGCCACACGCAACACCGCGTTCAGCCTGCCGGTGATATCGATCAATGCCTGGGGGATGTTCTACGGCACCTTGTTGCTGCTTGTGATCGGAGCGCTCAAGGGTGCCGAGTTCGGCTTTCCGCCACGCCCGTCATACACGATCGCGCTGCTCTATCTGGCAGTTTTCGGTTCAGTCATCGCCTTTGGCGCGTACGTGCGCCTGCTCGCCCAGATCGGACCGGACAGGGCCGGCTACAGCTCGATGATGATTCCGCTCGTGGCACTCGTGATCTCGACACTGTTCGAAGGGTATCGCTGGACCGTACCCGCTGCGGGCGGAGTCGTATTGATCATTGCAGGAAACCTGCTGGCGATGCGACGCCGCCCGGCGTTCGCCTGAGTGGTGCCGGGTTTTCGGTTATTCGGTTATTGCTTCAATAACCGAATAACCGAAAACCCGGCACCATGTATTCTCACCGAATGAGCGATGCGATCCTCAGGCGCACGACCTTTCTCGTGCCGGACGCCGAAGCCGCGGCGAATTTCTACGTCGAGGTGTTCGGCTGGACACGCTGGTACGACCAGACCCTCGCGGTCGATCGTCGCTTCCCGCCTGCTGCGCCGGATGGCGCGAAAGCCCACCTGGTGCTGATCCAGGCCCAGGACCCGAGGATCGGCATGCTCGGGCTCATGCAGTACCTCGAACCGCCCTTCGACACCGGCGTGCGCAAGGGCCGTACCCGGGTCTCGATGGGGGAGGCGATCCTCGTCATCGAGGCCCAGGACCTCGATGGTATCCACGAGCGCGCCAAGGCCCGTGGCGCCACGATCGTGACCCCCCCGGTCGACTGGGAAGTCCCCCGGAACGACGGCCAGGGTGTCTTCAAGCTGCGCACGATGTCGCTCTTCGACCCGAACGGCATCTACATGGAAGTCAATACTTTTCGATGATATTCATGCATTTGCATTACGTATTAGCTCGTAGGGGAACTTTCCGGCAATTGAGGTAGTCTCACCTCACGCAAGTTACGGGAGAGCCGGTGTATCGCACCGACCCCTCCCCGAAAGCCGCGGAACATCGACCCCCGTTTCCGCGCAATGCCTCGAGCCCCGCCATGCGGGGCTCTTTTTTTGCCCGTCCGGCATCCCTACTTCGCGAGTTCGGTCAGCAGTGCGTGCCACTGCAGCAGCGCACCATCGATCGCGGCGAGTGGCACGCGCTCGTTCAATCCGTGAGCGAACGAATCCTCCGAGCGCATGAAGAGCGCGGACACGCCATAGGAAGGAATGCCCGCCGCCCGGAAGTGCAGGCTGTCGGTGGCTCCAGCGCTCATGCTCGGCACGACCGGCAGCCCCGGCGCCCGTGCGTGGACGGCTTTGGTCACCGCAGCGACGATATCCGCCCGCAGCGGGGAGGCGTCACTCGCCGTCGGATCGTCGAGCACCGTGACCCTGGCTTGCGGGTCGGCGACAACCTCCACGAGCCTGTCACGCACGCTCTCGACGCTGACGCCGGGGAAGATCCGGCAATTCACCGAGACGGTCGCGGATTGTGGCAGCGCGTTGAGCGCGTGCCCGCCGCGCAGCATCGTCGGCACACAGGTGGTGCCGATCTGCCCCACTGTGTCGGGATGTCGGGCGAGTTCCGCCGCCGCCTCGGGATCCCCCGTCTTCGCAAAACGGATCATCGCCTCACCGAGGGGCCCCGGTGTGCGCTCACCGGTGGCCTCGAGCGAGGCACGGGTGAGTTCATTTCGCTGCGGCGGGAAGTGGTAAGCGGCGATCCGGTCGATCGCGCGCGCGAGCTGCGCGATCGCGTTCTTGCCTGACGGGCGGCTCGAGTGTCCACCTGGGCTCGTGAAGGTGAACTCGAAATCGGCATAGGTCTTCTCACCCGCCTGCAGGTCGTATACGACCGGCTTGCCGTCTGTGTCGAGCTTGCCGCCGCCGCCATCGCCGTTCAGCACGAACTCGGCGTCGGGGAATTCCTTCGCCAGCGCGCGGGTCGTGCGCATGCTGGTTTCCTCGTCGCCCGAGAGCGCGAGAATGATGCCGCGGCCCGGCCGGAAACCCTCGGCCTTCAGCTGCAGGACCGTCGTCACGATCATCGCAAGGTCGAACTTGTTGTCGTCGGACCCTCGGCCGAAGAGATAGCCGTTCTCGACGATGGGCGTGAAAGGGTCCCGCTCCCAGTCGGCGGCACGCGCTTCGACGACATCCATGTGGGCGGAGATCACGAGCGGTCGCTTCGCACCCGTGCCGCGGTAGCGCGCGACGAGTGTCGCAGTTTCTCCCATGGGGGTGATCTGGATGTCCGCCGCAGGAATGCCGCCCGCTTCGAGTCGCCTGGCGAGAAATTCCGCGAAGGCTGGAACCTGACCCTGTCCCTCCACCGTCCGGAAACTGATTGATTCCTTCAGGAGTTCGAGCGCGTTTTCGGCAGGCGTCGCGGCGACCGCAAGGCCGGAGAGGGCCATGCAGAGGAGAGCTGGTGCGAGCAGGGCGGGTCGGCGGTTCATGCGTGCTCCGTGCTTTGTCTGTACTGACGGATGCGCAGCTACGATGCAGGGGACGCGGTATATTCGCTGCCTGCTCGCCGCTACGCGGGAGACGACTATGTTAAATCCCATTGATGCGCGCCGCGTATCCTTTCTCGCCCTGGTGCTGATCGCTGCGGCGTGCACACGCGAGCCCCCTCCCGGTCCCGCGCAGACCGCCGCCACCGAGCCCGCCGCGCAGGTTGCCTGGGCCCGCGAGGCGCTCGAACGCAATCCGGATCTCGAAGTGCTCGCCACCGATCCGAAGGGCATCTTCACGGTACGTCTGCGCCATGGGGGCGAGCTGCGCACCATCCGCATGGACGATCTCATCGCCGCGCCCCCAGTCACCGCGCCGCAGGCCGCCATCCCTGAGTCCGTCATTCCCGAGTCCGTTCCGGACGCGGACGCAGCCGAGGCCGAGACAGGAAGCACGACGGCAGTGTCAGAGCCGCCCCCGGAAATTACCGTTACGCGCAATGCCGGGAACGTGAGCATCACCGGTCCGGGCGTCTCCATCGCCACCGTTCGCGCGGCTTCCGGCGCCGTGATCACACCAACTGCCCCCGTACCACAGTCGACCTCAGCGAATGTCGAGCGGCGTAGCGAGCCTCTTGTGTGCCAGGGCGGGCGTCAGATGCACATCGATGGGCGCGCGATCGAGTTCGAAGGTGACGGCCTGGTCGTGGAGGACGGCTGCGATCTTTACCTCACGAACAGCCACATCAGCGCGAACGGCACCGCCATCAGGGTGGCCCGCGGCAAGGTGCATGTCGTGAACAGCACCCTCAAGGGTGGGCGCAGCTCGATAGAGGCGTCGCAGGGTGCGCAGGTGTTCTTGTCGAGTGCGTCGATCGACGGACTGCAGCGGCGCTTCGATACCGCCCAGATCACTGACCTCGGCGGTAACCGCTATCGCTGATGTTTCGCGCCTGATGTCAATGACCGGGGTCGAAGCCGCGACGGCACGCGTCGCCGAGGTGCTGCGCGAGCTGCACGAGCTGCCAGCTGTCGCGCAGGCACTCGCCGCCGCGCCGCGCGCCGTGACCGAGTCGTTGCCGCAGGTGCTCGCAGCCAGCGATTTCGTCGCCGAGTCCTGCGTGCGCGACCCGGACGTTATTCCGGCGCTACTCGCAGGCGCATTGCTCTCGAGGCGATCCGCAGCGGATTTCGCAGCCATCTCGGCCACCGAAGGCACTCATTCGGACGAAGCGGACTTCCAGGCGTGGATTCGCCGCTGGCGACGCCGCGAGATGGTGCGGATCGCCTGGCGCGATCTTGCGGGTTGGGCGAGTCTCGAGGAGACGCTGGCGGAACTTTCCGCATTCGCGGATGCGGCGATCGAAACAGCCTGCCGCTTTGCGCAGGCGGGTCTCATCGAGCGCTTCGGCACGCCACGCGGCCCTGATGGAGCGGTGCAGCCCTTCGTCGTGGTCGGCATGGGCAAGCTCGGCGGCGGCGAGCTCAATTTCTCCTCGGACATCGACCTCGTGTTCCTCTTTCCGGAGTTCGGCGACACGGATGGCGCACGCTCGATCTCGAACGAGGAGTTCTTCACGCGCCTCGGCCAGTCGCTGATCCGCCTGCTCGACGCGCGCACGGTTGACGGCTTCGTCTTCCGCATCGACATGCGCCTGCGCCCGTTCGGTGAGAGCGGACCGCTCGTCGCCGGCTTCTCCTCGTTCGAGGACTACCTGCTGCGCCACGGTCGCGCCTGGGAGCGCTACGCCTGGGTGAAGGCGCGCGCGATCACTTCGGCGGATGCCTACACTGACGTGCAGGCGAATGCGGTGCGCCCGTTCGTTTATCGCCGCTATCTCGATTACGGCGTGTTCGAGTCGCTGCGCGAGATGAAAGGGCTCATCGAGCGCGAAGTGCAGCGGCGCGATCTCGCCGACAATGTGAAGCTCGGTCCCGGCGGCATCCGCGAGATCGAATTCGTCGTGCAGGCGCTGCAACTCGTGCGCGGTGGGCAGGATCGCCGCCTGCAGACCCCTTCCTTGCTCGAAGCGCTCCGTGTTCTCGAAGCGGGTCGCTCCCTGCCCGTTGGGGCGGTAGCCGAGCTGCGCGACGCCTACAGCTTCCTGCGCCGTCTGGAGAATCGCCTGCAGATGCTGCAGGACCGGCAGACGCACGAGCTGCCCGCCGACGAGCCAGGCCGCGCGCGCATCGCGGCTGCGATGGGCGAGCCTGACTGGGGCGCACTGATGACCGCACTCGCGGCCCATCGGGCCCGTGTGTCGGCGCATTTCAAGGCAGTGGTCTTCGCGCCCGAGGCCGACAGTGCGAAGGCCGTCATCACCGTGGACCTCGGCCCGCTGTGGGATGACGGCGAACGTGCGGACACGGGTTTGATGGAGCACACGCTCACGGAGGCCGGCATGCACGATGCGCCGGAAGCGGCGCGCCTGCTGGCCGAGTTTCGTGCCTCGATGCTCGAACGGCGCCTCGATGCGGCGGGCCGCAAGCGTGTGCGTACTCTGATGCCCGCAGTCGTTGCCGATATCGTCGCCGCAGGCGGTACGATCGGAATCCTCCGGCGGGTGCTGCGGGTGTTCGAGGCGATCGGCTCGCGATCCGTGTATTTTGCCCTGCTGCACGAAAGCCCCACGGCGCGCCGGCGACTCGTCGACTTGTGCGCGCACGGCGACTTCCTCGCGGCGCAGATCGCCGCGCATCCGCTCCTCCTCGATGAGTTGATCGACGATCGGCTCCTCGAGGCGCTGCCCGATCGCGCGGCCCTGGCGCGTGATTTCGAACTGCGTGCAGGGCAGGCCGTCGATGACGACCCGGAGCACCAGGTCGAGTCGTTGCGGCACTTCCAGCGCGCCGCCGTATTTCGCATCGCCGTCGCGGATCTCACGGGGCGCCTGCCGGTCATGCGCGTCAGCGACCGGCTCACCGATGTGGCTGAGCTGATCGTCGAGCGGGCGATGGATCTTGGCTGGCGGCAGATCGTCGCCCAGTTCGGTACACCGATGTGTGGCGAAGGCGAGGCACGCCGCGCGGTGCGCATCTGCGCGGTGGGCTACGGCAAGCTCGGCGGCATCGAACTTGGCTACAGCTCGGACCTCGATCTGGTCTTTCTGCACGACTCGACCGGTGAGGCACAGGAGACCGACAGCGCGAAGCCGCTCGACAATCAGGTGTTTTTCGTGCGCCTCGCGCAGCGCATCGTGCATCTGCTCACAATGCACTCGGCCGCAGGCCGGCTCTACGAGGTGGACATGCGCCTGCGGCCGAGCGGCAAGGGTGGCATGCTCGTGACGAGCATCGCGGCGTTCGCCGAATACCAGCGCAAGGAGGCCTGGACCTGGGAACACCAGGCGCTGCTGCACGCGCGCGCGGTTGCCGGCGCGCCATCGCTGCGTGCCGATTTCGAACGGGAGCGGCTCGAGGTACTGCGCACCGCCGTGCGGCGCGACACGCTGCGCGAGGACGTGCGGTCGATGCGTGAACGCATGCGACGCGAACTGTCGCGTGCGGCGGCTGGTCAGGTCGACCTGAAGCAGGACCCCGGTGGAATCGCCGACATCGAGTTCCTGGCCCAGTACTGGGCGTTGCGCTGGGCCGGCGAGCATCCGCCCGTGGCCCTTTATGCAGATACGATCCGGCAGCTCGAATCGGTCGCATCCGCGGATCTCGTGCCACAGGCGACCGTCGACGTGCTGACGCACGCGTATCGCCTGTATCGCGAGCGGATTCACCATCGCGCGCTCGCCGATGCGCCGCCGATAGTCCAGCAGGAAGAGTTCGCCACGGAGCGCGCGGCCGTGATTGCGATCTGGGAAGAATCGATGAGCGGCTTATAATGTCGGGAACGCCCATTCGGGACTGCTCCATGACGGCCAAAACGCCCCCGCTTCTTCCGCCCAACGCCCAGAATCAGTACGAGGTCACGGCCGAAGACCTGCCGCTCGCCTGCCCGATGCCGCAGATGTACCTCTGGAACTCGCATCCGCGCGTGTATCTGCCGATCGAACCGACCGGGTGGGCGAAATGCCCCTATTGCGGCGCCGAGTACACGCTGCGTCGATGAGCGTTTCGGGCATAGCGGAGATACTCGCCGATCTCCACGATCTGAAGGCGCATTTCATGCGCTGGTTCCTGCTGTTGATACTCGGCCAGACCGTAGTCCTGCTCGGCGGTGGCTACTTCATCCTGAGGCACGTCATTGCATAGCGAGTGAGCAAACAGCACACACCAGACAGTTGACAGTCGGGCGGCACAGATTCATCTTGCCCGCCGCCCGCCGCCCGCCGCCCGCCGCCCGCCGCCCGCCGCCCGCCGCCCGCTGCGCTCAGCCCTCCGCGCGATA
>WBZY01000456.1_pt2 | contig 21633 bp, 25 predicted proteins | sample 5204191 | NCBI WGS metagenome assembly WBZY01 (sample SAMN12344363, study PRJNA552823) | activated sludge metagenome | biome: Activated sludge suspended growth; feature: Anammox Sidestream; material: Wastewater; isolation source: activated sludge from anammox sidestream of wastewater treatment...
GGTTGCAAGCGTGAGATACAACGCAGGACCTTCGAGCTTTTCTTCTTCGCCTGTTTGTGTGTTGGCAGAAATGGTCAGCGCGCGCATTCCCAATCCGAGCGCGTCCCACAACAGGATCGTGCCGCGCAAAAACGGAATCTTCGCAACGCGCGAACGATAGACCGCCGCGAGGCTTTCCTTGTGAACGACGATGTCCCCGTTCGGCGCGCGCATGGCAATGGCGAACGCTTTTTGTCCGCGCATCATCACGCCTTCGATGACGGCTTGTCCGCCGTAGGTAATGATCTTATCGTCCATTTTTTTGATTCACCACGAAGGCTTGCGAAGAACACAAAGGAAAACCTTTGGGTTTAAAACCTTCGTGACCTTTGTGTCCTTTGTGTTAGAAATTATTTCAAATTGTAGATCGTATGAACCAGCGCATCAATACCTTTGCGCCACGTGGGCAGGTGCAACTTTTCATTCGGCGAATGCGCGTTATCTTCGGGCAGACCAAAGCCGGTCAACACCGAGTCCACGCCGACATATTCCTGCAACTGCACAACGACGCCGATCGAGCCGCCCTCGCGTTTGAACAGCGGACGCTTGCCCCACGCTTGTTCGAGTCCCTTCGCTGTTGCCTGCACACCCAGGCTGTCGCGCTCCGTGATCGCCGCGCCCGAGCCGGTGATGATCTTCACCTCCGAGCGGATCGTCTTCGGCGTGTTCGCCTTCACATATTTGATCATCGCCTTCTCGATCTTCTCGGGCGTTTGATCTGGCACAAGGCGGCAGGATATTTTCGCCATCGCCCACGCGGGGAGGACGGTCTTCGATCCTTCGCCGGTGAAGCCTGATAACAAGCCATTGACCTCCAACGTCGGGCGAATGCTTACCCGCTCTTCGGGTGTGTACTCGGGTTCGCCCCACAACGCCGGGACGCCGGTCATGTTGACGATGTCCTTCGGCTTGATGGGCAGGCGCGCAATTTCGGCGCGTTCGGCTTTGCCTGCTTTACGCACTTTGTCGTAAAAGCCCGGCAAGGTGATGCGTCCTTTTTTATCGTGCATGCCCGCGATCAATTCGACGAGCGCTTGCGCGGGATTGTGGATCGTCCCGCCGAACAGACCGGAGTGCAAGTCGCGGTTGGGACCGTACATGCGGATTTCAAAGTACGCGAGACCGCGCAGACCGTACGTGATGGTGGGCAAGTCCGCGCCGATCATGCCGGCGTCGGGGTTGATACAAAAATCCGCTTTGAGCATCTCGGCATTGTTCTTGATGAACTCGCCGAGATTCTTCGAGCCGATCTCCTCTTCGCCTTCGATCAACCATTTGATGTTCACGGGCAACCCGCCCGTCCGCGCAACGGACTCGACCGCCTTCAACGAAGCGATCACTTGTCCCTTCATATCGGATGAACCGCGCGCGAATAAATTTTCTCCGCGCACTTCGGCTTTGAACGGGTCGGTCGTCCACAGATCGAGCGGGTCAACGGGTTGCACGTCGTAGTGACCGTAGATGAGGACGGTCGGAGCGTCTTTCCCCGCTTTGAGCGACTCGCCGTAGACTGCGGGATGCCCGCCCGTCGGCATGACGCGGACGTTATCCATCCCGATTGATTTCAATTGCGCGGCAGTCCATTCGGCGCAGCGGAGCGTATCCGCGTTGTGTTCGGGGCTGGTCGAGATCGAGGGAATCGCGAGGAATTGTTTCAACTCCTCGATAAATCTTTTGTTGTTCTGGTGAGCATATTCAAGCGCGGATTGTCGTGAGTCGGTCATTGGTGGTCTCCGAATATTGATCGTGTTGTAGTGGCGACTTCAGTCGCCCTTTTCACATAACGACTGTAGTCGTTACTACGGTTTTATCACGGCGAAGGCGTTTCTGTTACATCTTGCAATGCGCGGCGCGTTAGCAAAAACCATTGAGTGAAGGTCGCAAATCGGTCACTGGGATCGTATAACGGCGCAACCTGCGCGCCTTGCACTTGCGCGTCCACACCATACGAGTAAACAGGAATGTACAAGGGCAACGCGGGCAATTCTTTTGCAAAGATCACTTGAAAGTTGCGATACAAACGCGTACGCAATGAATAATCGGCGGTGACGCGCGCTTGCTCGAGATATTCGCTCGCTGGACGATTATCCCAACCGGAGTAATTTTGTCCGCTGGCGGCTTCGGCTTGATGCCAGAATGGGTAGGGGTCGGGGTCGGGGGTGTGGGAAAGGTTGAGGTCGACGAGAGCAGATTGATAGGTGCGCGAGGCGAGCGCATTCAAGACAAGTTGTTCGTAGGGCATTGCTTGCAATTCCACGCGGACTCCGATCTTCGCCCATTGGGTTTGAATCGTCTCGGCGATCTGGGTGTGAAGCGCGTCGTCTGGGTGCAACATCGTGAATGTCATCGGCGCGCCGTCCTTCGAGCGCACTTCGCCTCCGCCGGCGGGAATCACATATCCTTCGGCTTTGAGAATGGATGCGGCTGTTTCGGGATCGTACTCGAAATGATCGGTGCCGTCAAAAAATGCCCATGAACTCGGCAGGATTGGGCTGTGGGCGATGATCGCCTGCCCTTGAAGAAATTTGTTGACGATGAGGGACCGATTCAATCCCAGCATGAGCGCGCGCCGCACTTTTGCGTCTTGCAAAAACGCCACCTCGGGGTTGGTGAGGTTGAATAGGACGAAACTAATCTGAGGCAGTTGACTGGTGTACACCGCAAGGTTCGGCTCTTCGAGAGCGGCGAACAGTGAATCGCCTGTGAGGCGGCTGACTGCCAACACATCGCCTTGATTGTAGGCGTCTAGCGCGTCGGCGGACGTGTCGTAGTACCGGAACACCACTTGCTCGATGTAGGGCGCGGCATTGTAATATTTTTCGTTGATCGTGAGCACTACGCCGCTGATCCGACTTCCCTCCACAATGAGGTGATCGAACTTGTACGGTCCCGTGCCGACCGGCTGGATGTTGAATTGCGCGTCGGGCATTTGCTCCGGCGGAATAGACTCAAGTAAGTGTTTCGGTAAAATGCCAAAGGTTAGATAATCCATGAACGGAACGTACGGTTCAGGGAGTGTGAACTTGATGTTTTTGTCGTTGAGCTTGGCGATCTCGATGCGCCCCCAAAGATCTTTGATGTCCTGCGGCACAAGCGACCCCGCGCTTTTCATGCGGTCGATCGTGAAGAGCACATCGTCGCTGGTGACCGGAGTTCCATCGTGCCAGGTCGCATTCGCGCGAATGGTGAAGTTATACACCGTGCCATCCGGCGCGACGCCCCAAGCCTCCGCCAGGTCGGCGCGCGGAATGCCGCGCTCGTCGAAGCGGACAAGCCCGCTGAAGATGAGACGGTTCACGTCGCGGTCGGCGGAGTTGTTCCAATCCAACAGCGGGTTCAACCGCCCCAGCGACCCGATCAACGCCTCGGTATACACGCCTCCCTGTTCCGGTTGCGAGACGATCGGTCCGCCTACGGTGGTGTCCTGCGATTGCTGGCTGAATAGCAACACAGCCGCGATCGCCAGCGTCACGAGAACTACCAGGATTTGCCAGCGTAATTGTTTCATGCTTGGGGAAATTTGGTCATACAAAAAGAAAGGCTCGTTCTATCCCGCGCGCTCTGCCGCGCGGATTCAAACGGGCCCTTTGCGAGAGTGGATGTTGGCTTACGGGATGATCAACAGCGCGATCACAAGCCCGAAGAAAATAACGCTCAAGACAATTGTGACCCAAAATAGCGTGCGCTCGATACCGCGGCGGGCGGTGAATACACTGCCTGCGTCGGCGCCGGTCAAACCGCCCAGCCCCGCGCCTTTGCTCTGCAAGATGACGCTGGTGATAAGAAGCACTGAGATTATAATCAGCGCATAGTCCAAATATACTTCCATGAATTACTGCCTCCTTTTATTAAGCGGGGTCATTATACCCGCTGGGCGGAACATACGTCAAACCGAGGTCACAGGAGAGAAACTTTGAAGATGCCACCCATAGCCACAGAGCGCGCGGAGACCTCTGAGAATTTTCTCAAAATCTCTGCGGTCTCTGTGGCTGGATTTTAAACATGCAAGAGATCATCGTCAATTTACACATGCACACGCGCTACTCCGACGGGAGCGGCGTTCACAAAGACATTGCCGATGCCGCGATTCAAACCGGCGTGGATGCGGTCATCGTGACGGATCATAACGTGCTCGTGCGCGGCGTGGAGGGATACTACCGCTTCAATCGCCCCTCGACATCGCTCAGGACAAGGGGCGTCCTGCTTCTCGTTGGGCAGGAAGTACACGACCAAGCCCGCGCTCCCCAAAAGAATCACCTCCTCGTCTTCAACGCGGAGCGCGACCTCGCCACCCTTGCCGAGAATCCGCAAACGCTCATCAACGCGGTGCGCGACTCAGGCGGGATATGTTTCATCGCCCACCCCAAAGACCCCGAAGCCCCCGCCTTCCACGAAACGGATATTTCATGGGAAGACTGGGACGTTCAAAATTACACGGGCATCGAACTATGGAATGGGTTGAGCGAACTCAAAACCGTCGTGCCGACAAAATTGCACGGATTGTTTTACGCATTTTTTCCGCAATTCATCGGGCACAATCCCATCCGCGAAACACTCACCCGCTGGGACGAATTGCTCTCGCATGGACGCCCCGTCGTCGCCATCGGCGGCTCGGACGCGCACGCGATGCACATGAGCATGGGACCATTGCATCGAGTCATCTTCCCGTATGAGTTCCACTTCAAAACCATCAACACACATGTGTTTATCCCTCAGCCGCTGACGGGCGACGTTCCCACCGACAAGAAAATGATCTACGACGCGCTCGCGGCAGGACGATGTTTCGTCGCGTACGACCTGCCCGCGCCGACAAAGGGATTCGTCTTCAAAGCCAAAGGACTCGAACAATCCGCGATCATGGGTGATGAGATTTCCGTCAAAGGCGGTGTCACACTCCACGCGCACACGCCCAAGCCAGCCGATATTCATCTCCTCAAAGACGGTCAACGCATCGGCGTGTGGAAAAATTCCTACGCCGCCACACACAACGTCAACGAAGCGGGAGTCTATCGCGTAGAAGCCTATCGGAATTATCTAGGCAGAAAACGCGGTTGGGTGTTCAGCAATCCGATTTACGTGAGGTGACTCTTTTCACCACAAAGGCTTGCACTGAGCCTGCCGAAGTGACACAAAGTACACGAAGGGAAACCCAAGGGAAGGCTGTTTGCTCATCGTTCGTCCAACCTTAGTGACCGTTGTGTCCTTCGTGTTAAAAGCTCCTTATGGAATCGTTCCCCTACAATCGTCTCGTGGTTATCGGCACAACGAGCTCAGGCAAATCCACTCTCGCTGAAAAGATCGCCAAGCGATTCGATCTCAACTTCATCGAACTCGACGCGCTTCACTGGGAGCCAAACTGGCAGGAGGCTCCGCTCGATGTGTTCCGCGAACGCGTGACAAAAGCAACGCAAGCCGAACGATGGATCGTCGCAGGGAATTACAGCGTCGTCCGCGATCTGGTGTGGACGAAAGCCGAAGCGGTCATCTGGCTCGATTATCCATTCTTCCTTGTTCTGCGGCAACTCACCCGCCGCACGTTCACCCGCTGGTGGACTCAAGAAATCCTTTGGGGCAAAAACATCGAGCCGTTTTGGGTTCACTTCAAACTTTGGTCAAAAGATTCGCTGTTCCATTGGTTGTTCAAGACGTATTGGCGGAGAAAACGCGAGACGCCGCAGTTGTTGTCATTGCCAGAATATCGGCATTTGAAGTTGATCCATTTCAAACATCCGCGTGAAGTGGATGAATGGCTGGAAGGGCTATAATTGACTCATCTTGCCCATCTTTGCCACAGAGTCACAGAGACACTGAGAAATCTATTTTTGTTTTCTCTGAGTCTCAGCGTCTCTGTGGCTAGCCCACGCAATGTCAGTAACTGACAAGAAAAAGGAAACAGCAAATGGAATATCGCAATCTTGGCAAGGCGGGTGTGAAAGTATCGGCTATTGGGATCGGGTGCAATCAATTCGGCGGCAAAGTGGACGCGGCTGGCACGAAAGCCGTCGTCCATCGCGCGTTGGATGAGGGCATCAATTTTTTCGACACGGCAAACGTGTACAGCAACGGCGCATCGGAGGAATTCGTCGGCGCGGCGTTGGAGGGACAAAGAGATCGAGTCGTCCTTGCCACAAAAGGACGATTCAAAATGGGCGAGGGTCCGAACGACGTTGGCGCGTCGCGGTACCACATCATGAACGCGGTCGAGGTGAGTCTGCGGAGGCTGAGAACAGACCACATTGATCTGTATCAGATTCACGCGTGGGACGAATCGGTGCCCGTCGCCGAGATGATGCGCGCGCTCGACGATCTTGTCCGCGCGGGGAAAATCCGCTACATCGGCGCGAGTCAATTTTCGGCGTGGCAGTTGGCACATTGCAACACGTTCGCCGAGATGATGGGCTGGGAGCAATTCGTCACGATCCAAACGCACTACAATTTGTTCGAGCGCGACGCCGAGCGCGAACTCCTGCCCTATTGCGCGTGGTCGCACGTGGGTATCCTGCCATACTTTCCGCTCGCGGGCGGTCTGCTCACGGGAAAATACACGCGCGGCGAAGCGCCACCTGAGGGATCGCGCGGCACGTTCAGCTCCTACGTGAAGAATCGACTCACCGACGCGAACTTCGACAAACTGGATGCGCTCCGCTCTTTTGCCGACTCACGCGGACGCGCGCTTCACGACCTCGCTTTTAGCTGGTTGCTCAGTAGGAAGCAGATCCCCTCCGTGATCGCCGGCGCGACGACGCCTGAGCAAGTTTCCGCAAACGCGGCGACTGTTGGCTGGAAATTGTCGGAGGAAGAGATGAAAGAAATACAAGGGTTGCTGTGAATCGAATGTTCACCATAAAAACTTTATCTGCCTCTGATCTGCCTCTTTTGCTCAACACCGCGGACGATGTCTTTGACAATCCCGTGAACGAATCTTTCGCGCGCGAATTTCTCACAGACTCTCGTCATCATATCGTCGTCGCGTTGGTTGACGGTGTTGTGATCGGGTTTGCCTCTGCCGTCCATTACATTCATCCTGACAAGCCGCCTGAATTGTGGATCAACGAAGTCGGCGTCGCGAATTCGCATCAGGGCAAAGGAATCGGCAAAGCAATCATGAATGAGATGCTGAACTTGGGGAAAGGACTCGGCTGTGTCAACGCGTGGGTGTTGACCGACAAAAATAATGTTGCCGCGAACGGATTGTATAAGTCGGTGGGCGGAAATATTTCCGATAAAGAGACGGTGATGTATGAGTTTGAAGCGGGAAATTAATACCTCCTCAACCTCATCACAAACCGCGTGATCCCAATCGCGCCTCTTCTGCAAGTTACAAATTCTCTCTCAGCCACGCGAGCGCATCCTATAGTATGTCAAACCTTTATTGCTTGGCGTGCCGCTCTTGATAATATCGCTTACGTTCTTCATCCAAAGTTTGGAGTAAATCTTCCAATGTAACATTGTCTTCTTTGAGATTCTTTGCTATCTTTTCTGTAATCCTCAAGACCTCACTATCCTTAGGCACAAGAAAAAAGGAACCATCTCCAACATCAATCAAGCGAAGAAAACCCCCTTCTTGAAACTTGTATTTCTTACGCATAGATGCAGGGAGGGTAATCGTTCCTCCGCCGCGTAGCTTAACGGTAGTCATTAATCATTCTCCAGAAGTTCAAACTTTCTGAAATTTTACTACATCCACCTAAACTCAATACTTCCTCAACCTCATCACCAACCGCGTGAGACCAAGGGCGGCTAACAGCACCAAACCCACTGCTACCTCAAACGCTAATCTGTTGATCCGAATCACCAAACTCAATAACGCGATGCCAAACCCCAGAGCGGCGACGATGCCTGCCCGCGTCAAGTGACGGCGTTCCATGCCCGCGATATCATCCGTTGGGGCGGCGTAACTGAGGCGGCGGGCAAAATCGGAGAGGTCCCAGCCGAGCAAGCCGCCGAGCGCGCCGAGCAACATCCAGAGCGTGGTGAAATTGTGCCACACGCCATACGCCGCGCCGAGAATTACGATAGCGAACGCCAAAGAGGAAACCCAATACAATTTCCGCCAGTGCGAGAGAATCCAAACGATTCCCAGCAACACAAACCAACGCGCGGGGTCAGTCATGCCAGCTTGCGAATATCCGTATGCAAGCGAGGCTGTTCCGAGGAGGATGCTCAATATCATTGCCACAAGTGTCATCGACTTCTCCGGGTCCCTTAACCACTGAGACGCGGAGACACTGAGAAAAACATTTTTAATTCTCCGCGACTCAGTTTCTCCGTGGTTTGTTCTTTTCTACCTTCCAACAGCGCGCACCCACGCAGGCGGGCGCGATAATTTTCGCTTCACAACTTGATCGAACGGTTCAGACACGTCCCAATCCAAGACTTGAATCCCTGCGCGCTGAATTTTTTGTAGTAGCAACGCGCGTTCCATGCGGATGACGCGGGCGGCGAGTTCCACATGTTTATTCTTCGGCAGGTACGAGAGTTCAAACTTCACCGGGTTCGGGCAGACGACCAGCGCCTGATACCCCCGCGCGCGCAACTGCACCAATGGACTCAAATCATCCTCGTGCAATGGCGAGACCAGAATGATCTGCGACTCGGGCGGGAACAAGCGCGTCGGCAAATGCTCGAGACCCGCAAACACATTACTGCCGCCGGGACGCGCATGCGCCAGTGAAAACAAAATCTTCTCGCGTTGAAGTTTCCCGTAGCCCGGGATCGTCCAACGCAGGAAGGCGGCATACACCAGCAAGCCCACGCGGTTGCCTTGCGCAAGCAGGGCATCGCTCAACGCCGCCGCCGCTTGCGCCGAATATTCAAACAACGAATGCCCGCGAGCAAACTCGTTCGTTCGCAAACGCCCATCCAAAATGATGCCCACATCGGCGGCGCGTTCCTGCTGAAATTCATTGGCGTACAGCGCGTCCGCATCCACGTGATGCGCGCTTGCCCGCCAGTTGATGGCGCGCGGAGAGTCGCCGGGCTGATACTCGCGGACGCCGAAGAATTCCGTGCCTGAGCCGCCCACCCGCGCGGGAATTGTCCCAGCATAGACTCTCGTCCGCCGCGGACGAATCGCCACGTGACGGAGACGAATCACCGGCGGGAAGACGAACAACTGCGCCTGCGCTTCTAATTCGACCGTGCGGCTGGTCACCCGTAGGAAATCGTTGACCTGCGCCCGCACCGAGTCAAACCCGTAGCCCCCGCGCGGTCCCGCCACGCGATACCTGAACGTGAACGATGAATCTTTCCGCAGGCGAATCAGATGTCCCGTATGCCCGAAACGGAGGGTTAAATCCGCCGGTAAAAAATCTTCGATCAACACCTCGTCGAGGGATGCGCCGCGATTGACGACCGTCACCGTTACTGTGACTTCCGCGCCGGGCGATGCGCGCTCCGCGCTGAGATGCCGCGTCGCTTCGAGCTTGATCTCGTTGGGAGAAAATAAAAATCCCGCGAGCAGATAGATCACAAGAGGAATCGCAAGCGCGATGAACTCGCCGCGCACGGTGGCGATGCCCGCCATCAGCAGACTATAGATGATAAAACCGAGAAGGAGTGAGCGTGACAAGTGACTGCCAGATTGAGTGAGTAGAGGATTAGATAACTAGAGGACTAGAGGACTAGAGGATTAGAAGATTAGAGGATTAGAAGGCTAGAAGACTACTTGTTTACCGGCACTGGCGTCTTCTCGAGCGCGTCGCGGATTACGTCGTCGCCGACCGAGCGCGACATCCAATATTCGGGTTGGAGGATCACGCGGTGGGTGAGGATGGGCGTGGCGTAGCGTTTGATATCGTCGGGGATGATAAAGTCGCGCCCATCGAGCGCGGCATTGGCGCGCGCCATTTTGAGAAAAGCCAGCGACCCGCGTGGGCTGGCTCCCACTGCCACGCGGCGGTCGATGCGTGTGGCATGGACAAGCGTTGCGATATAACTTTCAAGATCGGCGTCCACGTGAACCGACTCGACCGCTTCTCTAAGTTCCAGTACTTGTTTTGCTTTGGCGATCTCGCGCAACTCCACTTCATCTTGTTTGCGTTCGCGCCGCCGTTGCAAGATCAATTTCTCCTCTTCGAGCGTGGGATGACCCACTGTGAGTTTCAACATGAAGCGATCGAGTTGCGCTTCGGGGAGCGGGAAGGTGCCCTCATATTCGATGGGGTTTTGCGTGGCAAGCACGAGGAACGGCTCCGGCAGGGGCAGGGATTCGCCGTCGATGGTGACGTGTCCCTCCTGCATGGCTTCGAGCAACGCGGACTGTGTCTTTGGCGAGGCGCGGTTGATCTCGTCGGCAAGGACGATGTTGGCGAACACCGGCCCCTTGCGGAGTTCGAATTTATTTTTGACGCGGTTGAAGATGTACCCGCCCGTGATGTCGCCGGGCAGAAGGTCTGGCGTAAATTGGATGCGCTTAAAATCCAGCCCAAGCGCTTTGGCGAAACTGCGCGCGATGAGCGTTTTGCCAAGCCCGGGAAAATCTTCGAGAAGCATGTGCCCGCCTGCCAGCACAGACGCCATCATCATTTCGAGCAGGGCGCGTTTGCCCACCACAGCGCGTTCCACCTCGGCAATAACCTGGTTGCCAATCAGCGATACTTTTTTTATGTCTGCCACGTTGACTCCACGAGTGAAATGACTGTCGCTTTATGTATGCCTATCCATTTGTTGCGATTCAAGAAACTCCACCGCTTCGCTCACATCCAGATCGAGCGATGTTTTTTGCGGCGGTGAAAGGGAACCCCATCTCCCGATTGGGAAATCTGCAAACGAACCCTGCAACCCGCGTTCGAGATAGCGCCGCACTTCATCGGGCGGATCCCAGCCTTCACCGGCGAGCGGCGCAAACAGCGAGCGCGGTTTGCCATGTTCGCGCATGGAAAGGAGTTGATGCGCCAACTTGCCGAGGCGGTTTGCCACCACCCACTTGAAGTATGTGCCTTGGGTCGATTTTGCCAATGCCCTGGCGAGACTTTCCACCCCGCCGCGTTCCTCGCGCTGGAGGTCGATCTTTCTTCCCTTCGGCTTGATCTCCGGTAGGAGGCTGGTTCCCAAAACGAGCAGGGTAACCAGCGCGATGCCGATCCACCACAGCGATTGGTCGACGGAGCGGTAAAATAACCCCAGCAACCAAAACACATAAGCGAGCGGAATCACCACAAGGTGATACACCGCCTCGCGGAACGGAAATGCCAGCAAGGCGGCGATGATCGCAATGATACTCAGCGCCGCAAGGTTACGGCGGGTCATACCGGTTCACCGCAATGTTGCAGAATGGAGGTGAGACACGCCACTGCTTCGCTCACCATGTTCGGATTCGATCGTTGCCCGCCGTAACGGACCGACTCGAAGAGGCGCGTCAGCGCGCGCACCGCGTCGGAGGGGATGCCTTCCGCTTCCAGGCGCGAGGCAAATTCACTGGGCGTCATCGAAGCGTTTCGGTTCAGGTTTTTGCGGTGTGAGACGGCGTCGCTCATCCGATAGTAGCAGTTGAGGATCACATCCGACGATTCTCTGCCGGCGGATAAATCCAGGATCGAGGCGCGGGCGATCTTTGCGATCCGGTCTTTTGCAAGATCGGACGACGGCGCGTTGAGTTCCTTCCAGAAAGAATACGCTTTCCAAGCGATGAAAAGAACCAAAACGAGAAGTCCGAAACTCAACACGTACGCCCACCACGAAGCGGACTGGGGCGGCGTGAATTCTGGAGCCGCCGCTCCGGTCGCTGTCTCGCTCGACTCAGCGTTCAATGCGGAAAGGTTAAGCCCTAACTGGCTGAGGATGTTTGGGTAGCGTGTGAAGATCATAGATAACAGCCAGACCGTGAGCGCCGCCCGAATGACGGCATTGAGCAGGCGTTTGCGCATTTCGGGAGAGAGCAGCAAGCCGATCAGCGCGAACAGGATAACAAGCAAGATCAAGACGAGCAATTGAGTTTGGAAGGGGACAGCCTGCATGTTGCTGATGGCTTCGATGGCGGCGGCGCGAATACCGTTTGCCGTTCCGGCGCCGAATTGTTGCCCCGCTCGAAAGTCCATGCCGCCCAGCCCGGAGGCGAGGATCGTCAATGCCGCGAGGGCAATGAACGCCAGGGCGGCGATCAGGATTTTGTTGGACGATAAGGCGCGCATAGGGTGAGGGGATTGTACCATCCCGGCTATAATCACCAACACCCTCGCCATGACTGAATCAACCATCGACTGTGCCAGCCCTCTCCATCCGCATGCCGCGCAGGGATTGCGCCTCTTTAATGTAGGGAAGTACTTCGAGGCGCACGAAGCGCTGGAGGTCGCGTGGCTGGAAGAAAAGGGAAAAATCCGCGACTTGTACCGGGGAATTTTGCAAGTGGGCGTGGCATACCTGCACATCACGCGCGGGAATTACAATGGCGCGGTTAAAGTGCACCGGCGGAGCGTGAGGTGGCTGAGGGATTTTCCGCCGGTCTGCCGGGGAATCGGCGTGGAGGAATTGCGGAGCGATGCGGAAGAGGCGATCAACGAAGTGATGAAGCTGGGAGAAAAGAGAATTGGAGAATTCGACCTGGCGCGGCTGAGACCTGTCAAGTGGGAGGAAGGCTGGGGGGAACTGAAGCAGGCTGACCCTGAGTCGGACCGGGTTTACGTCTGCGATCGATGCGGGAGCGAAATGCGCGAGTCGAATTGCAAGGTCACTTGTCCCAATTGCGGAAACCGTTTCGATTGTTCAGACTTGAATATTTATTTCGATTGAAGCCGTGCGAAGGGTCGGAACCTTCGCACGGCTCATTGTGTGGCAGGTTATTTCACGAGGCGGAAGGTCAGGATGCTTTTTTCAAAAACTTCCAGCTCCTTGTAAAACTCGTTGATTTGCGTCCAATACTCCACATACCAAACTGTATTGCCGTCTAAAAAAACATACAGCAAGCTATTGACGTCAAGATTGTCTGTTGATTTTCCCTCATACAGTACTCGTAGCGCTGGCGCAGAATTCACGAACACCTTCCGTTGATCAACAATCCGCAGAGGAAGGGGAGTCGCCGTTATTTCGGCGGCGGAATTCGCCAAATGCGACTCGAGCGTATCGCCTTGTAGTGGTTCGTAGGCAATGATGACATACAGGTTGTATAGCGTAGTTGTTGTCGGCGTCCGCGAAAGAGTAAGGTCTAGGGTGATTTGCTTATCGAGGATCAACAGGTCTTTGATCGTGGTTTTCCGATAGTCACTCGGCAGCCAAATCTCAATATTCGCAGTCTTATGCTGTTTCCACCCTTCTGGAATCAATTGCTCATAGGGAATCGCGGTTGGCGGGAGCGTTGGCGTGGATGTGGGAGGCGCGACCAGGGTTGCGGTGGGGATGACAAGGGTCGGCGCGACCGGTTGAGGAGCCATCGAGGTTACCCCGCCTGTGAAAATGAAATACCCGGCAACGCAAAGGATCAATATCAATGTTCCCGCCAGCGCGCCCAGGACGCCGAGCTGAGGGATGGTCATGCCGAGATACCTGCGATTTGGATTCATAAGCCCTCCGCGCAATACAGATTGAGATTAGCTCATTTTCTACGGACGTTCTGGGTGAAAGATCCAATGAATTTATTTTACCCTTTTCGGATATTACTCAACCGTTATAAGTTCATCACTGAAAATCATTTCACGGATTAGGCGTTCCCACCATGGAAGGAACGACCATGGGCGTCAACGTCGGCGTAATCGTTGGAGCGAGAGTCGGGATCGGGTTCAGCCAACCACTGTAGAAAAAATATTCCTGCAAGAATCCATAACGCTCATCATCCGTCATTAAGCGCGGGCGCGAGTAGTCTTCGAGGATACCGGTCAGCAATTCCACGCTGATGAGTTTACCGTCATAGATCACATAGCGATCGTAAAATTCGCGGCGGATTCCGGGCGGCATCCAATCCTGATCGCCCATTTGGTCGAAGAATAAGTTTCCAAGCCCATAATGGATGAAGGCATCGTCGTAGAATTCCATCATTTGCGGGTAATGCGCCTGACTGCCGCTGACGACCGACGCGCCGGAGTCTGCCATCAAACGGAAGTCCGCCATTTGTTGCGGGCTGGGGCGCGAGTCGTAACTTTCGTTCCATTGAAAGGTGGAGATCACCACATAGCCTTGCGCTTTCAATTCGGCGATCTTTTGCGCGAGATACTCAAAGTCGCAGGGGGCGGCGCCGGGGCGAAAATCGCGCGCGGTGGGGAAGCGGTCCACATCGGGCTTATTGCAACCTATGAAGGCGATCTTGTTGCCGTTGACTTCAAACAGGGCAGGCTCGAGCGCATCGTTCAAGTCTCTGCCGCCGCCGAAATAAGGAAGATCATGCTGGCTGTAAATATCGATGGTTTCCAACATCCCCTGCGCGCCGCGATCGGCAAAGTGATTGCCGGTCAACTCCACCACGTCCGCGCCGACATCGGTGAGCAGATCGATATATTTCGGGTCACTGCAAAAGACCAGCGGACCGGTCGCGTCGGGTTTGGGGAATTCGCATCCCGTGAAGAACGGAATTTCGTTGCTGATGTGGGCGATGTCCGCTTCGCGCAGAACATCGCGGATCTTTTCGCCGGGGTACGTCACGCCTTTGTATTCCATCGTCACGGCGGTGGCGCGCACGAGGGCGGTGACGCCGGTGAGGATAACGGTTGTTAGTTTCGATGGGTCGTAATTAGAGAGTACAGGATTAGAGAGTAGAGAATTGGTCGGCGTTTGAAGTGTAAAGTCTACCGTGAGTGGATAAGAGGCGAGGTCGAATTTTTTTCGGATCGGCGATTGACCGTCAATGGTCAACACTTTCCACTTCGGCTGGATTTTCTCAAACGGGATGATCGCCCAGGCCGATTCGCTCCACGCTTGGTCAAGCAGTTCGCCCGTCGAAACGATTCGAATCGACGGGGAGGCTGGCGCATCCCATAGGACGGTTAAGGCGTCCCGTGTAGATTCTTCCATCAACAGAGGCATCCCATTAAGCAGTTTGCCCTCCGTCCACGCGAGGTGGAGTTGGTCGAGGGTGACGCCGTCTGTCGCGGTTGGGAACGGCGCAACGAGCGCGTACACCCATTGGATTTTTTTCTCGCTCAGCGACGGATTCGATGCGACGAACGGCGAGGCGTCGAGGATGAAATTCGACAGGTTCAAATTTTGCATTTGTTCGCGCAGTGACGCGGGGACCGACTCGCCGATGCGCGCGCCCGGCGCGGGGGTGAATGTGATGGGTTCGAGTGACGGGATAGGCGTTGGTGTTGATGAAGAGACTGGGGACTGGAGACTTGGTGTTGCTTGAGGGGAGCAGGAAATTAACAGGAGGAGAATACAGAGTGAGTGAAGTTTTTTCATGGCGCGATGATTATACTCTCGCCCTCACCCCTAGCCCCTCTCCCTTGGGGAGAGGGGGGATTCTTATGCCTTCAATGTAATTTCAGCGAGCGAAAATTCTTTCAACGCGGATTCGTCAATCGTCACGCCCAAGCCGTGACCGGTTGGGACGGTGATCGTGCTGTCGTCGTTCAGCACAAATCGCTCGTTCGTGATGTCGCGGTGATAGTAGCGATCCGAAGCGGAGATGTCGCCGGGCAGGACGAAGCCAGGCAGAGACGCGAGCGCGAGATTCGAGGCGCGTCCGATTCCCGTTTCGAGCATCCCGCCGCACCACACAGGGACTTGTTGAGCGAGGCAGTGATCGTGAATCGCGATGGCTTGGCTCAATCCGCCGACGCGGGCGGGTTTGATGTTGATGATCTTGCAGGCTTTCATCTCCAGCGCGTAACGCGCATGGCGCGGCGAGACCACGCTTTCATCCAAACAGATCGGGGTTTTGAATTCGGCTTGCAGGAGGCGATGATCCCAAATGTCATCTTCGAACAGCGGCTGTTCGATCAACAGCAGGTTCAGGTCGTCAATCTTTTTCAACACCTGCGCGGACTCAAGCGTGTACGCGGAATTGGCGTCCACTTGCAAGCGCAAGTCGGGATGCGCCTTGCGCACAGCGAGCGTCTCTTCCACTTCGCGCCCCGGCTTGATCTTGATCTTCACGCGGCGATAACCCTGACCCAAATACGAATCAACCGTCTTCACGAGAGACGAAGCGGATTCTTGAATCCCGATGGAGACTCCCACTTCCACTTTGTCGCGCGTCCCGCCGAACATTTCTTTCAGCGGCTTGCCATCGCGCTTGCCCAACAGATCCCACAACGCCATTTCGACTCCCGCCTTGGCGAGGTGGTGTCCGCGAATCCGCTCGACGCGGGATTGGAAATCATCCGCGTCCTGGATGTCTTGTCCCAGCACGAGCGGGGCGATGAAATCTTTGAGGATGTGCCGCGCGGTGCCGGTCGTTTCGTAGTTGTAGCCCGGCTCGCGCGAAGCGACACATTCGCCCCAACCGGTCAGTCCTTCGGCGTGGAGTTCAATGATGACGCACTCGCGCACCGTCTCGCGCCCGAACGAGGTCTCGAACGGTGCGACGAGCGGCATGGAGATGTGGTGGAGGGTGAGGGAGGAGAGTTTCATGATTTTCTTTACCAATTCTAAATTTTCAGACGTATAATCTGCATATAGGATATTATACAAAATTATTCGGTTTGACATCCCGCATTGGCAAGATCCACTCGTTTGGGATGCTGATCTGACCCCTGGCGGAGCAAAAAAAACCTGCCAAGCGAGAATTTGGACTCTTGGCGGAACCCTGAACGGGGAAGGCTCTCCCCAAAATCGGTTTTTCGACAGTCTCGTAAGCCCGCCCACGCAGATTGACATCATGTAACAACCCATGAAAACATTGACATCACGACTATATGAAAACGAGAATGACTTACAGCAAATGTACAGTTTGCTAATGGAAGGACGTTTGCTTACAAATGATTGGCATTATGCACATATTGGAGAGTTAGCCTTTAATTACTTCATGGTTGCCTGCCATCTAAATCCACAAGAATACATCCGTCTCTGGCACGATAATGAGAAATTAGTAGGTTATGCAATTTTAGGCGAAGACCCATCCTTTGATTGCCAAGTACTGCCAGAGTATGAGTGGTCTGGCATTGAAAACGAAGCGCTTCTTTGGGTGGAAACGCGTATAAACGAACTCCGAAAATATGACAATAATAAACAATGGCGTGAAAATCTTGTTTCGGGTTCGCGGCAAGACGACGCAAAGCGAATCGCGTTTTTGGAACAACACGATTTCCAATACTGTGGCGATTTCGCGGAAGTAAATATGATATGTTCGTTAGATGAACCAATTCCCACGTCACAGTTACCTGACGGTTATCAGATCAGAGAAGTTTTACCAACAGGAGAAATTACAAAACGCGCATCTGTCCAACGCGAAGTATGGCAGCCGTGGACGGCTGGCAATGTCAGCGATGATGACTACGCACGCTTTATGCAATTGCCTGGTTATCATCGCGAACTTGACCTGGTTGCAATTGCGCCGAATGGGGTTATTGTCGCTTATGTGAATGGCTGGGTTGACTCAGTTAACAAGATTGGTGATTTTGGACCAGTTGGAGCACTTCAGGCATATCGCAGGCAAGGATTGACACGCGCTGTTCTAATAGAAGGTCTGCACCGAATGAAGTTTTATGGAATGAACCGCGTGTGTGTTTCTACTGGCGTTTCAAATGTGCCTGCAAGACAACTTTACGAATCCATTGGATTTAAGACTGTCAACAGGTATCTTGATTATGCAAAATAAGCGCAAGGCAAAGAGCGGGCTAACAAGGCGTGCCGACGCGTGGGACTGCCGCCTTCGGCGGCGTGCGGCATTTCGAGCATCTTCCTACGCCCGAACAGACTCCTGTTCTTGGAGTTTTGTCTACGCCCGCCCCCAAGCCAGTAACGCACACCGTTAGCCAGCCCCATGCAAATGGAGTCGTGCAATGACATATAAACAACCTGATAACAAGAAAAAGACAAATGCTGTTTTCAACATCGTTGCTGGCATGCTGTTCTTTATAGCTGCCTTTAATTTGCTGACAGGACAAGGCGGCTTTGATTGGCTGTCATTGGTGGCAGGTATATTGTTTATGGTTGCTGGAGTTTGGGGTTTAATGCGTCAATAAGAGTCGTGCAGCGAAACAAATATGGAGTACAACTATCAAAGGTAGTTATGCAAAATAGACAGCAACATGAGCAAGAAGTTCAGGTATTCCTTCAACAACATTTCTCAAACCAATCTTGGGAGTTAACGCTTCCAAAGGGGAGTGGCAATGAGACCTATTTTGCACAATGCAACGGGCACACTTTTTTCGTAAAGTTAGGCGTGCAAGCAACAAGGTATCAAGTGGTGGCTTCCATCGGTTTAACGCCTCAAGTGCTAGTGGCGGCGTCTTTGAAGGATGGCACATCTATAATTGTCCAACCTCACGTTGCTGGCAAAAGACCTTCGCGGCAAGATTACCATATTCATCTTGAACAATTTGTCTTCGCCATCAACCAGATACATCATAGCGCCGAAGTCAAACAAGTTCTCCCCGTAGTCTCATCTAACCTTTATAGCGTTGCAGGGCAGGAGTCGCTTGCCCATATTCAACAAAAATGGGAATGCTATAAGACCCAAGTTCCAGAAGTTGCCGATTTCATAGACGAGAGTCTCGATTACCTCAGACAACAGGTTACGGATTTTCAGGGGACAGGCTTGGTAGCCTCTCATAACGATATTTGCAATGCAAACTGGATCATCTCGACTGATGGACAACTTTATCTGATAGATTTAGAGTCCATGTCGCTGGACGACCCAGCCGTTGATATTGGTGCAACGCTTTGGTGGTATTATCCGTCCAACTTGTGGAAAAATTTCCTGGCGAAAGCAGGCTACATAAACGACGTCGCTTTTGAAATGCGTATGCAAGTGCGAATGGCAATGCACTGTCTCAATATTACGCTTCCACGTGAACACAGTTTTAATGAGTTCAATCCTGCTTCTTTTGCCGAGTCATTAATTGATTTCAGGGCTGTACTTGCTGGCAAAGAAAATCCCGAAGGGTATGATGATTAGAAGCGGTCACGAGTCAAAAGCAAAAAGCGCGCCACCGATGAACAGCAGTGTCAACCCTAAAGAGGGTGCTTCGCGAGGGTTGGAGGAAAACTCGATCTAAAAAGCCCTGCGTCTAGCAAAAGGCGTTGGGCTTTTTCTTTTTAGGGAGGGTTTGGAAGGGCTGATCTATCGAAAGTTCGGCGTCTCGACAGGCTCGACAACCGTCTATGGGCGGCCTTCCAGAGCCGCGCCCGCCTTCTTGCGGATGCGGTCCGCTGGACGAGCGAAGGCCAGGGTGCGCTTATTCGATCCGGTTGAGTTTGGGTCGCAGCGCGAGCACTTCGGCTCGAAACGCAAAATGGATGTACAATGGACGCGCAGCGCTTCGCTCTGGTTCACAAGATCGGCAAGATTCACGTCTTCGGGGCGCTCCAGTAGCCCCCGGGCGATGAATATCCCGATCCCAGACGCATTCTGTCCCGAAAAGCAGACTGTTGAGCGCCGGGCGGGATGTTTCGCCCCGCGAAAATCGGTTTTTCGACAGTCTCGTTGGGTTGCCCTGAGTGCGTTAGATGTCACATCAAATCTTTGGCTATGAACCTGAAACGGAAGTGGAGATCAGTGTCCAAGACTTAGAACAATGTCTGTGGGCGCGAAGCCATGCCTCTTTACGATCCATCATCAAAACGTTGATGACGGATCTCCAAAACTCTTCGGCGTTGCATGCACGGATGGCTTCACCTCAGCACAACTTCCTGCCCGTATTTTGCCTGCCGCCAGACTCGACCGTCACCCTACTTCGCTCCCGTATCGCCTTGCCACGAAAGCAGAAGCAAGTCGTCCAACTCCAGGTGGTTCAGCTTCAACTCAGCCTGTGTCTCCCCATCGCGGTGTATGGCGAAACGTGCTTAAGTCTTTCGGCGCAGGGCTATGCCTACAATTTCCTCCGGCCGGAGAGTCTTGGTGTCGTGACAACACCTGACCTGCAACCGGTGGAGCGAACGGTGGCGACACAACTGCACATTGCTGGGATCAAGCGCCTCACCCCTCGCCAAGCCGCCATGTCTCTACCGGAGAGCCTGAAACTCCCTTTAGTCGCAACATATCTGGATGCTTTGTTTATGAAATATGATTACCCATATTAGTTGTCGTAAAATACTTACCGACGGCCACCGATGAACGGCAGTGTCAACCTCCAAAGGGGCGCTTCGCAGGGGTTGGAGGAAAACTCGAACCAAAAAGCCCCACGTCTAGGGGCTTTTTCTTTTTAGGGAGGGTTTGGAAGGGCTGATCTATGGAAAGTTCGGCGTCTCGACAGGCTCGCCAACCGTCTACTGGCAGCCTTCCAGAGTCGCGCCCGCTTTCTTGCGGATGCGGTCTGCTGGACAAGCGGAAATCGGGATGCGGTTATTCGATCCGGTTGAGTTCGGGGAGCAGCGCCAACACTTCCGCTTCGCTGGCTTTTCCAATATCTGCGCGCAAAAGCGCACGCACCGCTGCACGCTACGCTCGAAACGGAAAGTGGATGTACAATGGGGGCTGTACGCTCTGGTTCACAAGATCGGCAAGATCCACGTCTTCGGGGCGCTCCCCTGACCCTGACAGAGTGATAGAAAACGAGGACTGTCCATAATCGGTCGCTGGCGCACGGGGACGGCTCTCTCCACAATCGGTTTTTCGACAGTCTCGTTAGCCCGCTCGTGCATCGGAGTAAACGATGAAAGAAGAAATTCACGTAACCTTCCTAAGACATGGGCGCTCTCGTGCTGACGATGAAGAAGTTCATGAAGGCAGATACGACTCTCCGCTTACAGACGTGGGACGTTCCCAAGTTCAAGCGAGAGCCCAAGAATTTCTCTCTCGTGGATTTCAATTTGATAAAATTGTTTCAAGCACACTACAACGCGCTCAGGAGACAGCAATAATTATTGGTCAAACGCTAAATGTTTCAGTTGAGAAAGATTCGGATTGGATGGAAATGGACAATGGTCCGCTAGCAGGCATGTCTAGAGAAATTGCAGAAAAAGAGTATCCTAAACCGATTTTCCGCAATCCCTACGAGCCATTTTGTGGATCAGGGGAAAGTGATTGGGAAATTTATTGTCGGGCGGCAAAAGCCGTACAAAAAATTATTCGACATGGTACTGGAAGTTATTTGGTTGTTGCTCATGGTGGCATTTTGAATGCCGCTCTAAGAACAATTGTTGGCACACAACCATTTATAAATCAGCAAGGCATAGTATTTGGTTTTGGTGATACTGGATATGCTCGGTTAACTTATCATCCTTCTGAACATTTTTGGTATCTTCGTGAATTCAACGCGGGCTAACACAGCGTTTCTCAGAAACCGTCCCATCACAAGAGCGGTTGAGATGGTCATTCAAGGCGTAGGTCTGAGCAAAGTCAACGAGACGGGCGGGAAAAAACTGTAAAATCACAAGGGCGGTTAAATGCAAAGCAGGCGTGACGTAAGGCGTCACGCCTTTTGGTTAGATCGCCCCCTCGTCAGGCAGGGATGATGCTTCGACAGGCTCAGCGCAAGTCTTCCTCATGTACTTGACCTGCTGGGCATCATATGGACTTTGGTATTCGTTCAATCTGCGCTCAAAACGGAAAGTGGATGTACAATG
>WBZY01000202.1_pt1 | contig 21618 bp, 19 predicted proteins | sample 5204191 | NCBI WGS metagenome assembly WBZY01 (sample SAMN12344363, study PRJNA552823) | activated sludge metagenome | biome: Activated sludge suspended growth; feature: Anammox Sidestream; material: Wastewater; isolation source: activated sludge from anammox sidestream of wastewater treatment...
ATCTATCGCAACACGTCCACGCTCGGCACGGGTGTCATCCTCGTCCTCGTCGGTCAGACCATGCGCACGGGCAACTTCACCCTCGGCGATTTTTCGCTCTTCGTCTACCTCCTCAACAGCATGGGCGACCTCACCACCTTCGCGGGCATGTTGTGGGCGCGCTACAAACAACTCGAAGTCTCGGTCAAGCGGATGTATCGCCTCATGGAAAACGCGCCATTGACCGCGCTCGTCGAACATAGCACTGTGGATTTCTCCGAGCCGTTGCCAGATGTGACGTACGCGACAAAATCCGCTTCAGACCGACTGGGCGAACTGGTCGCAAGCCATTTGACCTTTCACTACCCCTCTTCGACGAACGGCATCGAGGACATCTCGCTGAAAATCAAGCGCGGCTCGTTGACGGTCATCACTGGTCGCATCGGTTCTGGCAAGACGACTCTGCTCCGCACACTGCTGGGTCTGCTCCCCGCCGATGCTGGCGAGATAACATGGAACGGAGACATCATCACAGACGCGGGCAACTTCTTCATCCAGCCGCGCTGTTCGTACACAGCGCAAGTCCCGCGTTTGTTCAGCAACACCTTGCGGAATAACATTTTGCTCGGCATGAACAAAACCGACGATGAAATCTACGAAGCGACAAAACTCGCCGTGATGGACCGCGACCTCGAACAACTCGACGACAACCTCGAAACGATGGTCGGCGCGCGCGGCGTCAAACTCTCTGGCGGACAAATGCAACGCACCGCCGCCGCGAGAATGTTCATCCGCGAACCCGAACTCGTCGTCTTCGACGATCTCTCCTCCGCCCTCGATGTGGAAACCGAACGTCAACTCTGGGAGCGGATATTTGAATCAGGCAAAGAGATGACCTGCCTCGTCGTATCCCATCGTCGCCCGCTCCTCCGCCGCGCCGATCACATCATCGTGCTGAAAGACGGCAAAGTAGAATCCGAAGGCACGCTCGATGAGTTGCTCACGACAAGCCAAGAAATGCGCGAGTTGTGGAAGTTGGAAGAAAATTAATCATGTCGTTGCGAGCGAAGCGAAGCAACCTCCTCGTACAGAAGATTGCTTCGGGCGGACGAACGCCGCCCTCGCAACGACATAAAATAAGAATAACCACGCCCGCTCAATCCCGAAGGGATGCAATGATTGTAGAAAATCAAATACACGAATCCAAATCCCGAAGGGATGACATAAGATGTTTGTCATGCCACCCCTTCGGGGTTGAATGAATGACGATTTCCGTTCTATAATCATTTGACCCCTTCGGGGTCGCTCAAAAGAAATTTTAGGGAAACAAAAATATGACAACAAATCAAACAATCCGCAACGCGCGCGAAAGATTCAACAAAGCGATTGAATATAAAGATGCAATAACAATCCGCACATTGCTCGCGCCGACGTATCACATCGTCACAGGTCGCAGTGACCAGAATCACGGCGCGGATGATGAAGCGGCGCGTTGGGCATCCGTGTTTCAATCTGATCCGACAGCGATATACGCCCGCACGACGCGCGAGATCACGATCAACGAAACGTGGGGCTTGGCGGAAGAACTTGGAAACTGGAAAGGCAGTTACACTCTCAACGGGCAATTGGTGAACGCCTCAGGTGTGTACTCCGCCAAATGGCAGCGAGCAAAAAACGGAGATTGGGTCTTGCAAGCGGAAATGTTCACAACCATCGAATTCGATGAAGGTTGTGTACCGCCTGATGAAATATAGTACGGCAAGGTTCACCTTGCCATGCAAGCGCAAAGTGAACTTTGCGGTACGAGCAAGGAAAATATCATGGACATCATCACAGGAAAAACCCTGAAATATCACAACTGGCAGGATGGAAAAGTTATCGGGCTAGCGAAGGACGCTGGCAACAAACTCATCGAGCAGGGCGTGGAGCGCGACGCGGCGCTCGCTCAGTTAGACGCGGTGCGGAATAACCCAGGCGAATTTCTAGCCAATACAACATTCGCCGATCTCGCGCGCGAGTGCATCCGCTTGAATCAAAAGGATGAACCACAGCCGAGCGGCTTGCGCGACTCGCCGCTCCCCCTCCCGATTTGGGGGCGCGACCAGATCGACGCCGAAGCCATCAAGCAGATGGAGAATTCGATGCGCCTGCCCGTCGCCGTCACTGGCGCGTTGATGCCCGACGCGCACGTCGGCTATGGACTTCCCATCGGCGGCGTTCTCGCCACAGACAACGTCGTCATCCCTTACGCGGTCGGCGTGGACATCGCCTGCCGCATGAGGCTTTCGATCTACGAAGTCTCGCCGATCCTCATCGGACAGAAAAAGGGCATGTTCGAAGAGTCGCTGTGGAATGAAACCGCCTTCGGCATGGGTGCAAAATGGACAGGCGCCAAGCGCGCACAACACGCCGTGTTGGATGACGAGGCATGGTACGCGACCGCTCAACTCAGAAAATTGAAAGACACTGCCATGAATCAACTCGGCACAAGCGGGACGGGGAATCATTTCGTCGAGTGGGGATCGTTCCGACTCAATGAGGAAATGTTCGGGTTGAAGCCTGGCGATTATCTCGCGTTGCTCTCCCACAGCGGATCGCGCGGAGTCGGTGCGCGAATCGCCGACAGGTTCAGCAAACTCGCCATGGAGAAACAGCCCGACCTTGATAAGAGCGTCCGTCATCTCGCGTGGTTGAATCTCGATTCGGAAGATGGTCAGGAATATTGGCTTTCGATGGAATTGGCTGGCAGGTTTGCATCCGCGAATCATTACATCATCCACAAACGAGTCGCCGCTTCGGTGGGGTTGAAAGAAGTTGCCGTGGTGGAGAATCATCACAACTTTGCGTGGAGAGAAAAACTCGCGGATGGTCGTGAAGTGATCGTCCATCGCAAGGGCGCGACTCCCGCAGGCGAGGGAGTCTTGGGCGTGATCCCAGGCTCAATGGGAGACGCAGGCTTCGTCGTCCGCGGGAGAGGCGTGAGCGCGTCATTAGAATCCGCTTCCCATGGCGCGGGCAGGTTGATGAGTCGGAGAGCCGCGCTCAATTCCATCAGCAAGCGCGAACGGGACGACTATCTCAAAGAGCGCGGCGTCACCCTGCTCGGCGGCGGACTCGATGAGTCGCCACAGGCATACAAGCCCGTGGACAAAGTTCTCGCCGCGCAAAGCGATCTGGTGGATGTGATCGGGAAATTTACACCGAGAGTTGTAAGGATGGCGGACGAGGCGGGTGATATATAATACAGAGACCTCACAGGTTTATAAAACCTGTGAGGTCTACGACGAGAGGTTTTCATGCCAACCAAACGCGCAAGCCCTGCAAAAAAATTTCAAGACCTGCTTCTCAAATATTCGCAAGCCGATGAATTCAAACTCCGCAAAACGCTGGAGCAAAAATTGTGGGACGGCTACGGCGAAGAGTTCGCGGTGTTCGTGCTGGACATGTCGGGCTTTTCACTGCTCACGCGCAAATACGGGATCGTGCATTACCTCTCGATGGTGCGGCGGATGCAGTTGACCACGCGCCCCATCGTCGAGTCGTTCGGCGGGACGATGATCAAATACGAAGCGGATAACTGCTTCGCAGTCTTCCCCGACCCGCTTTCAGCGGTCAACGCGGCGGTGGCGATGCAACACGCGTTCACCGCGTCGAACCTGCTCACCTCGGACGATCTCGACATCCACATCGCTTGCGGCATTGACTTTGGGCGCATCCTCGTCGTCGGACATAAAGACTGCTTCGGCGATCCCGTCAACCGCGCCTCCAAAATGGGAGAAGACATCGCCGCCTCAGGCGAAGTGTTGATCACCAAAGACGCGATGGACATGATTCCCGCCGAAGCCAACATCAAAGCCCGCGAGTTGAAGATTTCAATCTCGGGAATCGAAATCCCTGCGTTTGCGGTGGAGTATAGGAAAGAATAGAAGTGAACGGTTTAGAAACACTGTATAATCCAAATCGAGGTGAGCCATGACTACATTTGAACAAACACTTCTCCGCGAAGTTTCCACACTGCCCGAATCTCGTCGGGCGGATGTGCTGGCGTTTGTCCGTTTTTTGAAGATCAGCCTCAAGGACGATGACGAGATAGAACGCGAGTTTGATGAAGCAATCAAGGAGGCTCGCGCAACCGCCCTGAAATACAAGATCACAGAGGAAGATATTGACGCCGAAATCCGCGCCGTGCGGGATGGAAAATGAAGCGAGTCATTCTCGACACCAATATCATGATCTCAATGGCGCTGGGCGGAAAAGTCGCAAAAATTAACGATGCTTGGAGAGCGGGGAAATTCTTATTGATCGTCAGCGAGGAAATCGTATCTGAATATTTGGATGTTCTACAGAGATCGAAATTTCACTTGAGACCCCGAACTATTGCGACCATTATCGCGCGCGTCCATCGCAAGGCGGAATTTGTTTCGCCACAAGAGCAGATCACCAACATTCAACCCGACCCAAAAGACGACAGATTTCTTGAAGCGGCTATCGCTGGCAACGCCGATCTCATCGTCAGCGGAGACAAGCATCTTCTCGACCTAAAGAAATTTCGTTCCATTCAGATCGTCACAGGGCGAGAGTTTTTGGATATACTCGCAAAAAACGATTAACCACGAAACAAATTACGAAAATCAAAAACTCCGCGCCGATTTCACCAGCGCGGAGTTTCACTTTCCACTTTCTCCTTACAACCTATCTCCCCTACTTCTTCGCCATCGCGGAGATCGCCTGCAAGAGCGCGTTCCAAAACATACCCGATCATCTTCTGTGGAATATTTACGCCCGTGGTGGTGATGCTGTTGCGAAATTCCATTGTGTGATTGACTTCGTTGATGGTGTATCCATTTTCAGTTTCAAACAGATCGAGCGCGAGCAGACCGCCGCCGATGGCTTGCGCGGCGCGTTTGCATAACTCCGCGATTTCAGGAGTGACGGGGCAGTTGGTGGCGATGCCGCCACGCGCGGTGTTGGTGATCCAATTTTCGGAGGAGCGATAGATGGCGCAAATACATTCGTCGCCGACCACGAATGCGCGAATGTCACGCCCAGGTTTGTTGATGTATTCCTGAATATAAAAAACTTGATGATTGACTCCGAGCGAAGATTTATGTTCGATCAATGATTCGGCTTGCGATCTATTTTCGACTTTGGCGAGCAATCTACCCCATGACCCGACGACGGGTTTCAGCACGCAGGGATAGCCCAACGCATCAATCGCCCGTAGAGCGGATTCTTCGTCGAAAGCCATCAGCACTCTGGGGGTTGGGATGCCGTTCTTGGCGAGCAGTTGACTCGTCACATATTTATCGCCGCAAATTTCGGCGACCGCCGATGAATTGACGACAGGCACGCCATGCGCTTCAAAGATGCGCGAGATGTACAGCCCGCGCGAATAAGAGATGGAACGCTCGAATAGCACATCAATCTCTGTGGGCAGTTGGTGGATGTCGAAGAATTGATCGCCGTCGTTGATGCGAACGACTTCAAGGTCATCGCGTTTTTCCAATTCTTCCAATAGATATTTTTCTTCGGCGCGTAAACGGGTGTATAAAAATCCGATGCGGGTGGTCATGGGTTCTCCTTAATTTGAATGCAGAATTTTTGAATGAAGAATGTAGAATTTTTAAATGAAGAATGTAGAATGCAGAATGCAGAATGATGAATGCGGAATGAAGTTCTTCACTCTGCATTCATCATCCTAACTTTGACTTTTTCGGTCACTTCACTCGTCGTCAAATTGCCGCCCAGATCGGGCGTGGTTTCTTTGTGGGCGATGCAACTCTCAACGGCGGTGCGTAATCTGTTCGCGGATTCGGTTTCGTTGAGATAATCCAACATCATGCTTGCGGCTAAAAATGTGGCGATGGGATTCGCTTTGCCCGTGCCGACCAGCGGCGGCGCGCTTCCATGCACTGGCTCAAAGACTGCGGCATTTGCGCCGATGTTGCCCGAAGCGGCGACGCCGAGTCCGCCGACGAACATGCAGGCTTCGTCGCTGAGAATATCGCCGAATAAATTGGTGGTGACGATGACCTCAAATTGCTCAGGCGCGCGGATGAGTTCCATCGCGCAGGTATCCACGAGCATTTCGAGCAGGTCGATTTCTGGATATTCTTTCGCCACTTCAAACGCCACTGTGCGGAAGAGTCCGCAGGTTTGACGAAGCACGTTGGCTTTGTGAACGACATGGACGGATTTGCGTTTGGTTTGCTTGGCGATCTCAAACGCCTTGCGGATGATCCGCTCTGAGCCTGCGAAGGTGACGACTCGTTCGGTGATGGCTTTATTGCCATCGTCTTCGACTCGCTCAATGCCCGAATACAAGCCCTCCGTGTTTTCGCGGACGATGATGAGGTCTATATTTGCTTTGGAGGATTCATGCGGAATGGATTTGCATGGACGCAAGTTGGCGAATAAATCCAACGATTGGCGCATCCGCACGACGGGCGAAAAATAATTCGGGATGTTGGGCGGAGTAGTCACAGCGCCGAAGAGAGTCGCTTCAGTGTGGCGAATGGCTTGAAGCGTTGAATCAGGCAGAGGGGAGCCTGAACGTTGATATTCGCCAAATCCAATGCCGCTTTCAACAAAATCCCATTGAGGCGGAAGCGCCGATAAAACATCCTTTGCTGAAGCAATCACTTCGGGACCAATCCCATCGCCAGCCAGCAAACAAATTTTGTAATTCATCCTTCATCCTTCTGCATTCGCGATTAGGTCTTGAATGTCATGCGTTTTCAAAAAGTTGACGATGCCGCCCGCCTCCGCGATTTTCAAAACAAAATCGGGCAGGGCGCGCGCTTGATATTGATGCTCGTTGGTGCGATTGAAAATTTTTCCAGAAGACAGATCCACGTCAATGTCGTCGCCTTCGGTGATATCCGCAACGGCTTCAGGGCATTCCAAAATTGGCAAGCCGATGTTGATGGCGTTGCGAAAAAAGATTCGCGCAAACGACGGCGCGATAATACATTTCGCCTGCGAACCTTTGATGGCAATCGGCGCATGTTCGCGCGAAGAGCCACAGCCAAAGTTTTGCCCACCGACGATCACGTCGCCAGGTTTGACGGTCTTTGCGTATTCAGGCTTCACTTCGCAAAAAACATTTTTTGCAAGCTCAAGCGGATCAATCGTAATGTTGTAACGACCAGGGATGATTTCATCCGTGTTCATATTTTCGCCGAACGTCCAGGCTTTTCCCATGTTTGATAATCTCCTTTTTGAATGTAGAAGTTAGAATGAAGAATGCAGAATATTTTGCATTCTTCATTCTGCAATTTGCATTAATAGATCACGCGGATCTGTAATTTTTCCCGTGAGCGCGGTGGCGGCGGCGGTGGCGGGACTCGCTAAATAAATTTCCGATAGCGGGCTCCCCATGCGACCGATGAAGTTGCGATTCATCGTGGTCAATGCGCGTTCGCCTGGCGCGAGGATTCCGCCATGACGACCAATGCACGCGCCGCACCCTGAACCCGTCACCGTGCAACCCGCATCCATCAAAATTTCGATCAATCCATTTTTCAACGCCTTCTTATAAATGCGGTCGCTGGCGGGCGTGACGATGACGCGCACAAGCGGATTCACTTTTTTGCCCCGCAACATATTCGCCACAATTTCCAAATCTTCATAGCGCGCGTTCGTGCAAGTGCCGATATACACTTCATGCACATCCAAGCCTTCGACTTCGTTCAACGGTTTGACGTTGTCCACATCGGGATGGCAAGCCACTTGCGGCGTTAAAGTTGAAACGTCAATTTCAAGGATGCGTTCATAGCGCGGATTAATCGGACGCAACGCTTCAAACGGATCCTTCGACCCGCTCAGGACGCCGCCTCTGGCTGGTGTCTCGTTTTCGAGATACTTGATCGTCACTTCGTCCGCCGCGATCAAGCCGCATTTCGCCCCAATTTCAGTGGACATGTTTGGTAAAACGATTCGTTCGTGCATGGGCAGGTTGTCAATATATTCGCCGCCGAACTCCACCGAGCGATATGTGCCGCCGTCCATGCCGAGCAAACCCGCGATGTGAATCATCACGTCTTTGGCATAGACGCCGTGTTGCGCCTGTCCGCTTAATTCCACGCGAATCGTCTCAGGGACTTTGAACCAGCATTTGCCCGTCACCCAAGCCACGCCAATTTCAGTAGAGCCAAGCCCCGCGCCGAACGCGCCCATCGCGCCGTAGGTGTTGGAATGCGAATCCGCGCCGATGACGATTGCGCCAGGCGTGATGTAGCCTTCTTCGATCATCACCTGATGACAAACGCCCTGATGCAAAAGATGCGGCAATTCCTGTTCTTTCACGAATTCAATGATCTTTTTGTGATTCTCCGCCGCCAAAATATTCGGGGCGGGGTAGGCGTGATCGAAATGAATCACGATTTTGTTTTTATCAAAAATCGGTTTGCCAATATCGCGAAAGGCTTTGATGGCGAGCGGCGTGGTGTTGTCGTGACTCATAATGTAGTCCACGTCCAATAACAAAATTTCACCCGCTTGCACCTGCCTGCCCGCTTTGCGCGAAAAAATTTCTTCGACTAAAGTACCCATAGATTCTCCTTGATTTATTTGTAGGGCGGGTTTTCAACCCGCCGTTTTTCAGGTGTCAGGCTACAAGCCTGACCTACGAGCTGTAATCCGCATTCTTCATTTATTACTTCCGTTATATTTTTTCAAAACCATTTTCGTATCCGTCCGCTTCACGCCTTGCACGGTGCGGACTTCTTCGATCAGGTTATTCAACGCCATCACATTTTCAACATTCACAAACGCGCTGATGTCAAAGTCGCCTGTGATTTCATAAACATTGGAGACGTTTGTCAATCCGCGCATACGGCGGACGACCGACGAGGTGTACACATGCGACTCGACTTCGACCATCAACATCGCGCTGATGTCGCGGGGGATCACGTCGCTCTCTCTACCCGTCACCTGCTCGGCGATCTCCAAAATATCCGCGTCGAAGAGTTGTTTTCGCTCATCGCCGATATTTTTGATGCGCGAGACGATCACCTCCAACTCTGCGGCGCTGACCTCGATGCCGTATTCTTCCAAACGCGAAGCGACCGCGCTTTTGCCCGTGTATTTATCAATCACAATTTTTCGCTCGCGCCCAAGCAGGGCTGGATCAAACGGTTCGTAGGTGCGCGGGTCTTTCAACACGCCGTTGGTGTGCACTCCGCTTTTGTGACTGAAGGCGTTTTGTCCCGTGATGGGTTTATTTGGCGAAAGAAAGAAGCCAGAAATTTTTTCGAGATAACTGGAAAGCTCCATCAACGGTTGGATGTTATATTTTTGAATCCCTTCCAGGTTATGAAAAGATAAAATCGTTTCGGCTAAGTCGGGGATGCCTGTTCTTTCCCCCAAACCGTTGACGGTGGTGTGGATGCAGTTTGCGCCCGCGCGAATCCCAGACATGGCGTTGGCTAAGGCGAGTCCGTAATCGTCGTGGCAGTGCAAATCCATTTGACAGGGATGCAGAACCTCGCGCAATGCGGAGACGCGCTCGAACATGGTGTGCGGTTGCATGATTCCCAGCGTATCGGCAAAGCTGATGCGATCCGCGCCCGCTTCGATGGCGGCGTTGCAAATTTGAACGAGAAAGTCAAACTCGGTGCGCGTCGCGTCTTCTGGCGTGTAACGGACTTTAAGTCCCAAACTTTTTGCATAGCAAATATGCTCGCGGATGATTTCAATGGCTTGTGCTGGCGTTTTGTGCAACTTCTCGTCCAAATGAATTTTGGACGTGGCGTAAAAGATGGCGACGCGATCTGCGCCGCAGGCTTTGGCGCGGTCAATGCCTGAGCGGGAGGCAATGCTATGGGCGACCACCTCAGCCCGAAGTCCGAGCGAGGCGATTTGTTCAATCGCATTTGCCACATTTTTTGAGACGGACGGATCGCCCGCTTCGATCATCTCCACGCCCACCTCATCCAGCATTTGAGCAATGCGGATTTTTTCCTCCACCGTGAAGTTGACGTAAGGCGTTTGTTCGCCTTCACGTAAGGTTGTATCTAAAATTTCAAGCATAAAGTTTCCTTTGCAACGAAAATAAAAAGCGCCCTCCGTTGTCGGAGGGCGCTTTGACGGCACACAGATAGACGCAAAGAACTACAGCAAGTCCTTTTTCTGATCCTGTTCAACCGAAACAAGCCCAATCTCGACAACCGAAGTTGCGGAGATGGGCTTGCGCTTTGATTTGGCTTCCATAAGAATACTTGCTTGATCTCTAAACATGATGGGGCGAATTCTAATCGTGATATGAAATATGTCAATGGTTTTGACGCGTCAATTTTCATTTTGGTTTTATATATTTGTCAGACATATTTTGTTTAATCGAATGATTAACTTCAGTTTTTTTGAATCGGTATCCTGCAAAAATCTTGACACACGCCATGTTGATAGTAGAATACCGCCCGATATGTTCGCGCAGTTTTCCATCCATCGTACCCGTCGTTCAAAACTAACTTTTCTCGAAAGGTTGGATTATTTTGATTTGACAGACGCGATTCAGGATGATGAACGAAAATGTTAATTAAAACAACTCTCCCTTTCGGAGGGTTGTTTTTTTGTATGGAACTCATAGATCCGTTTGTTTGGCAGTTGTACTATCGAAATGTCAGCAGTGCAACTGCCGACAAAACAAAGCACGGTACTGGCGAAAGGACTAATGAATGACAGCAACACTCGTACTTGAAGATGGAACAATTATTGAAGGACAAGCCTTTGGCGCACAAACGGATGTGGTGTTTGAATTGGTCTTCAACACCAGCATGACGGGTTATCAGGAAATTTTGACCGACCCTTCATATCGCGGACAGGGAGTCTTGTTCACGGTTTCACACATCGGCAATGTGGGCATCAATTTGGAAGATGACGAATCGGCAAATCCACAAGTTTCGGCGGCGGTGATTCGTTCACTGAGTCCTGTCGTCTCAAATTGGCGGTCGGCGCTTTCTTTATCTGACTGGCTTGCGCAACATAATGTGCCAGGCATCAGCGGCGTGGATACGCGTTGGCTCACTCGCAAATTGCGCGATGGCGGCGTTCAAAAAGCGGCGCTCTCCACAAAAGGAACATCGGCAAATGCGTTGTTGAAGCTGGCGCGAGCATGGGAAGGACTCGACGGACGCGATGTGGTCAAGGAAGTGACTTGCGCGGAGCCTTATCATTGGGTGGATGATGAAGGGGCGAAGTGGGTGGAGCAGAAGGCAGAAAGCGGAAGGCAGAAGGCGGAAGGCAAAATGCAGAATTCTTCATTCAACATTCATCATTCTACATTTCAAATTGTTGCTTATGATTTTGGGATCAAAGAAAACATCCTTCGGCATCTTTCAAGTTATGGCGCGAATGTGACCGTCGTCCCAGCGGATACGACTGCCGCTGAAGTTTTGGCGTTGAAACCAGATGGAATCTTCCTCTCCAACGGGCCTGGCGACCCAGCAGGTTTGCCGTATGCGGTCAATGCAGTTAGTGAATTGATCGAAAGCAACACGCCGATCTTTGGAATCTGTTTGGGGCATCAATTGATTGGTCGAGCCTTAGGCGCGAACACACACAAACTCAAATTTGGTCATCACGGCGCGAATCATCCCGTGCAACATTTGCCCAGCGGGAAGGTTTTAATCACGGCTCAAAATCATAATTACTGCGTCACTGAAGGGGAGTTGAATAAATACGAAGTTGAAATCACCTACAAAAGTTTGAACGATAATTCGTTGGAAGGGTTGAAGATGAAAAACAAACCTGTCTTCAGCGTGCAGTTTCATCCCGAAGCCGCTTCTGGTCCGCATGACGCGCAGGATATTTTTTCTGATTTTTTCAAAATGATGAAGGATGAAAGATAAAGGATGAAACCAAACAACATGATTTCAGAACAAATACCGTCTTTCTTCTTTCATCTTTCTTTCGCAAAAATTCATCATTCATCCTTCGGAGTTCATCCTTATGAAGCGTAACGACATCCACACCATCCTCGTCCCTGGCTCGGGAGCCATTGTCATCGGTCAAGCCGCGGAGTTTGATTACTCTGGCACGCAAGCCGTCAAAGCCTTGAAAGCGGAAGGCTATCGCGTGGTACTGGTCAATTCAAATCCCGCCACGATTATGACCGATCCCGAAATCGCCGACGCAACGTATATCGAACCGCTCACGCCTGAAGCGTTGGAAGCCATCATCGCGCAAGAAAAACCAGATGCCATGTTGCCAACAGTCGGCGGGCAGACTGGATTAAATCTCGCACTGGCATTGAGTGAAAACGGCGTACTTGAAAAATATGGCGTGCAATTAATTGGCGCGAATCTCAACGCCATCAAAGCCGCCGAAGATCGTTTGCTCTTCCGCGAGACGATGCAAAAGAATAACATCCCCGTCCCGCGTGGCGAAGCGGCGTATTCGCTCGAAGAAGCGGAAGAACTCGTCAAAGAAACGGGCTATCCTGTTTTAGTCCGCGCTTCGTTTGCGATGGGCGGCACAGGCGCATCGTGGGTATATGAATCGAATCAACTGGCCGAAGCGGTTCGCAGCGCCATTTCCGAATCGCCCATCGCGCAAGCGTGGCTCGAAGAATCTGTTTTGGGTTGGAAGGAATACGAACTCGAAGTGATGCGCGATAAAGCCAATAACTTTGTCGTCGTCTGCTCCATCGAAAATCTTGACCCGATGGGCGTGCATACGGGCGATAGCATCACCGTCGCGCCCGCGCAAACGCTCACCGACCGCGAATATCAAATCCTGCGCGACCTTGCTCATCAAGTATTGTCAGCCGTCGGCGTGGAAACGGGTGGCTCGAATGTGCAATTCGGCGTTGACCCAAAAACGGGGCGCGTCGTCGTCATCGAAATGAATCCGCGCGTCAGTCGTTCGTCGGCGCTCGCGTCCAAAGCCACAGGCTTCCCAATCGCAAAATTGGCGGCGTTGGTTGCAGTTGGGTATACGCTGGATGAAATCACGAATGACATCACCAAACAAACCAAAGCCGCATTCGAACCGTCGCTCGATTATGTCGTCGTCAAAATTCCGCGCTGGGCGTTTGAAAAATTTCCAGGCGTGGATCCCACGCTCGGTCCGCAAATGAAATCGGTCGGCGAAGCGATGGCGTTGGGCAGGACGTTTCCCGAAGCCTTGAATAAAGCGATTCAATCACTGGAAATCGGCGTGGACGCGCTCGACGGTTCTGGGCCCAGCCGCGAGCTGGTCGCTGAACCTGAGACATTCGCCACGCTGAAAGTCCCCCGCGCCGATAGATTGTTCCGCGTGTATCGCGCCATTCAGCAAGGCATGAGTTTGGATGAAATCGCCAAAGTCACAGGTTATGATCTATGGTTTCTTGGGCAAATGCAGGAGATTCAAAATGTAGAAGGCAGAATGCGGAATGCAGAAGTTGGAATGCAAAAGTTAGAAGGCGGAATGCAGAAAGCGGAGTTGAAAGCATTGTTGCGTGAAGCCAAGCAAATGGGATTTGCAGACTCGCACATTGCGCGTTTACTTACTAATTACCAATTACCATTTACATCTGTTCGAGACCTTCGCAAGCAACTTAACATCCTCCCCACCTTCCAACGCGTGGATACCTGCGCCGCAGAGTTTGAAGCGCAGACGCCGTATCTCTATTCCGCGTATGAAATGGACGATGAATCACGCCCGACGGATCAGCAAAAAATATTGATCCTCGGCGGCGGACCGAATCGCATTGGTCAGGGCATTGAGTTTGATTATTGTTGCTGTCAGGCGGCGTTTGCCTTATCGAAGATGGGCTATGAAACCATCATGTACAACTGCAATCCTGAAACTGTCTCCACCGATTACGACACAGCGGACAGGTTATATTTTGAACCGCTCACGTTGGAACACGTTCTCAATGTGATTGATAGAGAAAACCCAATCGGCGTGATCGTGCAGTTCGGCGGGCAGACTCCGCTCAACCTGGCGGCGGGACTCGAAGCGGCGGGAGTCAAAATTTTAGGCACCTCGCCCCATGCCATTCAACTCTCCGAAGACCGCGAAGAATTTGCGAAACTGCTCAAAGAGTTGGGTATCCCCCAACCTGAAAATGGAATCGCCCGCACGTTGGAAGAGGCGCGAGAAGTCGCCGAAAGAATCGGCTATCCCGTTTTAGTCCGCCCGTCTTTTGTGTTGGGAGGCAGGGCAATGGCGTTAGTAGATTCCGAAATCAATTTGGCAGGCTTCATTCAACAGGCGATTGAGGCGGCGCCTAATCAACCGATCTTGATTGATAAATTTTTAGAAGACGCTTTTGAAATTGACGTGGACGCATTAGCCGATGGCGAGCGCGTGGTTGTCGGCGCGGTGATGCAACACATCGAAGAAGCGGGCGTGCATTCGGGCGATGCCGCGTGCGTTCTGCCGCCGTATAAAGTCAGCGCGTATCATCAAGGCATTATGAGCGAATACACCGAACAATTGGGACTCGCGCTCGGCGTGCGCGGGTTGATGAACGTGCAGTTCGCGTTGAAAGATGAAATCGTCTATGTGTTGGAAGTGAACCCACGCGCCTCGCGGACCGTGCCTTACGCCAGCAAAGCGACGAGTTTGAACATGGCTTATATCGCCGCGCAAGTGATGGCTGGTAAAACGCTCGCAGAACTTGGCGTAACCGAAGAACCGCAAGTGGATGGCTTCTTCATCAAAGAAGCGGTTTTCCCGTTCAAAAAGTTGCCTGGCTCCAGTTCCCTGCTCGGACCAGAAATGCACTCGACGGGCGAAGTGATGGGACACGCCTCGCATTTTGGTCACGCTTTCGCAAAATCACAAACGGCGACGGGACAAGCCCTACCCGATGCAGGCGCGGTCTTGATCACGGTCAATGATTACGATAAAAGCGCGGGCTTGAAATTTGCGCGCGACATGCACAGACTGGGCTTCAGTTTATACGCCACGCCTGGCACAGCGGATATGTGCAAGAAAGCAAACCTGCCTGTTGAGGTTGTGGAAAAAGCGCAAGACGGTTCGACTCAAATCGTGGATTTGATCCGCGCGGGAAAGATTCAACTCGTGTTGAACACGCCGCTCGGTCCGCACGCGCACACCGATGGCGCGGAGATCCGCAAAGCCGCAATCGCCATGAACGTGCCACTGCTGACGACGTTATCCTCCGCCACTGCGGCGACTTCCGCCATTCAAGCCATGCGGAAAAAGGAATTGAAGTATCGCAGTTTGCAGAGTCACTATCAAACAAAATGATGATCGCATTCATAGCCATTGCCCAATTCAAAACTCTTCAAACGAATTTCGTTAAAACCATTGACACATTTCACAATGCGGGTAGAATTCTGCGCAATATGTTTGCTAAAGTGTTCGCGCCGCGTATCCGTCGTTCGAAGCGTACCTCAACTATAAGGTTGGGTTCTTTTTGTTTGAATGATGGAGCGGTAAGCGCAAGCGCGCGCTGACACACGCATAAGTCAACCAAAACAGCCCACCTTGAAACGGTGGGCTGTTTTTATTTTGTGTAACGCCGACTTAAGTCGGCAATACCTCATCACAAGGAGCATGAAATGAGTCCGAAATCAAAACCGCAAGTGAAGAAAGTCGTCCTCGCCTATTCTGGCGGGCTGGATACGTCTGTGATCGTGCCGTGGTTGAAAGAAAACTACGGGTGTGAAGTCGTCTGCTTTTGCGCGGATGTGGGGCAGGGCGACGAAGATATGCGCGGGCTGGAACAGAAAGCCATCAACAGCGGCGCGAGTCAGTGCATTATTCACGACATGAAGGAAGAGTTCGCTTCGGAATATCTCTTTCCCATGTTGAAGATGGGGGCGGTGTATGAACACAAGTATTTATTGGGCACGTCGGTTGCCCGTCCTTTAATTGCAAAACATTTAGTGGATGTCGCTCATCAAGTGGGCGCGGACGCGGTGGCGCACGGTGCGACAGGCAAGGGGAACGATCAGGTGCGTTTTGAATTGACCGTGATGGCGCTCGATCCGCGTTTGAAGATCATCGCTCCGTGGCGCGAATGGGATATCCGCTCGCGGGAAGATGCGTTGAAATACGCCGCGAAACATAACGTGCCAGTGACGGCGACGATCAAATCCATTTACTCGCGCGATTCAAACCTGTGGCATCTTTCGCACGAAGGCGGCTTGCTCGAAGACCCGTGGAACGAACCCGAAGAAGCCATGTATCAAATGTCCGCTTCGCCAGAGAGCGCGCCCGATGAAGCGCAATATGTGGAGATCGAATTTGAAAGCGGCAATCCAATTGCGGTGAACGGCGAAAAACTTTCGCCCGCAAAAATTGTGGAAAAGTTAAACGCCATCGGCGGCGCGCACGGCATCGGGCGTGTGGACTTGGTAGAGAATCGACTCGTCGGCATGAAATCGCACGGCGTGTATGAAACTCCAGGCGGCACGATTCTTTTGTATGCGCATCGCGAACTCGAATCGCTGGTGTTAGACCGCGAGACGATGCACTTCAAAGAAATGGCGGCGGTGAAATATACCGAACTCACGTACAACGGTTTATGGTTCACGCCCTTGCGCGAAGCGCTTGACGCGTTCGTCAATGCCACGCAAGGTCCCGTCACTGGCATAGTCAAACTCAAATTATATAAAGGCAACATCATCACGGCTGGCAAAAAATCTCCGTTCAGTTTGTATCGCGAAGATTTCGCAACCTTCGGTCAGGAAGACGTCTACGATCAAAGCCACGCCGAAGGATTCATTCGCTTGTACGGACTCAGCCTGAAGGTGCGCGGCTTGAACGGCTTGCCCGTTTCAGGTCTCGATATGCCCAAGCCTGATTATTCGAAGTTTAAAAGGGATTGATTTGATGTCGTTGCGAGGAGGGCGCTCTTCCCGACGAAGCAATCTCCAACGATGAGGAGATTGCTTCGGGCATAGAACAAGAACGCCCTCGCAATGACATGACATAAGGAGCAAACTATGACTCTCTGGGGCGGACGTTTTTCAACCAAATTAAATCAACAAGCCTGGGATTTGAATTCATCGCTTGCGGTGGATCAGCGTCTTGCGCTTCACGATATTGACGGGAGTCTGGCGTGGGCGCAGGCGATTCATCAAGCGGGCATTCTTGCGGATAAAGAGCACGCTTCCATCGCCCTTGGGCTGGATACCGTCCGAAAAGAATTTTCGCAGGGACAGTTTACCTTCGCCCCCTCCGACGAAGACATCCACACCGCCGTTGAGCGCAGGCTGACCGAGTTGATCGGCGATGCGGCGGGCAAACTGCACACAGGCAGAAGCCGCAACGATCAAGTGGCGACCGATTTCCGTTTGTGGATGTTGAGCGCGATCCCTGAATTGCAAGCCGCGTTGAAAGATTTGCAATCTGCTTTGATAGAAAATGCCGAGGCGGCGCTCCCTCACCCTAGCCCTCTCCCATCGGAGAGGGGACTCCCTTCTCCCAGTGGGAGAAGGGTCGGGGATGAGGGCGCAATTCTCATGCCTGGCTACACTCATTTGCAGAGGGCGCAACCGATTCTGTTGGCGCATTGGTGGCTGAGTCATGTTCATCCTTTGCAAAGAGATATGGAACGATTGAACGATTTGACGAAACGAGTCTCCGTTCTGCCGTTGGGGAGCGGCGCGTTGGCGGGCGTGCCGTTTGAGATTGATCGAAGCGCGTTAGCAAAAACGCTGGGCTTTGCGGAAGTTTCTCAAAATAGTTTGGATGCGGTCTCTGACAGGGACTTTGCGGCGGAATATCTTTTCTGCGCGACGATGATCGGCGTTCACCTAAGCAAACTCGCCGAGCAAATTGTGTTATTCACCAGCGCGGAGTTTGGCTTCTTCGAGTTAACCGATGCGTTCTCGACAGGCTCCAGCCTGATGCCGCAGAAAAAGAATCCCGATGTGTTTGAGTTGACCAGAGGCAAAGCAGGGACGTTGCTGGGTTTACTCACTGGCTTGCTCGCCACACTCAAAGGTTTGCCTTCGACTTACGATAAAGATTTGCAGGAAGATAAAGCGCCCGTCTTTCAGGCGACCGATACGTTGTTGGCGATGTTGCCTGTGATTGCCGAAGCGTTGAAGACAATCACCGTGAAAGCGGATCGGATGCGAAGCGCGATTGATTCATCCATGCTGGCGACGGATTTGGCGGATTATTTGGTGAACAAAGGCGTGCCGTTTCGCAAGGCGCATGAGGCGGCGGGGAGAGTCGTCCGCGCGGCGGGGGAGGGGAATGTGCGGATGGAGAAAATGCCGCTCGAAGCGTATCAGGCTATACGTCCAGAGTTTGAGGCGGATGTGTATCAAGCCTTTGACCCGCTGAAATCCATCGAAAAAAGAAATGCGATTGGCGGCACGAGTCTCAAGTCAGTCAAAATGCAGATTGCAGAATGCAAAATGCGGAATAGTAAATAGTGCAGAAAATTTTGAATCTGCATTTTAAAATCATCGTTTGAAAACAAGGAGAAAAAAATCATGTCTACAATTGTTTGCCCCGAATGTGAAGCCCAGGTGGAGTTAGCCGCTGGAACGGAAGTCGGTGAAATTTTGGTCTGTTCAGATTGCGGCGTGGATTTGGAAGTGACCGCGTTGGAGCCTGCCACGGTGCAACTGGCGCCCATGGAACAGGAAGATTGGGGAGAATAAAAATGTGGAATGCAGAATGAGGAATGAAGAATTTTTTATTCCGCATTCTGCATTCTTTATTCAGCATTGAGGTCTTATGCAGAGACGATTGAAAGTTGGCGTTTTATATTCGCGGGTGCGCGTGGAAGAAAAATGGATCTTTGGCGCATTGGAAAAACGCGGCATTGATTATGACCGCCTGGATGATCGCGCGATCCATTTCGATTTGGACGACGCGAAGCCGTGGCGGCAATATGACGCGGTCCTGGAACGAAGCATCAGTTACAACAGCGGATTGTATGCCCTGCGTTTGTTGAATGCGTTTGGCGTGCCGACGGTGAACACGGCTTCGGTGGCTGAAATTTGCGGCGACAAGTTGATGACGAGCGCGGCGCTGGCAAGAGACGGCGTTCCGCAACCGCATAACGCGACGGCGTTCACAACCGAAGCGGCGTTGGAAGCGATTGAAGCGTTTGGTTATCCTGTGGTGTTGAAACCTGTGGTTGGGTCGTGGGGGCGGTTGCTGGCGAAGGTCAATGACCGCGACGCGGCGGAGGCGGTGCTGGAACATAAATCCACGTTGGGGTCGGTGCAACATTCCGTTTTTTATATTCAGGAATATATCGCCAAGCCTGGGCGAGACATCCGCGCGATTGTGATCGGCGATAAAGTGTTGACGGCGATGTATCGCAAGTCGGAGCATTGGATCACGAACACGGCGCGCGGCGGCGAAGGGGAGTTGTGTCCCATCACGCCTGAGATCGAAGAGTTATGCTTGCGCGCGGCAAAATCTGTGGGCGGCGGCGTGCTGGCTGTGGATTTGGTCGAACATCCCGAAAAGGGACTCGTGGTGAATGAGATCAATCACACGATGGAGTTCCATACGATGCAACCCGTGAGCGGGATTGATATCGCGGGCGAGATTGTGGAATATACAATCAGCATGGTAAAAGAAAAGTTCTAACCACAAAGGCTCGCGCTGAGCCTGTCGAAGTGACACGAAGAGCACAAAGGAAGAGCAAAACCTTTTGGCTTACCTCGTTGTGTACTTGGTGTACTTCGTGTTTATTTTTAGGAGCGATTATGGATGTTCAAGAGATGCAGATGACGGTAAGCCCAAAGTTGATGATGAAGAAGGATTTTTTGCATATCGCCGATTCTTCTGAGGAGGAGTTGCAGGATTTATTAGACCTGGCAACGGCTTTGAAGAAGGAATATTTCAACGGAGGCAATGCGCCTTTATTGAAAGGCAAAGCGTTGGCGATGGTGTTTCAAAAACCCAGTTTGCGGACGCGCGTTTCATTCGAGATGGCGATGCAACATTTGGGCGGTCATGCCCTGTATCTTTCGCCCGCGGAGATCGGACTCGGTCAGCGCGAATCAATTGCGGATGTGGCGCGGGTGTTATCGGGTTATGTGCAGGGCATCATGGCGCGGGTCTTTTCGCATGAGCATCTGGTCGAGTTGGCGCGTTGGGCGAGCGTTCCCGTCATCAACGGCTTGAGCGATTACAACCATCCATGCCAGGCGTTGGCGGATGCGTTGACCATTCAGGAAAAATTCGGTAAAGCCAAAGGCTTGAACGTCGCATATGTTGGCGATGGAAATAACGTCGCAGTTTCGTTGATGCACGTCTGCGCGAAACTGGGCTGGCATTTTTCAATTGCGAATCCGATTGGGTATGAAATTTCAACGGACGCAATTGACGCCGCCAAACAAATCGCGTTTGAGAGCGGCGCGGACATTTCGTTTTACAATAATCCGCATGAGGCTGTCAAAGATGCGAATGTGATTTATACTGACACATGGACGAGCATGGGTCAGGAAGAAGAAACCATTCAGCGCGAAAAAATCTTTTCGTCCTTTCAAGTCAATCGTCAGTTGGTGAATGAAGCGAAGCAAGACGCAATCGTCATGCACTGTTTGCCCGCGCATCGCAATCACGAATTGACCGATGAAGTCGCGGATGGTTTGCAGTCCGTAATTTTTCCGCAGGCGCATAACAGGCTTCATGCGCAGAAAGCGATTATGGCGCGGCTGTTTGGAGTGGCTTGATGAGTAACGGATTGATAAACGGATAAGCGGATTGACAGCGGACTCTAAAACGGATTCACGGATAGGAACGGACTTTGGTAAGCGGACTTTGAAACGGACTCACGGATAATAAACGGATAAACGGAGAAATTATTGATGGTTACAGTTTCGATACTTGGCGGTTCGGGGTATGGCGGCGGTGAGTTGATTCGCTTACTGCTGGGTCATCCCCATGTTGAAATTAAACAAGTCACATCGCGTTCGCGGGTGGGCGAGTATGTGTATCAGACGCATCCCAATTTGAGGAAGCGGACGCAATTGAAATTCAGCGATCCAGCGCAGTTGGAATCTGTTGACGTTTTGTTTTTGGCGCAACCGCATGGTCAGGCGCAAAAAAATATCGAAGCGTATGCCAAACTTGGGACGAAGATCATTGATCTCTCGGCAGATTTTCGTTTGCGCGATGAAAAATTTTACGAGCAATGGTACGGCGAAAAACATGCCGCGCCCGAATGGTTGGGCAAGTTTGTGTACGGCTTGCCCGAACTGCATCGCGCGGAGATGGCGAACGCAAATTACATCAGCGGCGTGGGCTGTAACGCCACCGCGAGCAATCTCGCATTGCTTCCGTTGATCAAAGCGGATTTGTTGGATTTGTCCTCTCCAATTTTTATTGAAATCAAAGTCGGTTCATCCGAAGGCGGCGCGGAGGGCAATTCTGGTTCGCTTCACGCGGAACGCGCCAATGTGATTCGCACGTTCTCGGCGTTCGGGCATCGTCACACGGCGGAAGTGATTCAGGAAATGGGAGTGAAAAATATCTCATTGACGATGACCGCTGTGGACTTGGTGCGCGGCGTGTTGGCGACGGCTCACGCCACGGTGAAGGCTGGTACGGCGACAAAGGATTTGTGGAAAGCCTACAGAGCGGTGGCGAACGAAAATCCGTTCATTCGCGTGGTTAAGGAACAGCGCGGTATTTATCGCGTGCCTGAGCCGAAAATTTTGGCAGGCTCCAACTATGCGGATTTAGGCTTTGAATTGG
>WBZY01000768.1_pt1 | contig 21568 bp, 18 predicted proteins | sample 5204191 | NCBI WGS metagenome assembly WBZY01 (sample SAMN12344363, study PRJNA552823) | activated sludge metagenome | biome: Activated sludge suspended growth; feature: Anammox Sidestream; material: Wastewater; isolation source: activated sludge from anammox sidestream of wastewater treatment...
CGGGTAATGCCGGGCGCCGGAGCGACGCTGCCGGGCCCGTTCGCGCCGCGCCTGGTGCCTGTGGAACTGCGTGCCGAGGATGCGGCGGCGCCGATGTGCGGCTTCGGGACCGGCACGAGCGGCATTCAACTGCATGCCGGCGCGGTGCGTATCGATCTCTCGGTCGGCTTCGATGTGCCGACACTGCGCCGCACCCTGGAGGCGCGGTCGCAAGGACCTGCCCGATAGCCTCCCGAGCGAGCGCACCGAGTACACGCTGCCCATCGAGGAGCAGATCGCATCGAACACGCGCGCCATGTCTACGGCTGCCGCCAGTGCGAGCGCAGCGCCGAACAGCGCGCTCTCGCGAACGCTTCAGCCGAGGTAACCGGCACCCATCATCGAGGCAGCCAGGCGCGGGTGGACAGCCCGTGGACCACATCCCTGTTGTCCACCGCCTGCCCGCCCGCTGGTGAGGTCTCGAGGTACCTGACGAACGAAACCAACAGCGCCGGCCTCCATGGCCAGCACTAACCTGCAGATGATGAAATCGCCAGATTTACGCGGATTTGGACCGCCATCGACATGGCCTGGTTCCTGATCTCCTGGTTCCTGCTCGACAGCATGCTGGGCAGCGCCGCACCGGCCTACTCACAGACGCTGTGGGGCGATCTGCTAGTCAGCCTGAGCCCGACGCAGCTGATGTCCTATCTCGCGGCCGGCGGCATACTCGCCGCGATCGTCTTTTCGCTGTCGGTGGTATCGGTGCCGATGATGATCGACGCCGGTGCGGATGCACGCACCGCAATGGCGACCAGCCTGCGCGTGACCCTGCGCGATCCGCCCGCGATGATCACGTGGGCGGCGCTGATCGTGGTGCTGGTCGCCGTGGGCTTCGCGTCGCTGCTGATCGGGATGATCGTCGTGTTCCCGCTGCTCAGCCATGCGACCTGGCACGCCTATCGCGACCTGGTGCGCTGAGCGCGCGGTGACTTCAATCCCGCAGGCGGGCGTCGAGCATATCGACGATCTCCGCCCAGTCGGCGTCGTCGGCGAGCTGCTCGCGCAGAAACGCGGCCTGCGTCGTGCTCCAGAACGGAGCGGCGTCCAGTGCCACGTCGCGTGCGAGCGGGCGGTGGGTGGAGATGAATGCCTCCATGCCCGCCTCGTCGTCGGGCAGCCCGAGCTGGCGGAACAACTCGCTCAACGCGTGAACGGGACTTTCCATCGCGGATTCCTCCTCGAAGGACTGCGCGCCGGTTTGCGCGGACCCGGTCGGGAGTATACTCCCGCGAAACACGAACGACTCCCGCCATGAGCGCCACGACCATGAGCCGGGTGCGTCTGCTGGTCGGTACGCGCAAGGGCGCGTTCATCCTGAGTGCCGACGCGGAGCGCAAGCGCTGGCGCATCGACGGGCCGCAGTGGATGCACGGCGCCGGCGGCATGTGCCCGCACTCCGAGCAGATCCCGGATCCCGCGGCCGAGGTCGGGCACTGCGTGCACCGCACCGCTCGCGCCCCGAGGTGCTGTACATGCAATTGAACCAGGCCGGATTGGCCAGCCAGGCCTCGTCGCAGGCGACGGCGCAGTACTCGCGCCGGCCTTGCCGGGCATAGACGAGCGAACCGACCGGCAGGCCCGCCTTGCCGATGCAAAGCTGGACGTGCTGGCGAATCGGTGCGACGGCGACCATCGAAGCGCTCCCGAGGTGCCACCGGGCTTGCTGCGCATGCGCTTGGGCAGACGCTCGTCCATCAGCGTCAGGCCGATCTCATCGTTCGGTGTGTTCAGCAGATGCTCCAGCGCGTGGATCTCGCCGAAGACGTGCAGCGCGCGGGCAAAGAAGTGTATCGGCACGCGTACGTCGCCTCTCTCCATGCGGCGCACGGTGGACAGGGACGCGCCCATGCGCTCGGCCAGCATTGAGTTCTATCAGGACAGTTATGGCGCGATAGTCGGAATTTCACAGTAATTGAAGCCTTTTCCATTGCCTGCAGCGTTTGCTGCCAACGGGCTTGCTCCAGGTCATGACGCTCGAGAAACTCTGGCCTCACGAAGCGAGCCGCTTGCCCGCCGCAGTCTCGAAGTACCACTCGCCCGCATGGTTGGTGCGGATGCGGTAGCCGCCCTCGTGCAGGCGGCGGTGGTGCGCCGAACACAGCAGCAGCGTGTTGTCGAGGCTGGTCTTGCCGCCGTCGATCCAGTGCATCACGTGATGCGCCTCCAGCCAGCGCGTGTGCGCACAACCGGGATAACAGCAGTGCCGGTCGCGCGCCAGCAGCGCGCGACGCAGCGCCGGCTGCACGACGCGGTGCTTGCGCCCCAGATCGAGCGGATTGCCCTCGGCGTCTTCCGTGACCACCACCACGCCGGCATCGCAGCACAGGCGACGGACGCTCTCGATCGGCAGCTCGCTGCGCGCGCCCGGCACCGGCTCGACGCGCAGCGCCGCCTCGTCGACGTGCACCACGACCTGGTAATGATCCGCGGGCGAGGCGCTCCTGCCCGGTTCCCCCGCGAGATACGCCCGCGCCACGTCGACCAGCGCATCGGCCTGGCGCGCGTGCACCGATTCCTCGCCATCCGCGCCGGACGCATCACGTGATGCGTCGGCCATCGCGCGCTCCAGTGCCGCCATCACCACCGCGCCCGCCTCCTCGGTGAGTTCGACGGAAAGGGTCATCCGCCCGGAGCCGTCAAGCGAGCGGCACAGGAAGCGGTTGCGGTGGATCTCGTTCGCGTCGTGCGTGGACGCCGCACGGTCGGCGTTGCGCAACTGCTGGCAGCGCCGCTGCACCTGCTCGGCGGTGGCCTGCTGCGCGTACGCGAGCAACTGCGCCTCGGTGTGTGGCGTGGCCACGCGGCTGAGCGAGCGGACCTTGGAGTACGACAGCTCGCCCGCCGCGAAGGCACGCGAGATGCGCGGCAGATCGAACAGCGCCGCCGCCACGCGCACCTTCTCGCGCGCGGTGCCGACGACGATGCCGCACTTCATGTTCAGCCATTCGGCGCAGTTGTTGAACTGGTACGCCTTCCAGCCCTGGCGGACGTCGAACTCGCGCAGCAATTCGAGAAAGGCATACTCGGCGGCATTGATGCGCTGCGCGTGGTCGACGAGTTCCTGCTCGAGCTCGTCCAGCGAACGGCGGGGAAGTCTGAACAGCGCGGTCATCGGAAGCTCCTTTTCGCGAGGGTGCGACAACTGTTTAAACATACAGCATTCTATCGGCGCTGGTCGATCGCGGGAAGGAACGTGTGGTTACAAAAAACGCCGTTCAAATTCCATTTCAGCGTGCGAGCGCGTTCGCGAACCGGATCGAGACTCGCGCGGCGCGTGAAGGATCCTGGTGCGAGGGGCTCAGGGCGCGAGCCGGCCCGCCCGCAACGCCAACGGCCATGTGATGGTGAGCGCGGCATCGGTTTCGCCCCACAGCGTCGCGAGCTGTGCGCCGAGCTCGAGCACGGGATCGACACCCCGTTCCCGCACATAGCGTGCGGTCGCTGACCAGCTACGCACATAGCCGAGCAACTGCGCCAGCGACCAGTGCGCAGTCATGGCGAAAACCGGTGCCGAAATCTCAGCGAACGGGAAAGGCAGATCGCGATAGCCCGTCTCGACGTGCCGGCGCTCGGGCGGCCAGTACGCACCGACGATACGCGAGTAGAAGTGCCGCACCAGCGTATCGATGGACGTATCGCCGGTCGAATGCATGCCATAGGTCCACACCGCGAGCAGGCCGCCGGGTTTCACTACCCGGCGCACCTCGGCATGGAAGGCGTCCAGATCGAGCCAGTGCAGTGCCTGCGCAACCGTCACCAGATCGACCGTATGGTCGTCGAGACCGGAACTCTGCGCCTGCGCGACGCGGTAATGGACGCGTGGATGCGGCACGGCCGCTGCGATCTGCGCGCGGCTCGCGTCGGTCGCCACTACCTGCGCAAAGCGGTCCGCAAGAGCAACCGACGCCTGGCCGGTGCCGGCCGCGCAATCCCAGGCCAGGGATCGGTCCGGTGCCTGGCCTGCGAGCCAATCGAACAGCTCCGCCGGATAACGGGGACGGAAATCGGCGTAGCAGTTCGCGACGTCTGCGAAGTGGTCACCAAAGGGTTTGGTCACGGCTTATCCCGGCACGGAGCTGAGCAAACATATGTTCGCCGGGAGTGCGATTGCTGTCATGCGGCGCGGCAGGGGAAGGCGCACGCTAGCGAGCCGATCCCGAGGGGTTGGCGCGTAACGGCATTTTCCCGCACGCGCGTTAAGCCACGTTTCAGCCTGCGCCCGCACTATGCGCACAGGACGTTTTCACAGCAGGAGATGGCCCATGAAGGACGCGATCCCGTTGATCGGAGTCGTCACGTGTCTACTGGCCCCGGCCGTAATCGCCGACGATCACTGCCACGACCCGGTCGCCGACTGGCAGAGCCGCGAGGCATTGCGAGCGCAACTCGAGAGCTGCGGCTGGAAGGTACAGCGCATCCGGGTCGACGACGACTGCTACGAGGTGAAGGGCATAGACCTCGATGGCAACCGCTTCGAGGCCAGCTTCTCGCCCGCCTCGCTGACGATCCGCGAGCTCGAGATCCGCTTCGACAACCGGGACAGCGCAGCCGGTTACCTCGGCGGGGCGAACCGCTGCGAACCCGCCACCCGCAACCACCACACCGGAGAGCACAACTGATGGACATCCGCTTGCCTCGCCTCGCGCTCGTTGCCGTGCTGGCCCTGCCCGTGCTGGCACACGCCCGTCCCGTCGTACTGTCGACGCAACTGGCCGCGTACAAGGGCAATGGCGCGTACCTCGCGCTGTATCTCACCGACGGCAACGGGAAGTACCAGCGCACGCTCTGGGTGGCCGGCAAGAAGGCCAAGTACTTCAAGCACCTTCCGGACTGGGCGCGTGGCAGCGGCCTGCAGCCGGCTGCGTACGACGGCCTTTCCGGCGCCAGCGTCACCCGCGGCGGCGCGTTGAAGGTCACCGTCGACATCGCGGATGAACTGATCGACGCGGGCTACCAGATCCGCATCGATTCCGCCGTCGAGGACAAACGGGACAACCGCGCCGAGGTGATCGTGCCGCTTACCGCTGCCGGCGCCGGCAAGCCGGTGGCGGGCAAGGTGTACGTCGAGTCCTTCACCTATTCGTTCTGAGTGCGAAGGAGCCAGGCGATGTTGCGCAAGATCCATTCGCTGCCCGGAGTTTTCGCCGCGTTGCTGGTGATCGTGCTGGCGGGCACGGGCGCCATGCTCGCCATCAGCCCGGCATGGGAGCGGCTGCATGCCGGCATTCCCGCCGCGGGGCGCATCAGCGTCGCGGAGCTGGCCGGGAGGATCGCCCCGACCTACCCGGTTATCGAACAGGTCGAACGCACGCCATCCGGTTCGGTCATCGTGTACTTCTCCGATGGCGAGCGTTCCGGCGTGGACTTGGTGGACCCGCTGACGGGCAAGCGGCTGCGCGCGTACGAGCCGTCGTCCTTCATGCGCGCGGTGAAGAATCTGCACCGCTCGTTCCTCCTCGACACGCCCGGCCGGGTGGCCTCGGGAACGGGTTCGGTAGCGATGTTGCTGCTGGCGCTGAGCGGCACGCTGTTGCTGGCCAGGCGGGCAGGAGGCTGGCGCAGACTGGCGGGCCCGGTGAGCGGCACGACGGGGCAGCGACTGCATGCCTGGTGCGGCCGCGCCGCGGTGCTCGGTTTGCTGCTGTCGGCCTCGACGGGCGCATGGATGTCGGCGGTGAGCCTCGAACTGGTGCCCGAACCGCCGGAAGCCGAGGCGGCGTATCCTGCGGCAATCGAGCCTGGCGTGGCACTACCGGTGCAGACGCTCGCGGCGCTGCACGCCATCGACCTGAACGAACTGAGGCAACTGGTCTACCCCTACCCGGACGATCCGACCGGCACCTATTCGGTTCTCACGGACCAGGGCGCCGGATTCATCAGCCCGACCACCGGCGCGATGATCTCGTTCCAGGCCCATGACGGTGCCCGCACGGTCTACGAATTCGTCTACCGGCTGCACACGGGCGAGGGGCTGTGGTGGCTTGCGCTGCTGCTGGGCTTGTCGGCGCTTGCCGCTACCGTGCTGGCCGTGACCGGGGTGCAGGTCTGGTGGAAGCGCCGCCGCTCGTTGCCGCATCTGGCGAACAACGTCAGCCGTGACGCGGCCGATGCCGTGATCCTGGTCGGTTCCGAAAGCAACACCACCTGGGGCTTTGCCCAGACCCTGCACGATGCGCTGACCGCAGCTGGACAGCGGGTGCACACAGCCCCGATGAACCAGCTGGCAACCGCCTACCCCGTGGCGCGGACCCTGTTCATCCTGAGCAATACCTACGGGGACGGCGGTGCGCCTGCGTCCGCCGGCCGCTTCCTGCCGGCATTGGCGCACTTCGGTGGCACCCCGGCGTTCCGCTACTGCGTGCTGGGTTTCGGCGACCGCCAGTTCCCGCGCTTCTGCCAGTTCGCCATCGACGTCGATGCGGCGCTGGCGGCGAGAGGCTGGAACGCACTGTGCCCGCTCGAACTGATCGATCGCCAGTCGCCGCAGGAATTCGCGCGCTGGGGCAGCACGGTGGGTGGTCTGCTCGGCGTGGAGCTCAACCTGGTTCACACGCCGCAGCGCCCGCGTACGACCACGCTGCAACTCGCCGAACGCATCGATTACGGCCTGGAAGTGCAGGCACCGACCACGGTGTTTCGTTTCCGGACGGCAGCGCGCGCTCGCCTGCCCCGGTTCGAAGCGGGCGACCTCGTCGGCATCCTGCCGCCGGGAACGCATGCACCACGGTTTTACTCGCTGGCCTCGTCGTCGGCGGAAGGCGTGCTCGAGATCTGCGTGCGCAAGCATCCCGAAGGCTTGTGCTCGGGTTATCTGCACGGTCTGCGCTCCGGCGATTGCGTCGATGCCTTCATCCAGGTCAACCCGGTGTTCCGGCCCGCGTCCGGCAACGTGCCGGTGATCCTGATCGGCGCCGGCACCGGCATCGGGCCGCTGAACGGCTTCATCAAGCACAACACTGCCCGCCACCCCATGTACCTGTACTGGGGTGGACGCAGCCCGGAATCCGATTTCCTCTACGAAGCGCAGTTGCAGCAGTATCTGGACGACCGGCGGCTGACCCAACTCAACACCGCGTTCTCCCGCGCTGCCGACCCTGCGTATGTGCAGGACCGGATCGACGCCGATGCCGTGACGCTGCGTGAACTCATACAGCGCGGTGCGCAGGTCCTCGTGTGTGGCGGCCGTGAGATGGCGAGCGCAGTGCACGCGGCGATCGACCGCATCGTCGCACCACTGGCGATCAGCGTGCCGGTGCTGAAGGCGGAGGGACGGTATCGCGAGGATGTCTATTGAGACGAGCGCGGCCACTCCCGGTCGGCTAAGCTGGCCGCACTCGATCGAGCGCGTCGCCGCTAGCAGCCCCATGTCCCACCCCGCGCTGAAACGCTACGCCTGGCTGTCCATCGTGGCGGCCCTCGTCACCATCCTGCTCAAGGGGGTGGCCTGGTGGCTGACCGGCTCGGTCGGCCTGCTCTCGGATGCGCTGGAGTCCTTCGTCAACCTGGCCGGCGCGCTGATGGCCCTGGCCATGCTTTCCCTGGCGGCCCGGCCGGCCGACCAGAACCACGCCCACGGACACGGCAAGGCGGAGTACCTCTCCAGCGCCTTCGAGGGTTTCCTGATCATCCTGGCCGCACTGAGCATCGGCTATGCGGCGGTGGGACGCCTGCTCGCCCCGCAGCCGATCGAGGACGTGGGCGTCGGGCTGGCGGTCTCGGTGGCGGCGTCGATCGTCAATCTGCTGACCGCCCGCACCCTGATGGGGGTGGGCCGCGAGTACCACTCCATCGCCCTCGAGGCGGACGCCCACCACCTGCTCACCGACGTCTGGACCTCGGCGGGCGTCATCGCCGGGGTTGCGCTGGTCTGGCTGACCGGCTGGCTGTGGCTGGATCCGGTGATTGCCCTGCTGGTGGCGGTGAACATCGTCTGGGCCGGCTGGCGCTTGCTGCACCGGTCGGCCGGCGGCCTGATGGACGTGTCGCTGGCTGACGACGAACTGCGCGCCATCGAAATCCTGCTGGACGGGTATCGTGCCCGGGGCATCGAATTCCATGCCCTGCGCACGCGCCAGGCCGGCAGTCGCGCGTTCGTGACGCTGCATGTCCTGGTGCCCGGGGGATGGACGGTCAAGGCAGGCCACGACTGGTGCGAACTGATCGAGGCGGACATCGGCCGCGCGGTGTCCCACGCCCATGTCACCACCCATCTGGAGCCCGCGGAGGATCCCGTATCACTGGAGGACCAGTCACTCGATCGCGTCCGTGCCGATCATGCATGAGCCGCCCGGAGCACGGCGGCAGTCGAGCGACGAACGAGGGCTGATGTTATCGTTCGTCGCACGCTGCGGTTTTCGGGAGGCACGCGGGTTTGGCTACACACCGATTGACACAGCAGGCACTTGACGCCGCGCGTTCGCAGAGCCTGGGCCATCGCATGATCGCGGTGGCCAACGATTTTTCGGCGCGCATCCTGGTTCAGTACCGGCGCCACGGCTATGGCGCCATCCGTCCCGTGCACGGCGCGCTGCTGCGCAACCTCGAACTGCAGGGCAATCGCCTCACCACGCTCGCCGAGCGCGCCGGAGTTACCCACCGGGCGATGGCCAAGATCGTGGAGGATCTGGTTGCGCAGGGATTCGTGACGCGCGAGCCGGACGTCCAGGACCGTCGCGCGACGCGTATCCGGTTCACGGCGCAGGGCATCCGGCTGCTGGAGGACTCCAGCCGGATCATCGAACGCATCTATGCCGACTATTCCGGGCTGGTCGGCGCCGACACGCTCGAACAACTCGAAGAGCGACTGTTCGATTTCCTGCAACGACTGGGCGTGGAGGTCACGCCCAGCGGACAGCAGGCCATCCACTCCCCGCAGCCGGGCCACCGGCGAACCCGCTCCGGGGCTTACCTGTCCCACAATCTGGGGCGTTACCTGCAACTCGCGGGGGACGATTACCATCGACGCTGCGCGCAGATCATGGCGCGGCATGGTCATCACCGAATCCGCTTCGATCACGTCGCGGTCCTGAGCCACCTCGGCCTCGAGGGGATGTCCCTCGGGTCGCTGGCGGACTCGGCCGCGATATCCCTGCAGGCCATGGGCAAGCAGGTCACCGCCGTGCAACACCTGGGCTACGTCGAGTCACGCGAGGACCCGGGCGACCGCCGCGTTCGCCGCGTGGAGTTCACGCCGGCGGGCGTCGCGTTCAGCGCGGACCTGCTCGAAGCGTTCCGCGAAATCGACGAGGACTACGGCAGGATCGTCGGCTTGCGCCGCATGCAGTGGTTGCGTGCCAGCCTGGCACGGGTCATCGCCCGGCTGGGGCTGAAGGTCCCCGCCCGCACGTTTTCCTGATTCGGGTCCCCGGCCTGCCGGCCGGCGGGCGTGATTTGCGCTTGCATTTCCTGATACCTGGTTTACTATCGCCGAACACGATACTGCGTTTACCAATTTCGTGTGTGGATCGGTCTCTGTAAAACAACGATGATTCAGGAGAACCTGCCATGAACCATAAATACGACAAGTCCCGTTCCCTGCTGGTTTTCGTGGCGATGGCTGGAGCCGTCGGCCCGGCGCTGGCGCAGGAATCCGCGGATTCCCGCGCCGATGTGCTCGACGAAGTCATCGTCACCGCGCAGAAGCGCGAGGCGAACCTGCAGGAAACACCGATCTCGATCTCGAGTTTCGACCCGGTCAATCTCGAGCGGCTCGGCGTGCGCGAAGCCGGCGATGTGGCGAAGTACACCCCCAATCTCGAGATTCGCAAACCGCCCGGCAGTTACGACAACTACGGCTACAGCATGCGCGGCATGTCTTCCAGCGATCCCTCGCTGCTCACGGAGCCGACGGTGGGCTTGTACGCGGACGGCGTGTACATCGCCAGGATCTCCGGGGCCGCGTTCGATACCGTGGAACTGGAACGGATCGAGGTGCTGCGCGGACCCCAGGGGACGTTGTACGGACGCAATGCGATCGGTGGAGCCATCAACCTCGTCACCCGCAAGCCGGCGGCTGAATTCGGCTTCAAACAGAAGCTGGCCGCGGGGAACTACGACTACTATCGCAGCGAGACGACCGTGGACACGGGCAGACACGCGGACCTTTCCGCGACACTGTCCTACACGCACTGGCAGCGCGAAGGCTGGCTGGACAACCTGCTGGCCGACAACAAGCTCGGCGAGGTCGACAAGTCGAAGGCGGCCAGGATCGCGGTGCGCTGGGAGCCGACGGACAGTTTCACCGCCGATTTCACCTACGACTACACCGACCGGCTCACCAACGGCTCGCTGCCCCAGCTCGTGCACGTGCGGCCGTACCAGACCAGCCTCGGGGGCGCGATCTACGCCCAGGCCGCGGAGTTCGCGTCTCCTGACCGGCTCGATGGACTGCCCATGGCGATCTCCACCCGTCCGGATACCTGGTCCACGATCGACGGCTACGCCCTGACCCTCGCGTGGGAGGTGGGCGGTGTGACCCTGAAATCGATCACCGCGTACCGCGACTGGGATGCGGGTACCACGGGCAACGAATACGGCGCCTTTGCGTCGGATGGCCTGACGGTGCTCGACGGCAAGGGTGGCGTCATTCCCGCGGGGCAATTCGTGTCGATGTTCTCGGCCGTGCGCTACGACGAGCAGGACCAGTTCACGCAGGAGGTGCAGGTGCTGGGTGACGCCTTCGACGAGCGCATGAAGTACACCTTCGGGCTGTATTACTTCGAGGAGGAAACCTACGAGGACAATCCGCAGACCTTCGTTTTTCCGGCCGTCATGGCGTATGGCCGCCTTCCCCAGGCCACGCAATCCTTCCTCTGCCGCGATCCCACGTTCGCCAATCCGCGGGCATGCCTCGGCAAGGACACGGTATTGTCGACGCCCATCTTCCAGTACGGATCCGACAACGATTCCGTGGCAGCGTACGGGCAGCTGAGCTACGCACTGACCGAACGGTGGGAGGTCACGGCGGGGTTGCGCTACACGCGCGACAACAAGGAGGCATTCCTGCGCAATTCGGGCATCATTCGCAGCGAGGGGCTGAACCAGGTTGACGCGGACGACTCGTGGTCCAACGTCAACCCCGCGTTGACCGTGAGTTATGCAGTCAACGACGACATCAACACCTATGCCACCATCGCCACGGGCTTCCGCTCCGGCGGTTTCAACGCCCGTGCGTCCACCTCCAGCGGCTTCGCCACGCCCTTCGACGAGGAAAACGTCGTCTCGTACGAGATCGGAGCCAAAGCGGACCTGCTGGATCAACGGTTGCGGATCAACGGCGCGCTGTTCCATTACGTCTACGAGGACAAGCAGGTCACGCAGTTCGAGGCCGGCTCGAACGGGGCGTCGTCGATCATCGCCAACTCCGGTGAACAGGAAGCGCTGGGGCTGGAACTCGAGGTGGCGTTCATCCCCGCGCCGGGCTGGCTGCTGCAGGCGAACTTCGGCTACATCGACATCGACATCAACGAGTTCGAAACGACGCCGAGCGATCCGGTCACCGGGTTGCCCGCGGGCCGGGACAACGTGGACATCTCCGGTTTCGCGAAAACGATCCACACACCGCGGCAAAAGGGTTCGGTGGTACTGGAGTACGCGGTGCCCTCGTTCCCGCTGGGGGAACTGGCATTGCAGGTCGATGCGTCGTACACGGGCGAGCGTTATTTCCATCCGGTGAACAACCTCTACGACAGCGCCGAGGACCAGACGCTGGTCAACGCCCGTGCGACACTGAGAGGAGTCGACGCGGGTGCCGGCGAACTGCAGTTCGCCCTCTGGGGCAAGAACCTCGGCGACGAGGAATACCGGGAGTGGGGTATCGATTTCGGGGCGCTGGGCTTCGCGGTGGATTCGTTCATACCACCCCGAATGTACGGCGTGGACGTCACATACACGTACTAGACACAACGAAGGGAGAACCGGACATGCGGCCTCACAACCCGATCGATACACCGGGGCAGCGCGAACACGAGCTGCTCGCACTCGCGTATCACCAGCATCCGGAAATCGCGGCGGAGCGCGAGCGGCTGAGGGGCTACTGGCTGGATCTGGCGAAGCCTTCCGAGGCCATGCGGAGCTGCTTCGAGCGGTCGTTCGAGGAAGTGATGTACGGCGCGGTGATCTGGGCGCTCAACCAGGATCCGCTGTATCCGGAGGCGATCACGATCACCCGCCTGCCGCATGCACTGCGTGGCGTGCGCATCCCGGGCAGCCGCTGGGGTATCGACAATCCCGACTCCGTGTACCGGGTGATTCCGGTCGATCATGCGCAGCGCTACGTGATCCGTGGCCGGGTCGCCGGGCGCAGGCTGGTGGAGAACTATTTCACGCTCTGGAACCGGCACATGCAGACCGTGGGTCTGCTCGACGGCAAGGACCTGGTGGTCGACGCGCAGGGATACTTCGACGTCAGCGTGGACGCCGATCCGCCAGCCGGGAGGCCGAACCACGTGCGACTGACCGAAGACGCCCACGAGTTCTATATTCGCGACGTGATCTTCGACTGGGCGAACGACCGGGCCAACGAGTTGAGTGTGGAACGGCTTGGTGGCGATCCGTCGCGCCCGCCGTGGAGCGAGAAGGAAAACCTCGCACGGATCAAGCAGTACATGCACGACTGGGCGACCAACACCACGCGCTGGAATCGCCAGGCGCTGGACAAGCCGGCGAACGCGTTCAGCTTCGTCATCGACCGCGACAGCGACGGCGCCCTGCGCAACCAGATCTACATCATGGGCCACTTCGCTCTGCCGGACGCCGATACCGCCCTGGTGTTGAATGTGAAGATGGGGGGGGCGGCGTATTTCATCGCGCCGATAACCAATGTCTGGGGAACGACCAACGAGATCGTGCAACGCAACGGCTGCCTGAACCGTTGCCAGGCGTTGCCCGATCCCGACGGCGCGTATACCTTCGTGCTGGCGATGCGCGACCCTGGAGTCCACAACTGGCTGGACCCCACCGACATGCCCGAGGGGATCCTCACGCTGCGCTGGGCGGAGTTCGCGACCGGCCGGCCGGGGCCGGACCTGGGGGTGCGCTCGGCGCTGGTGCCGCTGGCGGAACTCGATGCGGTGCTGCCGGCCGGCGTCGTGCGCGTCGATGCGGCCGGGCGAAGGGAACAACTGGAACGGCGCGCGCAGAGCTACGCCTGGCGTCTGGCGGAGAACGGGAACACATGAAGGATCCGGCAGACACGGTATGGCTGATCACCGGCTGCTCGAGCGGCTTCGGGCGTGAAATCGCCCGCTGCGCGCTGGCGGCCGGAGCGCGTGTGGCGGTTACGGCGCGGCGTCCGGAAACCCTGACCGACCTCTGTCGTTCCTATCCGGAGACGGCCATCGCGCTGGCGCTGGACATCACGGATGCGTCTCAGCGGGAACGCGCCGTGGCGGATACCCTTGCGCGATTCGGACGCATAGACGTGCTGGTCAACAATGCCGGCTACGGCTATGTGGCTGCCATCGAGGAGGGTGAGGAAGCGGCCGTCCGCGCGATGTTCGAGACCAATTTCTTCGGCACCGTGCAGATGACGCTCGCCGTGCTGCCGCACTTTCGAGCGCGACGCGCCGGCCGCATCCTGAACAACTCCTCCCAGGCGGGGCTGATGGCGAATCCCGGGACCGGCTATTACAGCGCGTCCAAGCACGCCCTCGAGGGCTTGATGGAAGCACTGACCCGCGAGCTCGCTCCGCTCGGGATCCAGGTGATATCCGTGCAGCCCGGTGCATTCAGGACCGACTGGTCGGGCCGCTCGATGCAGCGCAGCCTGCGCCGCATGCAGGACTACGCGGAGACGGTGGGCGCACGGCTGGATGCAATCGGCGCGATGGACGGCAAGCAGCCCGGAGACCCCGAGCGCGCGGCGGAAATGTTCCTCCGGCTCGCGACGATGGACGACCCGCCGCCGACGCTGGTGCTGGGCGCCGGGCTGCTCGCGAGCTACCGCGCCAAGCTTGCCGAAGTGCAACGACGGCTGGACGACTGGGCGCAGGAATCGTGCGCGGTGGACTACCCCGACCCGGCGCCGTGAGTGACGGCAGATGACGGCGGTGCCGGTCGTCTGCGATAGACAGCGAGGTAGACGAAGGCGGCCGTGAGGAAGGCAGCGATCTGCACCTGGAACGCGACCACATAGCTGCCGCTGGTGTCGAAGATCCAGCCTGCCAGTGGGGCGGCGGCGAAGGTGAAGGGCAGCATCAGCAGGGTCGCCAGGCCCAGCGCGTGCGCGAACGCCGCGCGTCCGTAGGCGCCGTTCAGCAGGGCGCTGAAGGCGGGGTGGGCGCCGCCGCCGCACATCCCGATCCCGACCAGCAGCAGCACGAACACGGTGAAGCGGTCGGCGAGTATCAGACCACTCCAGCACAGGGCCTGGATCAGCCCGATGAGCCCCAGGGTTGCGCGGGCGCCGATGCGGTCGGCGACGTGGCCGAACACCAGCGCGCCCGCCATCGAGAACACGCCGTTCACCGACAGCAGCAGTGCCGCCGATGCCGTGGGTATGCCACGGTCGGTCGCGTAGGGCACGAGGTGGCTCATCAGCACGATACCGCCGGAACTCAGGAGTCCGGCCGCGAGCAGTGCGCCCCAGTACCAGGGGCTGCGCACCAGCGCGGCGAAACCCTGTGCGGGCTCCGGGGGGACGGCTGCGGACGCGTCCGTGTCCGTGTCCAGGACCGCACCACCCCCCAGCGCACGCTGGCCCACGTCCTCGGGGCGGCTCACGACCAGTTGCAGCAGCGGCAGCAGCACGACAAAGGCCGCGGCAAGCACGTTCAGTGCAGCGCGCCAGCCGTGTGCCTCGACGATCCACGCCACCAGCGGCGGCGTTACCGCAATGAGCAGGGGCAGGTTGACCAGCCCGATCGCGAGGCCGGCACGCGCGACGAACCAGCTGCTGGCGAGCGAGGTGGACGGTATCACCCCCAGCGCCGCGCAACCCGCGCCGGCGATCACGCTGTAGCCGAGGAGGAATACCGTGAAACTCCCGGCGCTGGCCGCCAGCGCGAAACCGGCCGCCATCAGCAGTGCGCCGGCGCTCATCACGCGGCGCGTGGGGAAGCGTGCGAGCAGGGTGCCGAGTACCGGTCCCGACACCCCCATCAACAGCATGATCACTGCGATGCCGAGCGAAGCCATCGCGCGTGAGGCGTGCAATTCGGCGGCCACCGGCTTGATCAGCACACCGAAACTGCCGAAGGTCAGTCCGATCGCCAGGTTCTGCGCCAGGAACCCGAGCGCCACCATGCGCCAGCCGAGGAAACGGGCGGGGGCGTCGCTGCTGCTCATGGCGTGGTACCTGTGTTTGCGTGATCGATCATGCGGGCTCCCCGGCAGGGCGTTGGACGGCATGGCGGCGCACGTTCACGGGCACCGCGCTCATGCGTGGCATGCCGCTGTGCGGGTCGAAATCCCGGTCCACCGGGATCAGCCGTGAAATAGTGCTCCCGACGCTGCGCACGCGTTCCTCCTCGTCGCCGCCGGGAAGGTCCCCGAAGGCGTGGCTCATCGATACCAGTCCGCGCCGCAACCCGGCATCCGCCGCGGCGACGCCGAGGATCGTCCCATGGTTCGAGCGGATCTCGACCAGCTCACCGTAGCGCACGCCGAGCGCGGCGAGATCGTCCGGATGCATGAAGGCCGGGTTGGTGCGGAACTTGCGCACCAGCAGCGCGTAGCTGCGCCCGAAGGAGTTGTAGACGTCCGGGAGACGGCGGGGAATGAGCCGGTACGGGAATTCCCGCGCCTCATCATCGTCCGCTTCGCGCACGACCTCCCCGAGTTCCTCCAGCATGGCCGGATCGGCGAGTTCGAGCCGCGCCGTGCATGCCGGATCCTTCGGCCGTACCGTGGCCGACCCGTCGCCGAAGACCTGACCGTGGGGGTGCGACCTGAGTTCTGCGAGCGGTATGCGTGAACCGCGGGTCAGGAGCTCGAGCAGGTCATCGGTCGTCGGCCGGTGCTCCATGTCGAGCGCGACGGGCTCGGCGGCACCGGTGGCGGGCATCCATGGATACGCGGCCTGCAGCGACAGGGAAAGCCCCATGCGCTGCGCGAGGCCATGGAAGAACTCCCAGTCCTCGACCACGTCGGATCCGGCCGGTGGATCCACGAGTGCGGGGGCGTATTGCGCATACGGTGCCTCGTAGCCCATGCCGTAGGCATAGCCTGAAAGCGTCTCGACCGGCAGCGTGATTCCCGGCTGCTCCAGCGACAGCCGTGGCGCGATCACGTAATGCGCGAGTCGCGCGGTGGCAGACATCTCGCAATCGATGGTGACGAGCAGATCGAGGCGCCGCATCGCCTCGAGCGTCTTCTGCTGGTCCGGCCATGCAGCCACCGGATTGCCACCGACGCAAATCAGCGCCCGGACCTTGCCCTCGCCTTCGAGCAGGATTTCCTCCGCCAGCGCCGCGGTCGGCAGCCCGGCGGCGCTCATGGTGAGGCCACGCACCCGCATCTGCTCGCCGAAACCCCAGCCCGGCACCGGCGCCACCGCCTGCGCCCGCGGCAGGAACGCGGGCATCAGCACGCCGGGGTTCGGCACGCGCTCGCCCGCGCGCAGCCACCGCCCGCAGACCGTGTTCAGGCAGAGCAGCAGGTACTCGCTCAGCGTGCCGCGAGGCGCCATGTTCGGTCCCGTCCCGGCAACGGCGAAGCCTCGCGGCCCGTTGGCGAAGATCCTTGCTGCACGCACCAGCAGTTCGGCCGGCACGTCGGCGCGCCGCGCCACGACGTCGGGGGTGAACGGTTCGACTGCAGCGGCGAGCCGATCCAGGCCCTGCGCGTTGGCCGTCAAGAAATCGCGGTCGTGCCGGCCTTCCGCCAGGATCACGCGCAGCATGCCCGCGAGGATCGCCGGATCCTGGCCCGGCCGGCCCTGCAGGTGAACCGTGGCGAGCCGTGCAGTCTCGGTGCGTCTGGGGTCGATGACGACCAGCTGCATTCCGCGCCGCACGGCCTGGTGCAGTTGTCCCGCGCCGTTGTTCGGTGGTGCCCCGATCGAGCGCGAGGCCGGTGGATTGGCGCCGACGATCATCCACGCATCTGCGGCGTCGAAGGTCTGCGGGCCCGCCTCCCAGCGGCCGTGCAGGGCCATCGCGATGCCCTTGCCCGGCTTGTCGATCGTGGCCGGCGCGAAACGCATCGGCGAGCCGATGGCATTCATCCAGGCCATCGCCACCGGCGCCGCCGCCGGGTACATGTAGGCATAGGTGCCAGTGTAGATCGCGACTGCGCGTGGGCCGTGGCGTGCGAGGATCTCTTGCAGGCGCGCGGCGATCTCGTCTATCGCCTGTCCGTGCGTGATCGGCGCATGCACGCCATCCTGTGCGTGCTTCATCGAGTGCAGCAGTCGTGCCGGATGATTCTGCTGCTCGGCGAGTGTGCGCCCCTTCGGGCAGATGTAGCCGCGATAGAGCGGGTTGTCACGATCACCGGCAACGGCGACGATGCGCCCGCCGGCAACCTCGGCAAGGATGCCGCAGTGGGCGGCGCACACGCGGCAGATCGTGGGGTGGACTTCCGTCATCATCGGCCTCCGGAGCCGCAATCCAGGCGGTTGCGGCCAATATAAACCAGCCGTCGGCAGCCGGGAGTCGTATCGCAGGCAGTTTCGCCGACCGGTTGGCTTGCACATGGCACCTGCTGTGCTAATGTCGGCCGGCCAACCCCAGGAGCAGTGCACATGACGAAGAAAGACTATTTCATCATCGATACCGAGACGCATCCGATCGACGGCGCCATGTGGCATCAGCTGGCGCCTTACCAGGGGACGCAGCGCTTCATGCACTCGCTGAAGGGCTGCATCCGGCCGCTGGTCGAGGAGTTCCCGTCGATGGAAAACGACGGCATGGGTCCGTTCGAGAAGATGATCACGAACATGGATGCTTCGGGGACCGACATGGCCTGTGTCATCCCGGAGGCGTTCCTGTTCTGCAGCGGCGGCACGACGCCGATCTCGACCAACGCCTGGATGCTGACCGGGGTGCAGCAGTATCCCGACCGCTTCATCATGTGTCCGAACTTCGGCCCGATCATCCAGCGCGGCGTCGACGAGGCCATCCGTGAAATGGAATTCCTGGTGAAGGAATTCGGCGTCAAGGTCTTCAAGTTCTATTCTCCCGAAGACACCTACATCAACGACAAGCGGCTGTGGCCTTTCTACGCCAAGGCGCAGGAGCTCGGCCTCGTGATGCAGGTGCACACCGGGACGGGCTATGTCTACGGCGGCCGCAGCAAGTACTGCCACCCGGCGCTGCTCGAAGACGTGCTCTACGACTTCTACGACCTGCGCATCGTGGCCTTCCACTTCGGCTGGCCGCACCATCGCGAGCTGAACCTGCTGGCGGCCACCTTCCCCAACCTGTACATCAGCGTGAGCTTCCTGAACCACGCCGCGAGCTGGCGGCCCAAGCTGTTCCAGGAGCTGATCGGCGAAGCGATGCTGTACGCGACGGTCGACAAGATCGTCTGGGGCAGCGACACCAACGGCTCCGGCATGAAGGACTGCGTGGATCCCTTCCACACCTTCCAGATCGACGAGGAAGGGCGCCGCGGCTGGGGGTACTCCTACATCACGGACGAGGACCGCGCGAAGATCTTCGGCCTGAACATGGCGAAGCTGCTCGGGATCGAGCCGATCAAGCGGGCCAAGCGTCCGGCCTGATGGCCGCGGCCGCCGGCATGAAAAAGCTCGGCATGATCGACGATACCTTCCTGCGGCTGGAAAGCCGCAGGCAGCCGTTGCACGTGGGCGTACTCATGCTTTTCGAGCCTCCCGCCGGCGCGCGCGGGGAATTCGCGGCGCAGCTCGCGGAGAAGTTGCGCCAGTCCACCCGGACGGCGCCTCCCTTCAACTGGCGGCTGGTTCGCCGCAACGGCCTGCACTACTGGCGCGAAGACAGTGACTTCGACCTGGCGCACCATTTCGTTCACCTGGCGTTGCCGGCGCCCGGCAGGATCCGTGAACTGCTGGCCATGGTTTCCCGTCTTCACGGAGGTCATCTCGACCGGGCGTACCCCTTGTGGCGCGTCTACCTCATCGAAGGTCTGGAGGACGGCCGCATCGCGGTTTACGTGAAGATCCACCACGCCGTGGTCGACGGCGTGGCCGGCATCCGCCTGCTGGTCAAATGCATGGCGACGAGCGTCGAGGAGTCCCTGCGCCTGCCGCCATTCTGGGAAGTCGAGACGATGAAGTCCGACACGGCGCAAGCGCTGCCCGTGCCGACGCCGGCGACCGGTGGCATCACGGCGATGCGCTCGCTGTCCCGCGAGGGCCTGAAGTCGGTCATGCCCGTGCTGCGCGAACTGCGGCGCAGCATCGACGATTACCGCGCCGGCAACCCGAAGCTGGTGATGGGCGGTCAGGCGCCTCGCTGCCTGTTCAACAACCAGGTCACCGGTACGCGGCGGTTTGCGGCGCAGTCCTACTCGATGTCGCGCATCAAGGTGGTCGCCAAAGCGCACGGGGCGACCGGCAACGACGTCATCCTGGCCATGTGCGGCGGTGCCCTGCGTCGCTATCTCGCGGAAGTCGACACCCTGCCGGAGGCTCCCCTGATCGCCTGTGTCCCGGTGTCGGTGCGGCGCCGGGGCAGTCACGCCGCCGGCAACGAAATCGCGTTCACGCTGACGCACCTGGCGACGAACCTCGATGTCCCGGGCGAGCGCCTCGTCGCGATCAAGGAGTGCATGGACTACAACAAGGAGCGCATGCAGAAGCTGTCTCCCGGCCAGCTGACGGCCTACGCCGCCACCATGATGATGCCCGGCGCGCTGAACAGCGTGCTGCGACGCAACCCGGACAAGACCCTCGGCAACGTGGTCATCTCCCACGTGCCCGGTCCGCGCCAGGACATGTACTGGCAGGGCCTGAAGCTCGGCGGCCTGTATCCGCTGTCGCTGATCATCGATGGCAGCGCCCTGAACATCACCGTGGTCAGCCGACGCGATGCCGTCGACTTCGGACTGATCGCCTGCCGCAAGACCGTTCCGCACATGCAGAGGCTGCTCGACTATCTCGAGGACGAACTGGCGCAACTCGAGGGCACGATCAGGCCGGTCGGCGCCGCCGGGAAAGGCGAGCGTAGCCGTCGGAAGGCGCGTGCACCGAAACCGGGGGCCCGCAGCGCCAGGCCTCAGCGGCCCGCGATGGACGCGAACGGCACCACCTCGGCGCGCGGCGTCTCGAGTTCACCCTCGGGCAGGAAGTAGCGCCAGAACACCAGCCCCAGTGCGCGCCCTTCGGTGTCGAGCCAGTTGGGCACGCCGGGGTCGCGGTGCGCGATCACGATACGGAACGAGCCGTCGGGTTCCAGCACGGTCTGGCGGCGGTTCAGCGACACACTCCGGTTGGCGTAGTCCAGCGTCTGCTGGAAGCGGTTCCACAGGCACACGTTCGCGAAACGGCAGCTGCCCCAGCGCCCGCGCACGACCAGCGCCTGGTCGGGGCCGAGGAACCACGGCGCCATCGAGTAGGCGGCGTCGAACGCTGCCAGTCCCATCTGCCCGGGCGGCACCGGCGCCGGGAACTGGTTCGGCGCCAGCGACAGGAACGCGGGCGGCGTCTGCTGCGCCATGGGGGGCATGCCGAGCGTGCGCGAGCGCACGAACTGCGCCGCGCGGCGGATTCCGGCGGCGACGCTGGCATCGTCGGGCGCAGGCGGCGGCGTGGCGACGCTTTCGCAGCGGATGTGCAGGTACGGATGACGCGCGGGATCCGCCGACGCGCTGCGCTCCTCCTCGTAGTAGTGGCGCGTCGTGATGCGCGTGGAGCCCTCGGGCAGCGCGACCCAGTTGCGCTCCGCCGGGGTGCCGCCCAGACGGATCTCGAACGAGCCGTCCGGCGCGACGTCGAACCGGGTATCGTTGATGATGCCGGCGGTCTGGGTGCCGAGGCTGCCGTCGGCGGTGCCGGTCTCGATCGTGATCGAGACATAGACCGCGCCGTCGGTGTTGCCGCGTACCGTGTACGTGTGCGCGGCGCTGACCGGCGCGTCGAAGTAGATCGCATCGGAGTTGTCACCGGTGAACTTGCGCGACGGCGTGACGATGCGGCGGAACTCCGGGTGCGCGGGATCGGACTCGAACATCCCCACCAGGCCGCCCTCGAGCATGTGCATCAGCGCGCGATGGGCATCGACGACGTCCTCGGGCGAGTGCAGGTTCCAGTCCGGTCCGGCCCAGCGCGCGTCGATGTCCTGGAGCAGCTCGATGAGTTCGCGCAGTGCGGTGCGCGATGCGGTCTGGATGGCCATGGCGTTCTCCGTTATCGAATGCGTGGTGCCGAGCATCGCACGCCGCGCTACCGCGATCACCTTACGATCAGGCAACGGGGCAGTGGTGGCTACAGAAGCTCGGTTCGCGTCCCGAAGCGGTCGCTGTAGAAGCGCATCCGCTCGCGCAGCTCCTGCGCGTCCAGCCCGAAGTCCGCCAGATCGTAGACCAGCTTGCCCTCCTTGCCGCGCGCATTGTCGGCGGTGAAGCGCTGCATCGCGGCGTGGGTCGCGGCCGGGAAATCGCGTCC
>WBZY01000770.1_pt1 | contig 21518 bp, 13 predicted proteins | sample 5204191 | NCBI WGS metagenome assembly WBZY01 (sample SAMN12344363, study PRJNA552823) | activated sludge metagenome | biome: Activated sludge suspended growth; feature: Anammox Sidestream; material: Wastewater; isolation source: activated sludge from anammox sidestream of wastewater treatment...
ACTATCATCGAATGTGGATCAATCCTGATAACCCGGACATCATCTTATTCGGCGTCGATCAAGGAGCGACGATCACCGTGAACGGCGGCGAAACATGGTCGAGTTGGTACAACCAGCCGACGGCCCAGTTTTATCACGTCATCACCGATAACCAGTGGCCGTATTGGGTGTGCGGCGGCCAGCAGGAAAGCGGATCAGCATGCGTTGCATCGCGTGGCCGAACGGGTGCGATAGGAGCGTGGGATTGGGAAACTGTCGGTGTCGAAGAATATGGATATGTGGCGCCTGACCCGCTCGACCCGAACATTGTTTACGGCGGCAAGATCACGCGTTTCGATCGAAGGACGCGGCAAGTGCAAAACATCGCGCCCGAAGCGGTTCGGACGGGAAAATACCGCTTTCTTCGCACCGCACCGGTAATATTCTCGCCGGTGGATAAGCGTTCGCTGTTTTTTGCAGGTAACGTGCTTTTCAAAACCACGACCGGTGGGCAGAGCTGGCAGGTTATCAGCCCCGATCTTTCGCGCGAGAAATGGGACGTGCCTGACAATGTCGGCGTTTATAAGACTAAGGAGATGGAGACGATGCCGCGGCGCGGCGTTATTTATACCGTTGCGCCGTCGTATAAGGACGTGCGAACGATATGGGCCGGAACCGACGACGGGCTAATTCACGTGACGCGCGACGGCGGCCTTCATTGGGCGAACGTTACGCCGCCGGAGCTTGGATCATGGGCGAAGGTTTCGCTGATCGACGCCGGCCGGTTCGACCCGAACACGGCCTATGCCGCCATCAATACGTTTCGCCTCGACGACCTGCGGCCGCATATCTATCGAACGCATGACGGCGGCCGCAGGTGGAAGGAGATCGTAAACGGCCTGCCGGACGGCGGCATTGTGAACGCGGTCCGCGAAGATCCGGTACGCAAAGGATTACTGTATTGCGGCACCGAACAGGCAGTTTATTTTTCTATCGATGACGGCGAGAACTGGCAGCCGCTCAGGCTTAATATGCCGGCGACATCGATACGCGATCTCGTGATCAAAGACGACGACGTGGTTGTCGGCACGCACGGCCGGTCGTTCTGGATACTCGACGACATAACGCCGTTAAGGCAGATGTCGCGTCAGGTCGCCGAATCGGATGCTTACCTGTTTGCGCCGCAGCGGGCGACGCGCGTAAAACGCAGCCTCCACACGGACACGCCGTTTCCGCCGGAAGAGCCCGCCGGGCAGAACCCGCCGGACGGAGCGATAATCAATTATTATTTGAAGCGTCCGGCTCGCTCGCCGATCAGGCTCGCGATCACCGATTCTGCGGGAAAACTCGTGCGGGAATTTTCGAGCGATGATAAACCGCTTGCGGCCGACCCAAACCGGATCAATCCGCCGGCCTATTGGATACGCCCGTTCCAGCCGCTAAAAAATGAAGCCGGAATGCAGCGGTTCGTTTGGGACCTGCTTTATCCAAATCCGCCGTCGGATCGTTATGACCTTCCGATCTCGGCTATCTATAAGGACACGCCGTGGACGCCGCAAGGTCCGGCGGTTTTGCCTGGTGTTTATACGCTGAAATTGACTGTTGACGGCAAAACTTTTACCCAAAGGCTAAACGTTCGAATGGACCCGCGCGTTAAAACCTCGCCGCTCGGATTGAAACAGCAATACGATCTTTCGATGCAGGCCTATGACGGCGTTTCGAAAGCTCGCTCGATGGCCGACGAGGTGAGGCGGATGATCGCGGACCTTGAAAAGAACTCGCCAAACAACCCGTCGCTTCCCAAGCTACGCGTACTGCTCAACGGACAGCAGCGGCCCGGAACGCCGGCCGCAGTTGCGATCGCCGACCTTCCGTTGGCCCGTCTCGCCGGTGCGTTCGGCCAAATGCTGGACCTGCTGCAGGATGCCGATGTCGCGCCAAGCTCGCAAGCCGTCGCCGCCGCACGCGATCTGCAGACTGCGTTACGGAAGAGGGAAGCAGAATGGGCGAGTGCAAAACCGAGGTGAATGCCGGTAAAACACGCAGATATTCTGAGTTGGCAACGACTTCTCGCGTGACGGTGCGAAGCCCGTAAACGGGCTCAGCAGGTGGCGACGATGCGAACCCTGCGTGAACGCCGTGGCTAAGCGATTCCGAAGACAGCGGACTTAGCCGCATGCGAAAGCGAGCGACGGTTGAATGCGAGCTTCAAGTCGCCGCGGGTTTCTCGCCTCGGACGCTGCTGCGGTAGAATCAGGATTGTTGCGAGCGAACGTTTATATATCGAACTGACATAACCTATTAGGAAAAAATGGCAGAAGCGACTGAAAAAACAAAAAACACACGTATAGAAACCGATTCGATGGGCGAGATCGAGGTGCCCAGCGATGTTTATTGGGGAGCGCAGACACAGCGGTCGTTGAAGCATTTCAATATCGGGTTTGATGTGATGCCGCGTGAGGTGATCCGCGCGCTCGGCATTTTGAAGAAGGCTGCGGCGATCGTTAACAACGATCTTGGGAAGCTGCCGGATGACAAACTGAAGCTTATCGCACAAGCCGCCGACGAGGTGATCGAAGGCAAGCTCGACGCTCATTTTCCGCTTCGGGTTTGGCAGACGGGTTCTGGCACGCAGACGAACATGAATGCGAACGAGGTGATCTCGAACCGAGCGATCGAGATCGCCGGCGGCGAGATGGGCTCGAAAAAGCCTATCCATCCGAACGACGACGTGAACAAATCGCAATCGTCCAACGACACTTTCCCGACGGCGATGTACATTGCGGCGGCTGAACGGTTGACGGCGTTGATCCCGGAGGTTCAGAAGATCAGCGATGCGATAAAGGCAAAGGCGAAAGAGTTTGAAGGCGTCGTGAAGATCGGCCGCACGCACCTACAGGACGCGACGCCGGTTACCGTTTCGCAGGAATTCAACGGCTGGGCGAATCTGATCGACCGCGATATCGAGCGATTGAAGCTCGTGATGCCGGGCCTGCTTGATCTCGCCATCGGTGGGACCGCTGTCGGAACAGGGCTGAACGCTCATCCGGAATTCGCCGAACGCGCGGCGGCAAAGATCGCTGAACTGACGGGCCTGCCTTTCAGATCGCACCCGGATAAATTTGCCGCGCTTTCGGCGCACGATGAAGTCGTGTTTGCGTCAGGTGCGTTGAAAACGCTGGCCGCAAGTTTGATGAAGATCGCGAACGACATTCGCTGGCTCGCGTCCGGGCCGCGATGCGGGATCGGCGAAATTTCGCTACCGGAAAACGAACCGGGAAGCTCGATAATGCCGGGCAAGGTCAACCCGACACAGTCTGAAGCGATGACGATGGTCGCCGTGCAGGTTTTCGGCAACGACGCGGCGATCGGTTTTGCGGGCTCGCAAGGGAACTTCGAGCTGAACGTTTTTAAGCCGGTGATGATCCACAACTTCTTGCATTCGGTCCGTTTGATCTACGACGCGAGCCATGGTTTTGTTGATTATTGCATTGCCGGCATCGAACTCAACCGCGAGAAGATAGATCAATATTTGAATGATTCGCTAATGCTTGTTACGGCGCTTAATCAGCACATCGGCTACGACAACGCCGCAAAGATCGCCAAGAACGCACACAAAAAAGGCCTAAGCTTGAAGGAATCTGCTGTTGAACTAGGTTTGTTGACGGCAGAGAAGTTCGATGAGCTTGTCGTGCCCGAGCGAATGACGCGGCCGTGATTAGCAAAAACCATCGCTGATGAAGAAAGGGCCGCCGCTTGAATAACGGTGGCCCTGTTGTTTTGCCTAACCGCCGATTATCACCGTCGGGCAGCCCATTGCGATCTTGTTCGGCGGGCCGACCGCCTCAAGTATCTCGTCGCCTTGGCGCGCAGCCGGATTGTTGACGATGATAACGGTCTTTGACGGCGTGATCACTATACCAGGGCCGTGCGGCGGAATTGGCAGCGGAGTGACACAGGCGTGAATGTCTGACGTGCCCGCCGCCGCGCTGATCGCACTGCCCATCGCCGCAGCCGCCGCAGCCTTTGTGGCTTCTTCAGCCGCCTTTGCTGCCGGTGCTCCAGGCGTTCCCGCCGCCGCGGCAGTCGCCGCCTCCGCTGCCTTTATCGTCGCGTCAGAGGTTGCTTTGGCGGATTTCATCGCGGCCGCAACGGCGGCTCCAACACCACGCCACGCCGGCAGATTTCCAATAAGAACGGTTACAGCCGTCGGTCCACCAGTTAAAACCGGCGGAAGCGGATGTGCAACAGGGTCTGTAATTCTCGCAGCTGGCGGCATATTTTCTTATAACCTCGTTGATGACAATATTCAGGTATCGCGCAAGCACCCGTCCTACTGAAGCGGTTTTTGCCGTTCAAATTCGCCGGTATAGATTATCGCCTCCACGTCGATCGGAAGTCTTTCCTTTAAGACCTCCTGATACGGAGGAGGCCACGCCCCACGGATGGCATAAACCTTCTCACCGCCCACTGTCCGTTCGGTAATATTGATCCCGTTCTTGAATGGGGTCCACCCGACATACAAGATCACCTCCGAGCATTTGACCTTATTCTGCTCGTTCTCTGCCGGGGGGCCGTAGTATGGGCTTTCTTCCATGACAGGATGCCGTAGTTTCACGCGTCCTGCGAGGCTGCCTCTCGCGGGCAGGAGCCGCGCGTACGGGATATCCTTCTTTGCGATGTCAAACGCCGTCGGGAGCGGCAGATCGGCCCGGATGACTCTCAGCTTGTCGGGCTCCTCAAAAAAGACGTACGCCCCATCGTGATCGATCTTCTGATCGACGCCTTCGTAGCTTACCATCAGGTCCCACAGATAAACGTCCTGCTCGGTCAGGTTCGATACCGAGTAATCAATGACAAGGCTGTCCTCCGTCTTCTTTGCCGTGGCCTTCATTGACACCGATTTGATTCCAGGTTCACTTAATTCGTTCATATCTTCGTCCTTTACCACTATCTTCCCGTGCTCGGGTGCACTTGAGATCGGCCCTCTCGCGTTTTGCCGCGAATCGAGTTCGGTCGGACCGGCCGCGCCTGTTCCTCCGCATGACATTGCAAGCAAGGCCGCTAGTACTGCAAGACCGACTTTCAGACCACACCTCTCATTTCGGAGCCGGTACGACAGTAGTATCATGGTCGGTTCTTCTGAAACCGTTCCCGAGATCCTTGAGAATGTTATTCTCAGTTACCGGATCATCTTTGTGCCCATGGATACCGATCGTCTGCGATTCCTCTTCATTACTGCCTGCTTCGGCCGGCTCCGGATTGTTCCGCTTGTTCTCGCCCTTATCGTTATGCATTGCGTGGATCATTTCATGCCCGAGCAATGATGCCTGAGGCAGCGTAGTCTTGGTGCCGTCCGGAGCCGTGAACGGACCGTAAGGAACGTCCGGATTATAGAAGATCGTCGTATCACTGCCCTTGCCCGGCGTGACCGAACCGGCCTGATCATGTCTTTTGGCCAACGCACCGTTTTTCTTCGCAGTTGCTTCATCGAGCGTTTCGATGGTCGTCGTGTGCTTGCCCGCATTTATGTTGTCCATGACCTTCTTGCCGGTTGGCGTATTGTAGAGTTCGGAAAGCGTGTTGAGCGTTTTGCCGATATACTCTTCGGTTCCCTTTACAATGATCTTATCGCCGCCGACCGTGTAAGTGCCGTCATCCTTGCGCTTTACGACCGGAGCGTGCTGGATGTTGGTCGTGCCCCATTTGCGGCCGCCGCCACCGCCGCCGGTGCGTGGCTTGTCAAGGTAGCCAGGTTCGCCGGTATCGGCGTGTTCGGCATCCAGCGGGCCCGCGATCTTGGCCGGAGCGATGGGTGCTCCCGATCCGCCCGAATTGATCTTGACCATTGGCCCCTGGATGGTGATGCCCATCATATCTACGATAACGACGCTCGCGCCGACCATCAAAGTGATCTTTTGCGACGCTTCGAGCGTGATCGTCTTTGAGTTGATCTCGACCTTTTGCTTAACGGCAGTTTGCTGATAGCCGTCAAAGCCTTCGGTGCGGTTGCCCTTGATCACCTCATAGCAATCCTTATCTACGCCGATGTATTCGTCGCCATAGACATGCAGGTCGAAGTTGCCGCCGACGGTTGTAGCCAGATTTCCGCCGCTGGTCACTTTGCCTTCCGCATCCTTTACCTTGTAGCCGATGACCTCCTGGCGGTTGCCGCCGCAGGTTTCGTACATTGAGGCTCGTACGCGGAGGTCATAGCGCTTCTGCGAATGCATGAAGACCTGTTCCTTGCCGGCCTTGTCCTCAAATCGGATCTCGTTGAAACCGTTCGCCTTCGGCGTGCTGTGCGTCTTGTAGTACGACAGCGTTTTATATTTATCCAGATCGTAGAACGGCTGGTTCTTTTCGTTGTACACCGAGCCGACAATGATCGGCTGGTCCGGGTCGCCCTCGAGGAAATCGACGATGACCTCTTGGCCGACGCGTGGGATAAACATCGATCCCCACTTGTTTCCGGCTATCATCGTGCCGACGCGGATCCAGGCCGATGCACGCTGATCGTTATGATCCGAACGATCCCAATGGAAATGCACTTTTACGCGGCCGTATTTGTCCGTAAATATCTCATCGCCGGGGTTGCCGACAACCATTGCGGTCTGGCTGCCGTGGACTATCGGTTTCGGCGTTCGGCGTTCCGGACGGAAGGGCGCCTGGCCGCTTCCATGTGGGATGCATGTGAAATGCACGACGTACGGTTCACCTGCGACCTCATCGGAAACATAGTATGGAGACTGAAAAGCATCGTGAACCGTCGTAACCACGACATAATCGGTGTTGTATTTTTTGTTCGGATGATCTATGAACGAAAATTTATAGCCGGGCGTAAGGGCGCAGTTATCGGAAACCCCGTTTGCCATTCGATAGGCAACATCAAGCTCCTCCTGTCGGAGTTTGATAGTTCGCTCACGGTCCTGGAAGATCGGCTCGAGGCGCGATGCGTCTTCGGCTCCGCCCGGGTCGATACCGTCAAAGCGTTTTGAATAGTAGCCGGGCCAATCGTAATGCTCCAGGTCTTTGTTCTTACCAACGTCAAAAATGCTCGAATGATTTGCCTGCAGCGGATTCGTTGGAAGCTGAAAATGAAAATCGCGCAGCTCATATTTGCCCGTCAGCATCTTGTCTTCCTGGAACCATTTATAGATCGACGGGATCCATCTGTCACTCAGTTCCGACCTCTCCAGTGAGAACGTGACCTTCGCTGAAGTAGGCGTCGGCCGATGTGAGCCGGGCACGTTACCGAGGATCAGGCGGTGATTATTCTTTGTGTGCTCAAAATAATAATAAATGCCTTCTTCTTCCATCAGTCGCGAAACAAAGTCCCAATCGCTTTCGCGATACTGGACACAATAGTTGCGCGGTTTCATTCCAGTAGCGTCTATCTCGTTATCGACATCATAGCCTTCGAGTACCTCGTCAATGATCTGAGGAACGGTCCTGTTCTGAAAGATCCGGCTGCGATGTATCTGTGTGAGCATCCACACTTTGGGCCGAAGCTGTGCCGTATATGATGAGAACCGCTGGTTCCTGCCGCCCTGAGAAAAACGGACGCAGATACCATGAAAATAGCGTGTTACATCACCCGGTTCGTGGGCGGAGACAATCATCGGATTTCCAAGCAGAGCTGTCGCATCGACCACTGTCGGCTCGAAGCCCGCCACCTGCTCTTCATGCAGGATATCCAGATCGATGTGGAAAAGCTGGTTCATCCCTTCAGTGCAGCGAAGGCGTTCGATCAGCAAATAGTCCTTTGCGAGCGGGGTCGAAAGCTGAATAAGTCTTTGATCTTGTGTCGTTTTGATAGCCATACACGTTTTCGGCCGCCTTCACATATCCGGCGCAAAACTTGACGTTGGGTGAGGATGCTTTTTGCCTCAGGTGCGATGGGCGGGCGAACCCACCGCAACCGAGGCTGTTATTAACCGACCGAACTGCAAAATGCTTCCGCCTCGTGAGCGAAGAGCCGAAAGCACGCATTGTGAGAAAAACTTAGCCTATCTGATAGACGAATTTCTCATCGCCATCCACTGAAACATGGACGCTCTTGATGCCATCGCCGGTCGCCATCCGCGAAAGCACCTCACCGCTCATTTCCGGCAGCAGCGTGCCCGTGAGGATGTTGTAAACATTACGTGCGCCGCTGTCGACATCCGTACAGCGCTTTGCCACAGTGTCGATCACCGAATCGTCGTAGGCAAATGCTGCCCCGTGATTGTCTGCGATGCGCTGTTTGATCTTGCCAAGCTGCAATTTGATGATCAGCCGCAGAATATCGTCCGAGATCGGGTAAAAGGGTACCGTAACCATACGCCCAAGCAAGGCGGGCTTGAATGCCTTGTTCAGTTCCGGCTTCACCGCCTCGACAATTCCTTCCGGCGCTGGACGCGTTTCCGGATCGGCGCAGAGCTTCATTATCGTGTCGGTGCCGACGTTCGACGTTAGCAGGATGATACAGTTCTTGAAATCGATCTCGCGGCCTTCGCCATCCTCAAGTACGCCTTTATCAAAGACCTGGAAGAATAGTTCCATCACATCCGGGTGTGCCTTTTCTACTTCATCCAGAAGCACAACCGAATATGGCTTTCGCCGCACGGCTTCGGTCAATACGCCGCCTTCGCCATAACCGACATAGCCGGGAGGCGAACCCTTAAGGCTGGAGACGGTGTGAGCTTCCTGATATTCGCTCATATTTATCGAGATCAGATTGCGTTCTCCGCCATACAGCGCCTCGGCGAGGGCAAGCGCAGTTTCGGTTTTTCCGACACCGGACGTGCCGACCAGCAGGAACACGCCGATCGGGCGCTTCGGATCGGTAAGGCCAGCCCGCGATGTGCGGATACGCTGGGCGATGGCTTCGAGTGCGTGGTCCTGGCCCAGCACGCGTTCACGAAGCGTCTCATGCAGATTGAGGACGGCGTTTATCTCATCGGCGACCATCTTTCCGATCGGGATCCCCGTCCAGCCTGATATCACCTCAGCGACGCTCTGGCCGTTCACGACCGGCTGCATAAGCGGATTCTCGCCTTGCAGGGCCTTGAGCTCCTCGTTTAATCGGGCGAGTTCCTTCTTCAGGAATTCGGTATCGGCCGGTTTGGCGGCCTCCGGAGCCGGGGCAGCGGCTGTCGCGCCTGCGTCCTCAAGAGCGGCTCCCGAGTCTGCCTCGGCGGTGGCTGCAGCCGCAGATTCACCGGCAGCGGGTTTGCCATTGCCAGCCACAGCGTCGGCCAGCTTGCCGTCGAGCCGCGTCATCTCAAGCTTTTGCCGGATGGTGCGGATCTCATCGACCAGCTTCTTTTCCTTCTCCCATTGGTCGTTCAGCTTGGCAAGCTCTTCCTCGGTTTTCGTTCGTTCAGCCTTTAATTCATCGAGCCGGGCATCGTGGCCGGCGCCGGTCACCTGCTCACGTTCGAGGGCCTCAATCTCCGAAGTAAGATTCTGGATCCGCCGCGTAGCATCCTCGATCGGCGCCGGCGTCGCTCCCTGGCCTATGGCTACCTTGGCACAGGCCGTATCGAGCACCGAGACGGACTTATCCGGTAGCTGTCGGCCGCTGATGTAGCGGTTCGAGAGCTTAACGCATTCGACTATCGCTTCATCCAGAATGCGTACATTGTGATGGGCTTCCATCTTGTCGGCAATGCCGCGCATCATGGAAATGGCCTTTGCCTCGTCTGGTTCTTCGACCTTCACGACCTGGAAACGACGGGCAAGTGCGGCGTCCTTCTCGAAATACTTTTTATACTCGGCCCATGTCGTAGCGGCGATCGTTCGAAGCTCGCCACGGGCCAACGCGGGCTTGAGCAGGTTGGCAGCATCGTTCTGTCCTGCGGCACCGCCGGCACCGATCAGCGTGTGGGCTTCGTCGATGAACATAATGATCGGCTGCGGCGAGGCCTTCACTTCGTCGATCACCGATTTCAGGCGGTTCTCAAATTCGCCCTTGATACCGGCTCCAGCCTGCAGCAACCCAAGATCTAGCGTCCGGACGGCGACATTCTTCAAAGGATCAGGCACGTCGCCCTGCGAAATGCGCAACGCAAAACCTTCAACGACGGCGGTTTTTCCAACCCCTGCTTCGCCCGTCAGGATCGGGTTGTTCTGGCGGCGGCGGGTGAGAATATCGACTATCTGGCGGATCTCAAAGTCGCGGCCGAGTACCGGATCGATCTTGCCGGCCGCTGCCTTCGCCGTCAGATCTTCAGTGTACTGGTCCAGTGCCTTTGTTTTGCCTGGAACACCCGAAGCTACCGGCGACCCATCAGAAACACCACCGGTTTCGCCAAGAGCGACCGCATCGCGGGCCTCTGCGGAATCACCGGTAATCGTGGGAAGGTCGGATTGAAGCTTTTCGAGCGAAACATGATCGAATTCGCGGGATATCTCGCGGGCGATGCGGGCAAAGCGGTCATTCGCCAAGAGGGCGAGAATTAGGTGCCCGGAACGCACACGGGCGGCACCAAAATCGACCGAGGCCAGCAGCCACGCATCCTGGATCCATTGCGGGATGCGGTCGCTCAGGCCTGGCGTTCGCGAGTTGCCGCTCTTCAGACGATCGAGGGCCGAGGCGACATCGCGGTTAAGACGGTCGATGTTCACCTCGAAATGACCTGCGATCTTGTGCAGATCGGTATCGTCCTGCTCAAGCAGTTTCGCAAGGATGTGTTCGATCTCAACGTCATAATTGGTTCGCGAAAGGCAAAGCCCAGCTGCTCCTTCAAGAGCGTTTCTTGTAACGTCATTCAATCTGCCTACCAGACTTTTAAGATTTACGTTCATCAGTTTTCTCCTTAGATCTCGAAATCCCAGCTCGAAGGCCGGTTGGGCCGCGACTAGTTGTTTACCCAATTTATACGCGCGAAATGACCGCGTGTCATTTGTCCATCTGCAAAAGTACCTGCTCGTCGTCGGCCACGAATGGCATTGTTTTCAAATAGGTGGTCCAGCCGAGCATCGGCTTTCTCATTGCTCGCGTCGTCAGGATCGAGCTAGGAACCTGCCGCTTTTTGAGTACGAGCCGCACGTCGAAATCCATCTCGAGCCCGACCATGAACTTAACTATCGATCGCATCGGACCGTGTGCCGAACCATTCGGCAAAAATGCGAGGAACTGGTTGAAGTCGAGCGGCCCCAACCGGATCCGAAACTTTGACTGTTGGTCCCAGACACGCGTCCCGGCGATCGCCGAAACTCCGAGCTTGCTGTTCTGCTTACCGATCAGAGTGAAGTCGGATGGCTCGAGTGTGAGCCACTGGCCCCAAAACTGCTTGATCTTCGCTCCGACAAGAAAGTAATCCGACAGGATATTTTCGACGGCATTGCACGAATGCGGCTTCTGAGCAATCAGTCCGGCGTAAGGCAACAGCGATTCGTCCGGCAGGTTCATCCGGCCGCGAAGGCCCTTGGTACCCAAGCCGACCAGATCGAAAAGATAACCGGTGAATTCGTCATTGCCGCGCTCATATCCGACGGGGAAGCGATACTTTCGCCAAGCCCGGTAGAACATCGATGCGGCACGGTGAGTGAAGATGTCGAGGAATGTCCAGGCGGCAGTGTCGCGGTGACGAATGCGGTCGAGTACTAGATCGGTATAAGGCTGGGGAAGAACGCCGCTAACTCCAACCATCCCCATAAAGTTGATGAGCATTTCAAGGTGCTGCTCACCGCTTCGTTCATCGGCAATATTACGAAACTCATGGATCTCGCTGGCGGGAAAATCAAGAGCCACGCGGGAGCGGAAACGAACAACCTCTTCGTTCGGCATTGCGTTTCGGCCCACCGGCCGCTTTTCCGGAAAGGCCTTCTCGAGTAGCCGCACCGCCTGAAAGAATTCAAACCGGTAAGGCTCGTCGTGTAGGATCTGATCTAGAGGCTCATCTTTCATCGGTGATCTCGCTTAAGCTCGCTGACATCGGTCGGACCGCCGCACAAGAAAGCTGAGTTTCCGCCGCTGCGGATCTATCCAGCTTCCTCCAAATTCACGATAATTCCGGCTACTACAGTTGTTTGGGCGGCGACCTACAAAAGGTCCTGCTCGCCAGCCCGAGGCGGAAAGATCTTGACCGTTTCTTCCCGCTGCTCGGTTTTCAGTACCATTTGATTAAACGAATTCACCGTTGCGTAAAGGCCAAGAAATCTTTCAAGCACGCAGGCGAAAAGGAACATCCCGCTGCCAACGAACTGCTCTTCATCAAACGTAAGCGTCGTTTCCATCCCGCGCACAAAGCCGGTGCCAACGCGGCTGCCAACCTTTCGCACCACTTTGCGTGATTGAATTCCAGTAATGCCAAGTATCTGTTTTCGCGAGACGGATGAGTCGTTGAAATTATAGAGATGCAGTATTTCCTGGAGCGCCTCGGGCGTGATCGTCTCGCCGCTGATCAGCGACAAGTAATTCAGATTCAAATGCGAGATCAGCCGCCATTGGGCCGCTCGCCGCCGAGGCGGACGGATCGTTTCGGTTGGCTTGGTCAGGCACCGGACGCGCGAAAGCAAGGCTGTCCCCTCGATCTCAAAATCACCTTCGCGCCCGCCGAACGGAAGCCTCGCTGGAAGATCCCGATTTGTACAGGTCGCACGGACGTTGAGCACGTCCACGGACGGAACGCGAGGGTCGAATTTCATGTCCACCAAGGACATATACATTTCTGTGCCGTCATCGCCTGGCCTTTGCGAATCACGACGCACGCCATACCAGAATGCCTTTTCCATTTGCTCGCCAAACGCATGCCGAAGCGAATAGAATGGAGCGAACTCGCGGGTCGAATTTGTACGCGGGTCACTCGAAACGACACTGTCGATAGAGTAGATCTCGGTCGTCGATTGCCGGTGAACGTCCGCGATCACCTGATACTCATATTTTTGCTGCGAGAGATAGATCGGGTCCGCCAAGCGCGAAAACAGATTGACGATCGGCGTACAGCCCATCATGAAAGTATCCGTCACGACAGGTGCGACAGGCGGTGCAAAGTCCTTAAGATGGATAATTATGTCAAAATGGCCGCCGAAATTGGCAGCGATCGCCTGATCGAGGCCAAAAATGTCGAAGAATAGGAATTTATACGGAAAGGCAAAGTATTCCGAAAGCAGCCGGTACCCGGCAAACGAGCGTTTGGTAAATGGCAGCACTGCCTCGTTCTCGGCAAAACCCACCTGCTTGATCGCATCTTCGGCAGGGATGAAGATCGGTTCCGGAAGCTTTAGTTGAAGGTTTGTCAGCGTCAGCAGCGTCTTCTGGCTGAGCGGTGATTCTTTTGGCCGGAACTCGACCGATGTCGCATGATTAAAGATTATCTCATATAGCGGAAATACAAGCTGCGGGTCGCCGTTCAGATAGAACCGCAGCGATCTCGGCCGTTCCGTACCCGCTCCGACGGTCATCTCGGAAAGCCTGGCATCGCCGAAGCAGCGCATGCTTAAGCGAATGTGGGCGTCGGCGTACATACCCCGGGCGTCTTTGGGTGCGGCCGATTCGAGAGCCGCCGATTCGAGAGCCAACGGTGCCAGATCAACGTCAAAGGCGGTTTGAAAGCGGCACGGCGTTCCATCAACTGGCCGCGAATTCAACCGCGCTCCACGCTCCATCTGCTGAACGGCTGTCAGCTTATCATCCTCGGACCCGAAGGAGAACTGTACGATCGCCATCGATGGGATCGGCGCGAGGTAGTGCGGATATAATAGGTTAATAAAAGACTCGGTAATCTCCGGCAGTTCGTCATCGAGCTTGAGTCCGATGCGACCGGCGAGAAAAGCGAACGCCTCGATCATGCGTTCGACGTGCGGGTCTTCTACCTTTTCCTCGTCCAGATGCAGCCGAGCGGCGATCTTGGGATATTTTGCGGCAAATTCAGCTCCCATTCGGCGCAGGAATATGAGCTCGCGTTCGTAATATCCTAAGAGTTCGTCTCGCATAAGCCGCTATTTTTCATTCACCGCAAATTCGCCGCTTCCGACTTGCAGAACCGTATCAAAACTAATTGGTTCGGGCACTGGTTCAATGTCGAGGTGGGCCTCGATACGAAACTTCAATTGCCGGTCGGTGTTGTCCACCGGCTCAAGGGAGATCCTGACATTTATGAACCGAGGCTCGAAGGTTCGAAGGGCCTTTTCGATCGACTTCGAGAGGCGATCCTGTTCGTCCGGATTCCTTACACTCAGGCTTGCCAGGTCCGGCAGGCCATAGATGGCAAGCGAATTGTTCAGCTCTTCAAGCGTTTCGGGTATCTCGACTCCGTTCTGCCGTGTATTCAGGAGCCATTCGAGATCTCGCTTCACCGAATTTTTGAGCTCAGCCAAGGATTGAGCCTGCGAACGTGGAGGCTCTCTGGACATTTGTGGTTCGTAATCGATCAGCCTGTCAAGAATAGACGGCGTGATCTTTATCTCGTGATCGCTCCTTGGCATCGGGGAAGAACCTCAGATCGGGAGAGGCAAATGAGCGGCGAAACGGTTTCGATCGGTGGATCGAAACCGTTTCGGCCGCGTGCTTGGGCGATGTCTCGTCTCCAATTCAATGGAGTGACGCTTCAGCTTGCCGGTGGTTAGCCCTTTTCATTGGTCTTAACGTTGTACCACTTGGTGATCCAGCCCTCTCCCGTACCGTCCTTCTTCTGCGGATTGTACGAGTAGCTGATCTTCGCATAGTTCAGCGACCAGTTCTCTAAGGCGAGTTCACCGCCGCTGCCCGGGCTCATGCTGTAGCTGCTGACGAGGACATCCTCGAGTTCGATCTTGAGATATTCGAACGGCGTGTCACCGGCCTTGCGAACGATGATCTCCGCCTTGGGGAAGTGCTTGCCGGTCGCACATCGAAGGAAGAGCTCGGGTGTCGATTTTCCGACATACGTCATGATCGGAACATCGGAGAAGCTCGCCTGGCCGACGCCGCCGCCGCCGCCGAGAGCCATTGAACCAGACTGTGAAACTCCCAGCGAGAAAGACTGAAGGTCAAACTCTCCTGCGTGGGTCGAGTCCTGGCTTTCTCCAGGGATCTCGGCAATCTTCAAAAAAGCATCAATCATCGAAGCCATATTGTTTTTTCTCTCCTTTTTATCCTCAAAATAAACTGATCATAATTCCGAGCTTTACTCATCTGGTTCGTGACCCTTCGAGTCAGCGTCGTCCTTTTCGGTGGCGGGTCAATCCCGCAACATTTATACGACGAACCGAGCGGCAGATTTTGCAGAAGTCGGCGGTTATTCCTTAAATGATCGATCGGCGGCCTTGAAACCGGCCGCCTCTTGATCAAAACGCACGCCTATGCCTTTGCCGGCGCGGGAAGGTCAGCGACCAGGCGAAGCGAGACCGATAGCTCGTCAAGCTGGAAGTGAGGCCGCAGGAACGCAACTGCCCGATAGCAACCTGGCTTTCCCGGGATCTCGGCGACGTCCACACGGGCTTCGCGAAGCGGGAACTTTGCCTTAACCGCTTGCGAGGCCGTATCGTCCGGCGTCACATAGTTCATGATCCACCGATTAAGGAACGCCTCGGCGTCGGCGCGTGACATAAAGCTTCCGATCTTGTCGCGGACCATCGCCTTAAGGTAATGGGCGAAACGCGAGACAGCGAAAATATACTGAAGCTGTGACGAAAGTCGGGCGTTGGCATTAGCCGCATCAGTATCATACTTCTTCGCCTTGTTGCACGACTGTGTCGCGAAAAAGGCGGCGTAATCCGTTCCTTTGCAATGTACCAGCGGAATGAAGCCGTTGTCCGAAAACTCCTTCTCGCGGCGGTCGGTGATGGCCACCTCGGTCGGGCATTTCTCGGCGATCTCACCTTCGTCCGTTGCGAACGTATGGGTAGGAAGGCCGTCAACGAGTCCTCCTCCTTCAACGCCGCGGATCGCCACGCACCAGCCATGCATTGCGAAAGCTTCGGTCAGCCGCGTGCCAAGCGCATAGGCCGCATTGCTCCACAGGTATTTCTTGTGGTCCTTTCCGTCAACGTCCTCTTCAAAGCGGAACGATTCCGTCGGCTTCGTCGCCGCACCGTATGGAACACGGGCCAGTGTGCGCGGAAGGGTCAGGCCAACGTAACGAGCATCTTCAGATTCGCGGAAGCTCCGCCATTTTGCGTATTCGAGCCGATCGAAGATCTTTGAGATATCCCGGACCTCGGTCATTTCCGTATATCCTTCCCAACCGAACAGATCCGGGGCAGCAGCACTCAAAAACGGAGCGTGGGCCGCTGCGGCGACCTGTGAGAGCTTTTCAAGCAACGCCATATCCTGCGGGTGATTGCCGAACTCAAAATCGCCGATCAATGCGCCGTACGGGGCACCGCCGAAGGTTCCGTATTCTTCTTCGTAGATCTTCTTGAACAGTGCAGATTGATCAAATTCGAGAGCGCGTTCGAAATCCTTCAGCAGATCTTTCTTGTTCACGCTCATTACGCGGATCTTCAACTGCGTGCTCGTCTCAGAATTCATAACGAGCTGATGCAGGCCGCGCCACGAACCTTCCAGTTTCTGGAAATCGTCGTGGTGCATGATCTCATTCAGCTGGGCACTGATAAGACGGTCGATCTCGGCGATCCGCGAGTTGATAGCCAAGTCCATGTTCTTTGACATCGTCAGCGTGCCCGACATGATCTGGCTGACGAATTCGCCGATCATATCCTTGGCACGCTCTTTCTGAAAATCGTCGCGGGCCATCCGGCCGTCGGCCAATATCCTGTCCAGCAAACTGGCTTCGGCCGGGGCTTCCTGGGTTTGAGCGACTGCTTCTGTTTCTATCTTGGTGGCCATAGATTTAGTTCTCCTTTCCTTCTAATCCGAGCGCGTCGCTCAATTCCTTCTGTTTGTCCGCGTTTGCCAGAACGTCGGTCAGAAGCGTTTCAAGCTTGTCGTTGCCGTCCATCTTCGAAAGAAGATCTGAAAGCTTCTGCCTAGCCTCGACCAATTTGCGAAGCGGATCTACCTGCTGGACGATATTGTCGGGCTCGAAATCCTCGATGCTATTGAACTTCAGTTCGACGCCCATTTTGCTGCCGTCATCCTGGAGCTTGTTATCGGTAGTATAGGCGAGCCTCGGCTTCATTCCCGAAAGGACCTGGTCAAAGTTGTCGCGATCCACTTCGACGAATTTACGCTGTTTCACGCCCGGAAGCGGTTCTTCCGGCTTGCCGACGAAATCGCCGAGCACACCGACCACGAAGGGAAGCTCTTTGAGTTCCATTGCGCCGCCTACCTCGACATCGTATGTGATCTGTACCCGCGGCGGGCGAATGCGGTCGATCTTGTGTTGTATGCTTTCCTTCTTTGGCATTTTTGCGTTTCTCCTTTTTACATTAAGTTTGATCCGATACGTCCGACCGCTTCATCACGCTGATGAAAGGCGTGCCTGCCGATAGAACAGAATCTTATTGGGCCCACGGATCATCTGCCGCGGGCGTACCTCCGTCGCTTCCTTCCACGCCAAGCGTTTCACGCAGTTGGAAAAGTACCGACTGGTCTTTAATGACCTCTTGCAGCCATGACTCAAGACCCATGTTCCCCCATTTGACCGCGCGCTGGACCAGATATGAGACCGGGCTGTGCGGTTCGGTCTTCTGAAAGAATGCTGCGATCTCGCCAAGTCGGCGAAGTGCTTCCTTGCGATTTGCTATGGCTCCCGACACTGATCCGTCGCCCTTTGGGCCGGAACCGGCCGCTTGGCCATCGCCTTCCGCGGGAGCCTCTTCTTCGACCTCGTCCGGTTCCTCGAGGCGTTTTTCCTCAAGCAGCTTCTTGGCCTGTTCATCAATGTTGTCGAGAATCTTTCGGAGGTTGGAGAAGCCCGGCGTTTGATTGCGGTCGTACTTTTCTTCGACGATCCGATTCAGGTCGCTGAGCGCGGCCTTGCATTCTTCGATGGTCACATTGATCGTTTCCATCGCAGCGCGGCGTGTTTCCGCGCGCTCCACATTCCATGTGGACATGGTCACGCTTCGAGTTTTCTCGGCTTCGGCCCGAAGCATTGTTAGTCGGTCCTTTTCTTCGGTGGGCAGGGCGTCGATGTTGTCCGGGAAGTCGTATTTCTTTGCGTTCTCAAAGTCGCGATAACTGTAACCGCGGCTACCGGTGAAAGGAGCGTAACGAAGGGCCATCGAGCCGTTAATGTCCAGCCATGACATCGCATTGGCACGGCCTTCCATATCTCCCTCGTCGATCTCTGGATGGAGCGTGTCCCAAAACTGTTCATGAAACCCGAACAGAAGCCGAAGGCTGTCACGAAACCCGGCAAGGCCGTGTTTCATCGTCAACGCTTCAGCAAGCCACACGCCGATCTGCAGGTCTTTTGTTTGATCCGTAAGGGCCGGAACACCGAGGGCTATAACCTTGCCGTAATCCGCCACCTTGAGGTCCGTCACCCATTCGCCCTGATTCAAATTATCATCAGCCCGCCTGGCTTCGGCGATCTCGTCATAAATGCCGGCGTAGCGAAGGGTTTCGCCCGATGGGCTTTCAGCCGAGATCGGGCTAAGCAGGGCGTCAAGATCGATTACCGGCGGCTGTTGCAGCTCCTCATTCATCAGGGATCAAACTCCTCAATTCTCTTGGGGCGGTCGAGGTCCGAGTCTCTAATCTTGCGGAGAACGGACATATTCTAAACGATTTTCGCAAAGAAAGCATCACCGGCGTTGGCAACGCCTCAACCGTGGTTGAATTCGATCGAGCGTATGTCCAGGATAGGCTTATCCTTGCCATCCATCGTAAAGATACGCGTGCCCTCGCCAATAAAAATGTCATCGCCGACCTCACGCCAATCGACGCTTCGACCCAACCTTACCTGGTCATCGCCGTTCTTAAATGTATTAACGTAAAGTGATGGTAAAAACAGTTCACCATTCGTTCCATTTGTGAGCTCGAATTGGGCCTGTGGCCAGTAAACGTCGCGAAGGGATTTTCGTTCGAGGAATTCGAGGCTCTTTACGCTCGCGAACGGGAGCCATACGTACGAATCTTTCACGATTGCCTCGAACGCGCACATAGTCGGGTCGTTATAATCGCGAAAATCACTGAAGCCTTCGCCGTTAACCGTGCAGGGAAAGGCGGGCCTCTCCTCTTCGACCTTGTCGAGCAGTTCTCGCGCCTCAGCGGTTTTGCCCTCTCGGATAAGGTCATTAGCGGTGAACAGGTCGTTAAGATAATCGGCGGGCGTTTCGGGCGTTTCGGGGCGAAGGCCGTCAGCAAAGAACTTTATCCGGTCGCGCTCTGCCGAAAGATTCTGCCGGTAGATAAGCGACCCGATCGCAGCGTTGGCGTCTTGGTGTCCAATGACGTCAAGCTGCCGGTCGGCGCGTTCCCATTCGCCTGAGAAGAGTGAAAGCTCGAATAGAAAGGCACGAGCTTCGTAACGGGTCGGGTTCGATTTTACAAGCCCGATTGCCGATTCGACCGCCGCGGACAAGTTTCCGCGATCGAGATGAAGTTTTGCGTCATTCATAGAAAACTCGCTGCGTTTTTCGCGGAAGCGATGGGCTGCCGCCACTACTTCAACAGAGTGTCCGGAGCCCTCAACTGCCTGAAAATATTCTTATTGAACAGATCGCCGCCGATCGGTTTGATCGTCGCTGTAACCGACTTGCCGCCTACGGAATATTTCAGAAGGTATTCACCTCCCGGCTGTTTCTCGGGGCTTCCGCGATCAACGAACCTGAACAGGCCCCACTGACCTTGGAATACCAGATCACCCGGCCCGCCAGACGGACTGCCGCTTGTAGGGGTGACGCTCGAATTCGATGAATTTGCCGACGGCGGCGTGCCAGTCGACGTTGTTCCTGATGTCGAGGCAAGTTTCAGGATCACTCCGGTCTCCGAGGCGTTCCCCGCCGGGAACGTTCCCTTTAGCGAACCAGTTCCGCTTGAATCGGTCTTTTGCCCGTCGAGTGATATTTCGACGATCGCATCCTTCGCGGGTTTGAGCGCGAATTCATATTCGAACTTTGGCGTCGCGCTGGTTCCGTAAAGGGCCTTCTGCAAGGCAAATGCGTTATTCAAATAGGTTACGAATTCGTCCGTGAATTGGAGCTCACCGCCCTCTTTGACGCGATATTGGCCGTTCGATTCCTCGAAATAGTTCGCAAGTTTTGAATCAAAGAATTGCGACAGCTTTCCGTCCTTCGGGGCAAGGAACGCGGTTAGGTTCTTGAGGTCGGCCTCAGTGTCACCATCTTCGAACGGATAGCCCTTCTCAATATCCTTTGCCGCTTTTAGGATCTGGTCGGCCCATGTCTTTATAAGCTGGTCCTTCGCCCCGGCCCCAAGGAGCGATTCTAGACGCGAAAGCGGCTCCATCAACAGTGTGGCGATATCCTGGCCAGCAGGCGAACCACTGAAAGGTGCCGTCAGGCCCGAGATTGCGGTCTGCCGATTTCTAAGTTCGAGCGGGTCTTTGTCACCGGTCATCTCCCCGGCGACGTTCTTCAATTCGCTGTCTGAGCCGACCTTCTTGTTGAAGGTAGCTAAAGCCCGACCAAATTCGGCCGCGTATTTGTCAATTGGCGGCTGTTTGTCATCCTTCTTGCCGACAAAATCAAACAACGGGCGAAACTGCTTTTCGGGCTCAGTACCGCCGCCGCTGTCGGCCTTTTTCTTGACGAAAAAGCTCTTTAGCCAGGGCCACCACTCACCGCTGTCAGGTTCTTCGGACAGGTGCGTCTGTTTGGCGATCTCGCGCATTAGGATCTTCATCGGCGAGTTCGATTGTGAGAAAGCAAGCAGAGCGGCTGCCGCGTCGGTCCTGTTCTTATAGGGTTTGACATCCGTCGACCGGACGAACTGGCTCCATTGCATCGCGTAGTCGCGGTAATAGCGATCTTCGATCAGTGTGACCTTAGACGGGCCGCCCGTACCAGTCTTTCCCTGGTCATCCATTACCCAATCATCTTTCCGCATCTCCTCATCGGCATTATTGATCGCGTCCTTCATCAGATCGAGGCCCGGACGCGTGTAAGCTCCCTGGACCACAAAAGTGCCGGTCATTAGGCTCGCGTCCGCACCGTTTCGGGTAAGGATCCCATCCACCGTCATTGGTCCGACGCTGTCGTCAACCTGTTTTGAGATCTCGCTAACCTTTCGGCTCAGGTAGCGATATTCAGCCGGGAAGTCCTTTAATTTGACGCGGACGTCGGTAACGAGTTTTTCATTCAGGGCGATCCGTGGAAAGCCTACATCATCCCTATTTATCTGCTTCGCCCAGAAGTCGAGCTGCTGTTCGGCGACGGCCTTCATATCAGACGGTGTTTTTGACTCGGACACCCAGTATTCGCGAAGCACATTGGCCACCTGTGCCGCTTGGGCGTGGTCCTTATACTTGCCCGAAAGCATCAGATATGCCTTCAACATATTCAGATTCTTCTCAAGCAGCTTTTCTTCATCCGGAGTCAATTTTGAGGGATTTGCGACAGGTTTGCCGGAGGCGAACTTAGCAAGTTCTGCCTCAAGCCGCTTAACGGCCGGCTCCTTGAATCGCTGCTCGACCACACCAAGATATAGCGGCAGCAGATTCTGCTTGAAAACACGACTTATCGATCGACCTTCACCG
>WBZY01000178.1_pt1 | contig 21448 bp, 15 predicted proteins | sample 5204191 | NCBI WGS metagenome assembly WBZY01 (sample SAMN12344363, study PRJNA552823) | activated sludge metagenome | biome: Activated sludge suspended growth; feature: Anammox Sidestream; material: Wastewater; isolation source: activated sludge from anammox sidestream of wastewater treatment...
AGGTGCGGGCGGTGAGTTCGGCCATATGATCGCAGGTGACAATGCGCCGGTCGAATGCTCATGCGGCAGCCGTGAGTGCTGGGAAGCGTATGCGTCCGAGAAAGCATTTGTTGAGCGATATCGGAGATTGCTGAAAATGGACGATCTCAAGCAGCCCAACATCGATATAAGCGACCTGATCGAGCTCGCAATGAACGGAGAAAAGCATGCGGTTGAATCGCTTCGTGAAACGATGCATTTCCTGGGAAATGGCATTTCGAACCTGATCGTCGGCCTGAGCCCTCAGATCGTAGTGGTAAGCGGGCGCATCACAAAGGCATGGGATCTGTACAAGGACGAACTTCGCCGAGTTTCAGAACGCAGCGTTCTTGCCGGCCTCCCGCAGCCGGAGTTGCTTCCATCGAGCTTAGGCGTGTCGCCGACTTTGACCGGAGCGATCGGCTTGGTCTTGTCCCGAAAGTTTGGTTCGACCAGCTAGCTTCGGGAGTTCATCTGAGGGATCGCGGATCCTGTTTCGGGAAACGACGATAAGGGCGCGAGTATGGTGTAAGCCATGTATCAAAGCGGCACGTCGCAGATCTGGCAATTTAGGACTAGTGCAAGCTTGACACGTAAGGGGCTTTCATAATAAAACTTTGTTGGAACTACCAACAAACCGGCGTTTCAAACCTTTTCAGGATCTTAAGGATCGGCGAAAGTTTGAAACCGGCCTGGCCGTGAAGCCTTAAAGGCTCGCTGCAATTTTGTAATATATGCAACGGAGATTTCGTTATGCTGACAACCTCTATTCTTAAGAATTTCTTTTCCGCGGCAGTTCTGGTGATAGCCTTTGCCGCCATCTCAAGTGTTAGCGTCAGTGCTCAATCACAAGCGCTGAACGGCCAGATCGAAGGTACGGTCGTTGACGCTAACGGTGCTGCGATCGCTTCTGCGTCGGTCAAGGCGACGAACGTCGAGACCGGTGCTGAAAGAACTGTCGTAACCGACAGCAGCGGCGTCTATCGCGTTCCTCTCCTTCCGCTCGGCACCTATCGCGTCTCGATCGAGGCAGCAAGTTTCAAACGCCTTGTTCGCGAGGGCATTACTCTAACGACGGGACAGACCGCCACTGTTAACGCGACGCTTGAGGCGGGGGCTGTCAGCGAAACTGTTACGATCACGTCAGACGCGCCGATAGCCGATCCGGGAAAGATCGACCTTGGCCGGGTGATGAATACGCGCGAAGTTCAGAATCTACCGAATGTTTCCCGAAATCCGTATAACTTCGCGCTGCTTCAGTCGAACGTCACGGGCCGTCCGAACATCGAGTTCGGCGTGCCGCGTATCAATGCGAATGGCTATACTCGCCGGACGAACTATCAGCTTGACGGAAATAACAATACTCAGGCAGACCGCGGCGGCATTCGCTTAATGCCGATCTCGGATACGTTCGTGAGCGAAGTTCAGCTGGTTACGAACGGGTTTGCCGCCGAATTTGGCAACACGCCCGGTTTGATCATGAATGCCGTGACGCCTTCGGGAACGAACAGCTTCCATGGTTCGGCAAGTTACCGATTTCGCCGGACGGCGATGTCGTCGCGGCCGTTCAACACCTCGCCGTCATCGATGAAGCCTGAGACAAAGGTTGACGACATCACCGCCGCGGTCGGCGGGCCGATCATTAAGGACCGGTGGCATTTTTACAGCGGATATGAGTGGGTAAAACGCGATCTTGGCGGTGAACCGCAGCGCGTGATCACCATTTCCGAAGCAAACAAGAACGCCCTTATCGCGGCGGGAGTTCCGGCAAGCGCGTTCCCTACGGCGATCCCCGCGGCGCAAAAGGTCAATTTCTTCATTATCCGCAGCGATGCCCAGTTGAACGCTTCAAACCGATTGACGGGCCGCTTCAATTACTTCAAGAACATCTCGCCCGATAACATCGGCGGTGGTTTGACCACGCTCCAGCGGAGTATTGATTTCAACGATAAGTCTTATTCACTTGGGCTGCAGCTTGCGTCGGTGCTTTCCGGAAGTTTTTTGAACGAGTTCCGCTATCAGTACGCCAAGCGTGATTCGCGAAATCTTGCAAATGCGAATTCGGGTTCAGGCCCCAGCATTGTCATCACCGGTGTCGCGAATTTTGGTGCTCCCGAGAACGATGATACGATCGCTCCGCTTCAGGTGACCAATCAGATACAGGACAACCTGACCTGGACAACTGGCGATCACGTGGCGAAATTCGGGTTCGGCCTTAACAGGATCGACGACACCCGCCGTTCGAACGTTTTTGCCAGATACACATTCCCCAGCATTGGTGCCTATGTTTCGGCACAGACCGGAATTGTGCAGCCCGGCGTGACGTGTGCAAGCGGTGCGTCGAGATGCTATACGAACTATATCGAAGCTTTCGGCAGTCCCGATATCGAATATCAATCGACCTTCTATAACTTTTTTGCCCAGGACGACTGGAAGGTGACGCGAGCCCTCAAGCTCAACTTTGGCGTACGGTACGACCAATATGATGTGCCTGATGCCAACAGCTCATCTCCGTTTCCTGCGTCGCAGAAGTTTAATATTGATAAGAACAACTTTGCCCCGCGGCTTGGCCTGGTTTACGGACTGAGAGGCGGAAACCGGCCCACGGTGCTTCGAGCGAGTGCTGGTATCTATTATGATACGGTGTATCTGGACTTTTACCAGCGTGCGATCCAGAACAACGGCAGTCCGGTTTACTTTAACTTCACGTTCGCTCCGGCGACCGCGGGTTCCCCGGCTTTCCCGGGTACGTTGGGCTCACTTCCGAGCGGAACCGCACTTCCGACGCAGAGCATTGAGACGATCGCATCTGATTTCCAGAATATGTATGCGATACACGCAAACGCCCAGATCGAACAGGCGATCACGGATGACCTGTCGGTCACAGCGGGTTACATACATTCAGCCGGTCGTCACATCCCGATCTACCGGAACATCAACCGTATCAATCCGGCTGGTGCCCTTGCCGATGGCAGGCCGATCTTCAGCAATACGATCAACTCGACCACCCGGCTCGATCCGCGTTTCAACAACATCTTGATGGCGGAATCGGTTGGAAACTCGAAGTATGACGCTATGACCCTTCAGCTCAACAAGCGATTTTCGAAGGGCTATCAATTCAGCGTTAACTATACGCTTTCCAAAGCTGAGGATGATGCTCCGGAGCAGAACCTGGTCGCTACACAGGTCGGAAATCTGGTAACTCAGGACCCGACGAATCGAAAGCGTGATATCGGCCCCTCGCTGGCAGATCAGCGGCACACGTTCGTTGCCAGTTTTGTTGGCCATCCCGATTTCAATTTTTCGAACAAGACGTGGAACTACATTCTGAACAATAACCAGTTCGGGATCACCACCACGGCGAACAGCGGCGAGCGGTTCAACATTACAGCTGCTACGGATATCAACCTTGACGGATTTCTTGGTTCCGACAATCCGGTCGGTATCACACGAAACTCGGGCAGAACGCCAAAGCAGTTCAATGTCGATCTGAGGTATTCGCGGTTCGTCCCGTTCACGGAAAGATACAAACTCGAGATCTTTGCCGAGTTCCTTAATCTTTTCAACATCAACAGCGTGTTCCAGATCAACAGCTTGACCGTAACGACCGACGCATTAGGGAATCCGACACAGGCTCTTCCGACTCCCAAAACGCGTCCTGTCACATCGTTAGATAGCCGACAGGCCCAGGTAGGCTTTAAGTTCATCTTCTAGCTGGGTCCTTGTGGAGCAAGGGTCGGATGTTCAGCGGCGGATCGACTGCTGGACATCCGGCAATTGCCCGGACCTTCTTTCCATTAGTATGGGGTCGCACGCTGCAAAAGGGACGGAAACAGTCGAGGAACTACCGGATAGCTGGTGGCACAAGGTTTATGTGGCAGTAGCGATCACCACGGTCGTAGTCATCTCGGTCCTTTGGGCGTTCTCACGATATTTTTCGAATTAACGGATAAATGAGATTTCTCGATTGGGCGGTTGTCGTCGCTTATCTTACATACGTTATTTGGGACGGCGTAAGGATGACGAAGCACAGCGGCAACGTCGAAGGGTATTTCCTTGCAAACCGGAGTTTGCCCTGGTGGGCTGTCGGGCTTTCCGTGATGGCGACGCAATTGTCGGCGATCACGCTTGTAGGTACGACCGGCCAGGCATACACGGACGGCATGCGCTTCCTGCAGTTTTACTACGGGCTGCCGCTGGCGATGGTGGTCTTGTGCATCACCGTGGTGCCATTCTTTTACCGGGCAAACGTTTACACCGCATACGAGTATCTTGAAAAGCGATTTGATGCCAAGACCCGTGCCCTTACGAGCTTCTTTTTCCTGATCTCGCGCGGGCTTGGAGTAGGTGTAATTATCGCCGCTCCGTCCGTTATACTTTCGATCGTTCTTGGTTGGAGCGAGATAGCGACGATCTTTGCGATGGGCCTATCGACCACGATTTATACGATGGTCGGAGGCGTACAGGCCGTCACATGGACCGACGTGAAACAGATGGTCGTCATTTTCGTCGGGATGACGGCTGTGATGTTCGTGGTCGTTTCACAGTTCCCGGCGAATGTTTCATTTTTTGACGGCCTGCATCTCGCCGGGTCGCTCGGGAAGCTTGAAACGGTGAACACGAGTTTCGACCTCACCGAGAAATACACGCTTTGGTCGGGTATGATCGCGGCGTTCTTTTTATTTCTCTCGTATTTTGGCTGCGACCAAAGCCAGGTGCAGAGATTTCTGACCGCGCGATCGGTGAGTGAGGGAAGGACGTCGCTGTTAATGAGTGCCTTTCTGAAGATCCCGATGCAATTCATGATCCTGATGATCGGCGTCCTCGTGTTCGTCTTTTATCAATTTGCGACGCCGCCAATGATCTTCAATCCCGTTGAAGATGCAAAGGTCGCGGGGACCGCTCAGTATCAATCGCTTCAAACCAAATTCAATGCCGCACATGAATTTCGTGAAAAAGCGGCGGTAGAATTCATCGCGGATCAAAACGATCAAACTCGAGCAGCTTACGTAGCTGCCGACAAAAGCTTCAACGACGCACGGAAAAACGCCGTCGATTATGTTAAAGCATCGACCAGCAACTCGAGTTTTAACGATGTCAACTACGTTTTTCCGTCGTTCGTTGTCGCGAATATGCCGATGGGCGTGATCGGCCTTATCATTGCCGCGATCTTTGCGGCCGCGATGTCCTCGATCTCCGCTGAACTTAACGCACTTGCTACGGCCACGACGATCGATTTTTACAAACGCCATTTTAATCAGAACGGCACGGACCGGCATTATGTCGCGTTTGGCCGGGTAGCCACATTTGTCTGGGGCATTTTCGCTTGCATAGTTGCGATCTATGCGACCAATCTGGGCTCGCTGATCGAGGTTGTCAACAAGTTCGGCTCATTCTTTTATGGCTCGCTGCTGGGCGTTTTCGTGCTGGCGATCGGCGTCAAGCGCGCTCGGGCGCGCGGGGCGTTTTTTGGGCTGCTCGTCGGTATCGCCTCGGTCTGGATCGCGAGCCATTATACGAAGGTCGAATTCCTTTGGTTCAACGTGGTCGGGTGCGTGGCGACGGTCGCCGCCGGATACCTGATCAGTTTGACGGTTTCTGGATCCGCTGTCGGCGAGAAGGAACCAAACACGTAAGAAGATAGTTCTTTCAAGAGGTCTCATGAAAAAGGTATTTTCCTCACTTATTCTGTTTTCTCTCATTACCACGGGCTTTTCTTTTTCCTTCATTGCTGTAAACGATGTGCGGGCGCAGGTCCGTCCGATTTACGACATGGGAACGATCGGCCTCGGACAGATGCTTCGACGTCTGCAGACGACCGCGAGCGCAATGCATACGGGAGCACATCCGGACGACGAAGATTCGGGGCTTCTCGCCTATCTCGCACGTAGGGAGAATGCGAGAACGGCGTACCTCGCTCTAAATCGTGGTGACGGCGGCCAGAATGTGATCGGCCAAGAGCTCTTCGAAGGGCTTGGGGTGATCCGCACCGAAGAACTGCTTCAGGCCCGACGCCTGGACGGCGGGACGCAGTTCTTTACGCGGACAATGGATTACGGCTTCTCTAAGAAACGTGAGGAAGCGGCGAGGATCTGGGGCGAACGTGAGGTGCTCGGCGACATGGTAAGGGCGATACGTGTTTTTCGGCCGCTTGTTATCATATCGCGCTTCGTCGGCGGCCCGGCAGACGGCCACGGGCAGCATCAGCTTGCCGGTTACCTGACGCCGCTCGCATTCAAAGCGGCGGCCGACCCAAACGAGTTTCCGGAGCAGCTTCGTGAAGGATTGGCCCCATGGAAGGCGAAGAAACTCTACGTCTCGCAAAGCTTTGTCGAGAACCCGCAAAATAGGCCAACGCTTTCAGTTAACACGGGTGAATTCAATTCGCTTATCGGTAGATCGTATTTCGAGATCGCGATGGAGGGCCGTAGCCAGCACAAGTCGCAGGAGATGGGAATGCTCGAACTTCGCGGAAGGCAGATGTCGGGCATGCGACTCCTGGAATCGGCAAAACCGCCTACGGGAACGGAATCAAGCGTCTTCGACGGGATCGATACTTCGATCACTGGAATTGCAGCGTTGGCGGGGGACAATTCCGAGCCGTTCATGCAGAAGCTTAAGGCACTGCAAGCGACGGCGGCTGAGGCTTTAACGGCCTATCAACCATACTCGCCTGAAGAGCTTATACCAATACTCGCCCGCGGACACAGGGAAGCGCGCGAGGCGGGATCATCGACACAGAATCCGGTCGCGCAAGAATTTTGCAGGGAAAAGCAAAAGGAATTTGCCGCAGCCTTGCAGACCGCCGCGGGAATTGTTGTTGATGCCTTGAATAGCACCGAGACGATGGTTGCCGGTGACTCGGCAAATGTTTCCGTACGCGTATTCGCGCCGGACAATTCAAATGTGAAGGTCGTTGATACAACGCTCGATGTTCCTGCTGGCTGGCAAGCAGTGAAAACGGACGAACCGCAGCAAACCCCCGAAAGCGGGTTTCGCCCGCGCCGAGAGAACTCATTCGGGGCTACATTTTTCAAAGTAACTTCGCCGTCCGACGCAAAACTGACGCAGCCGTACTGGCTCGAGTCGCCAAGAAAGAATTACACCTTTGATTGGACCAATGCCGGCAGCAACAAGAATATGCCATTTGCGCCATCGCTCTTGCGTGCGTGGGTGAAATTGAATATCGGCGGGGAAGAGATCGCGGTAGAAAGGGACGTGCAGTTCAGATACGCGGACGACATCCGCGGAGAGATCCGCCGTGAAGTGAACGTCGTGCCGGCGGTCACCGTCGGCCTTGAATCCGATCTTTTGATCGCTCCAACTTCGAACAAGGCGCAGAAATACAGGGTCGTCATTACTGTCGAGAATAATTCGGCCGCCCTGGCAAAAGGCTCTGCTAAGTTCAAATTGCCGGCTGGATGGACGCTCACGCCCGCATCGGCAAGTTTCGACCTGCCGCGAAAAGGCGATTCGACCGCCGCCGCCTTCGATGTTACGGTGCCGGCGAACGCGAAGCCCGACAGCTACACGCTAACAGCCGTCGCGGAAATGAACGGAAGGGAATACAGCAAAAAGGTCCAGGATATTGCCTACCCTCATATTCAGACGCATCGGATCTACACAAACGCCGATGTCTCGGCAAAGGTGCTCGATCTGAAGGTCGCCCCGGTCAGAGTAGGCTACATCATGGGAAGCGGCGATAAAGTGCCGGACGCGATCAGGCGCATGGGCATCAACGTAACGATGCTTGATGAAAAGGCATTGTCCACCGGCGATCTGTCGCAATTCGATACTATTGTGGTCGGGATAAGGGCATCGCAGGTGCGGCCGGATTTTGTCTCAAACAATGGCCGCCTGATCGATTTCATGACGAATGGCGGGACGCTAATTACGCAATATCAGCAGTCTGAATACGTCCGCCTGAATTTGCCCCCATATTCGGCAAAGATGGATGGGAACTTCCGCGTTACCGACGAGAACGCCGAGGTCAAGGTTCTGGTCCCGAAGCATTCGATCTTCAATTTCCCTAACAAGATCGGCATAGCCGATTGGCAGAACTGGGTCCAGGAACGTAACCTTTACTGCTTTACTGACTTTGATGCGTCAAAATACACAGCCTTGCTGGGAGCTCACGACGAAGGCGAGCCGGAGCGTATCGGCGGTATGGTCTATGCACAGGTCGGCAAGGGCAAATACATTTACACGGCGTATTCGTGGTTCCGGCAGCTGCCCGTGGGGAATCCCGGAGCGTATCGGATCTTTGCGAACATGCTCAGCTTGCCGAAGGTAGGTAAATAATGCAAAGCAAGGAACAGGCCGAGAAGTTTCCGGCACAAAGCTACAAGGACAACGTTCTGGCGGATTGCTTCGCAGACGCCAAGGAGCATTTTCTCGACGCGTATCATCAGGTTGACCTCGCGCACGCGGTCATGCTCGGCGAGCAAGGCATCATCACGGATGATGAGCTCTCGGCGATCCTGAATGCGTTGGTGAAACTCGATTTCGCTGCGATCCGAGCACGCGAGTACGACGGAACATTCGAAGACCTCTTTTATCTTCTTCAGCAAGAGATAGCGAAACTTTGCGATCCTGACACGGCGGGAAAACTCCACACGGCCCGCAGCCGGAATGACATTGATGTGACGATCTATCGCCTTCATTTGCGGCAGGATTGTCTTAAATTGATGCGTTCGGCGATGGACCTGCGCAAGGTGTTTCTCGATCTCGCTTCGCAGCATCACGAGACGCTCATACCGGCTTACACGCATACACAACCGGCGCAGCCATCGACGATGGCCCATTTCCTCCTAGCGATGGCCGAGAATACGGGCCGGGATATAAGGCGGCTCCAAAGGGCGTTCGCCAATATGAATTTCTGCCCGCTGGGATCCGGAGCAATAACTACAACGGGCTTTCCGATAAACAGGCATCGCGTTGCGGAACTGCTTGGCTTTGCGGGCCCAACGGTGAATTCCTATGCCTCGATCGCTTCGGTGGATTACTTTACCGAAACGCTGGGTGCGGTTGCCACGTTGCTCGTGAACATCGGAAAATTTGCGCAGGAATTCCTTTTGATGGCGATGATGGAATTCAACGTGATACGCCTTCCTGATGGCTATGTCCAGGGTTCATCGATAATGCCGCAGAAGCGCAACCCGGTTGCACTCGAACATATACGCGCTATCGGGAGCAAGGCACTCGGTCAGACCCTCGGGGTCATGACGTCGGTCCACAACACGCCGTTCGGGGACATTAACGATGTCGAAGACGACCTTCAGCCGCTGATCTACTCCGCGATCCGCGATGCCGATCGGGCCGTTGCGCTCTTCGCAAGTACGCTTCGTTCGGCGACGTTCAATTTCGATATTCTGCGAAAGCGTGCAGGCGACAATTTTATCGCGGTGACCGAACTTGCTGATACGATAGTGCGGAAGGAAAACCTGCCATTCCGTTTATCGCACAAGATCGTAGGTAATTGTGTGAGGCGGGCGATCGAAGCCGGTACGGATGTGACCTACGAGATAATGCAAAAGGCGGCGAATGAGGTTATCGGCCGCGACCTCGCCATGACCGAGGCCGAACTCAAAGCGGCGGTCTCGCCGGAAAATTTCGTCAGCATTCGGGCTATCTACGGTGGCACCGCGCCATCGGAAACAAAGCGGGCACTTACTGTTGAGCGCGGATTTGAGGTCGAGGATGATGCATGGTTCGTTGAAACGACGGACGGGCTTCGATTGGCCAGGGAGAATCTGGACCGGGTAGTGAACTCGCGGATCGCGGGCTAGCCGCTGCCGACAACTTAAACGGGATCTGGTACGCTGAATACTAACTTCTTGAACCGGTTCGGGAAATTGGTCATTCTATGATCGCTAGAACGTCGCCGGCACCGACCGTGTCGCCTTCGCTGACCCTGAATTCCTTCAGTGTTCCAGCTTTCGGTGCCTTTAGTTCGTTCTGCATTTTCATCGCCTCGACGACGATCACTCCGTCACCTTTTTCAACCGGATCGCCCGGCTTGATCACAAATCGCACGACCTTTCCGGGCATCATGGTCCTGACCTCGGCCATTCCTTCGGCTTCGCCTGAACCGCTGCCAAAACTTCTCAGTTTCCGCGGATCGATGAGATCGATCTCAATATCATGTCCGTTGATGGAGGCATGATATTTGTTGTCCGCTCGGGCAACGAACACTTCGCGAACCATTCCATCCGTTCTCATTAAGTACACATTCGGCTCGACCTCTAACGCTTCGAGGTCGTATTCGCGGCCGTCAACGCGGGCACGGATCCGATCGCCATCTTGCGTGATATCAAGTTGATGTGTCTGGTCACCGACCTTTGCCTGGAGTTTCATCTCTCGAAAAATTCAGTTGAAAGGCGCACACAGCGTAAGCAATATCCGAGCTATGTGAGCCTTTTTCACAGGATCGTTGTGCGCTAGGCGGCGCGTCCTTCGCCCCTAACCTTATTTGGCTGCGGCGTGATCCTAAGGTACGGCTTTATTTCTTTCCAGCCCGCCGGGAACTTCGCCTTCGCGTCCTCGTTTGAGATAGCCGGTGAAATAACGCAATCATCACCGTCCTTCCAGTTGACCGGCGTAGCTACGTTGTAGTTCGCCGTAAGCTGGAGCGAATCGATCACGCGAAGAAGTTCGTCGAAGTTGCGGCCGGTGCTGGCCGGATAGGTAAGCATCAGCTTGACCTTCTTGTCGGGCCCAATCACGTACACTGAGCGGACGGTCAGCGTGTCGTTCGCGTTCGGATGGATCATATCGTAAAGATCCGATACCTTTCGGTCGGCATCGGCGATCATCGGAAAATTCACGGCCGTGCCCTGCGTTTCTTCGATGTCCTTCTCCCAACCTTTATGTGATTCGAGCGGGTCAACGCTTAGCCCAATTATCTTTACTCCGCGACCATCAAACTCAGGCTTCAGCCTTGCGGCCATGCCGAGTTCCGTAGTGCAGACAGGGGTGTAATCTTTCGGATGCGAGAAAAGAACGCCCCAACTGTTACCAAGCCATTCGTGAAATTTGATCTCGCCTTCAGTGGTTTGAGCGGTAAAATCAGGTGCTTCGTCACCTAGTCTGATAGCCATTGTGGCACCTCCTTATTGTTGTTGCGCCCATTATAGCAAACCTTACGCCTCAGGGCGCCTTATGCCGCCGCTTCGCCCGCATCGGCATCATTGTGGATCTCCGGCCTGAGCCTCAGCAAATTGATCTTACGTTCATCCGCCTTCAGCACTTCGATGTCCAGCCCATGGAATGAAAGCCTTTCACCGATCTTTGGAACATAACCAGCTTCGCTCGTCACCATTCCGGCGATAGTGTTAAAATCGTCGTCCTCGATCTCAAGATCGAAAAGCCGCTCGATCTTGTCAATTTCTGTCGAGCCGAGGACGTCCCAATAGCCGTCCGCGCCTTCAACTATCTCAATTATCTCTTCCTCTTCCGTATCCTCATCCTCGATCTCGCCGACGATCTCTTCGATAATGTCCTCAACGGTCACAATACCTGCCACGCCGCCATACTCGTCGATCACGATCGCAAGCTGGACATGGTCGATCTGCATATTCTTTAAGAGTTCAGCGGCCGGTTTGGTTTCGGGAACAAAGTAAGGATCACGAAGGATGGTGTCGATCTTTTCGTGCTCCTTTCCCTCGGCCCACGCTTGTAGAAGGTCGCGTACATAGATCACTCCCTCGATATTGTCGATGTTCTCACGGTAAACAGGGAGACGCGAGTATTTCTCTTCGACCATCAACTGCCGGGCCGCGATTATCGTTGACTCGATCGGAAGCGCGCAGATCTCCGTGCGAGGGGTCATTATCTCGTCCGCGAGCGTTTCATTGAACTCAACGAGCGATTCGATCATTTCGCGCTCGTCTTCTTCGATGATGCCTTCAGCCTCGCCGACTTCCATCAATGCATGAAAATCATCTGCTGAATCATCCGAACGGTCGTCAGAAAGTTCCGGTGCGATCGTGGCGTCGAATTTCGCCGTATCTTTTGGACTGAAGAAGCCGGAGAACGGTTCCGTGAGGATCGCGGCAAGCCGGTAGAACGGGCGAATTACCGGCAGCAGAAGCAGCAGACGCTGTTCGGGGTTGCCGCGGACCAGCATTCGCGGGAGTATCTGACGACAGACGACAGTCAACGCCCAAGCCGCGACGAGGGCGACGACGATCAGCAAGATACGGTCATCGGCGGCGAGACGCATTGCGATCAGCGTCACGATCACCGTGATGGAGATAAGCAGAATCTGGATAGCCGACGAGAGCACAAAGCGAAAGCGCGGACGGTTATCCAGGATCTCACGGAGGAAAAGGGCGGATCGGGGCTTGGTGTCCTCGGTCTCGCCTGCAAGTCGCCGAAGCCCTATGTCGGACATATAGGAGAATGCCATATCTACGGTCGCCAGAAAGCCCATTGCAATGAGAAGGCACGCGACGATGGCTAACTCAATTTCCATATCCCGATGTGTTCAGATGGTATTTTCGTGCTGATGGAAAAGCAAGTCATTTTTCACTCTAAAGTGACGTCTTTGCCGATTTGGAGATCGGGGAACACAACGGATCAGCATCCTAGGCGGTCGTATTCTTCCACGACCGTCCATCAGCCTCAAGAAGGTCATCAGCCTCTTTCGGCCCCCATGATCCCGCCGCGTAATTCGGGAAGCTTCGGGCCGGGATCGCACTCCATACGTCGAGTATGGGGGTCACGATGCGCCAGCTTGCCTCGACCATATCTGCCCGTTGAAAGAGCGTTGCGTCGCCTATCATACAGTCATACAAAAGGCGCTCATATCCGGTCGCGATCTGCTCGCCAAAATGATCGACGTAATTGAAGTCCATATCGACCGCGCCCATTTTTACGATCGGCCCTGGGATCTTCGCTCCAAAATGAAGCGTTATTCCTTCGTCCGGCTGGATGTGTATCTCGATCCGGTTCGTCGTAAGCCGCTCGATCGGTGTGTCGCGGAAGAGCATAAGAGGCGCCCGCTTGAACTGAACGACAATGCTCGAATGGCGCGTCGCAAGTCGTTTGCCGGTGCGAAGGTAAAAGGGGACGTCGGCCCACCGCCAATTGTCTATCGCTAATTTCAATGCGGCGTATGTTTCGGTATTGGAACTTGGCGACACCCGTTCTTCGCTTCGATATGCAGCGACCGGCACTCCATCTATCGCGCCCGCGTCGTACTGGCCTCGAACAGCGCAATGCAGGGAGCTTTCGGGCGAGAAAGGCTGGATCGCCTGAAGGATCTTTGCCTGCTCATCGCGGACCGAGTCGGCATCAAATGACACGGGCGGTTCCATCGCGGTAAGCGTCAGAAGCTGAAAGATATGATTCGGGATCATATCTCGCAAGGCCCCAGCGGCATCATAATAGCCGCCTCTTAGCTCAACGCCGAGCTTTTCCGCAACGGTGATCTGAACGTGATCCACGAAGTTCCTATTCCATATCGGCTCAAAAATACTGTTGCCGAATCGGAAGACCAGCAGATTCTGTACCGTTTCTTTGCCGAGGTAATGGTCGATACGATAGATCTGTTTTTCGTCCAGGATCTTCAGCAGATCGGAATTTAGTTTTTGGGCCGACGCGACATCGCGTCCGAACGGTTTTTCAAAGATGAATCGGCGCCAGTTTCCGTTCTCATTTCGGCCGAGCCCGTTCTTGACGATCTTTTTTGCGACGTTAGCGAAAAGGTCGGGTGGGATCGCCATGTAATAGAAAAAATTCTCCGGGATCTTGTTCGCCGCGCACACATCGCGAAGCATGTCCTTGATATCAGCGAATAACTTCTTGTCATCGTCAAAGTCGCCGCCCGTGTAATAGGTTCGTTCACAGAACCACCCGATGTCTTTTGCATCCGCTTCCTTGCCGGCAAATTCTTTCAGGTTCGCCGCCATCGACGCGCGAAATTCGTCCGACAGCATTTCCTGTCGCCCAACGCCAACGATAGCGAAATTGTCCGGGAGGTGCCCGTCCCTGGCCAGGTTGTAGAGAGCAGGGAAAAGCTTGCGTTTTGTCAGATCGCCCGTCGCGCCGAAGATCACCATTACGCATGGTTCGGCCATCTTATCGGAATTGCCCATCGCGGAATATTTTGCCACAGTCCCGGCGGAGAGAACAGGATGAGGCCGGGCCTTCGCGGGCCAGACACGTGCCAGTACAGGTCAGATGCGGAGCCGCTCTCGAAGTTCCAGTTCGCGAGCATTCATCTCGCCGTTGTCGGTCTCGTGGTCATAACCGCATAGATGAAGGACGCCGTGGAGGATCAATTGCTTGATCTCGCCTTCGAGCGTAAGTCCGTTCTCGGCGGCTTGTTTTGCGGCCTGTTCGGCGGAAATAACGATGTCGCCGAGGTTGTTCTGCTCTGGCTCGAACGCCTCGGCTTTGTACGGAAAAGAAAGGACGTCAGTCGTCGAATCTTTGCTGCGAAAGGCCGCGTTCAACTCCTTCATGCGGCGATCAGAAACGAACGCGACGCCAAATAACGATGACTGCGCCTCTTCGATGAGCTCGGACAGCGTTGCCGCGAATGCACGAATGGCTGCGATATCGAGCTTAATTTTGCGTTGAAGGTTGATAATCATTCGAGACGGATAGTTTCGCCAAGATCGTTGCCGCTCCAGCGACCAAGAGCCCAACTGCAAATCCTAAAAGGGCGAGAATGATCGAGTCCCCGAGGAGGATCCATGGCCCATCGTTCGAGAAAAAGTAGATCTTTGGAAGCTCTCCACCTAGAAGAGAATCAGCGCCACTGACAGAAAAACTCAACAAAGGAATGAAAACAGCAAGCGCCAGCGCGGTCGAGAGATATGGTTTTGAGAAAGTAGACAACGACAATTGAGCAAGACCAACGCGGATAATGACAAGTTCCGCTACTGCAACTCCACACACAATTAGCAGGATCCACACCCTTCCGAGCGGAGCAGGCAGGTCCTTGTGCCAATAGATTCGACAGTTGTCGTACCAGGTTAGAGAACCTAAAGTAATCGCTACGGCATAGCTGACCGCTCGAATTACGGTTGGTAAGGACATCTTCAATATCGCTTATGTCGAACTGCCATCGGCAGAATGTTCCTCGTACGCCTTGACGATCATCTGAACAAGCTTATGCCGGACGACGTCCTTTTCGGTGAAATAGCAGAATGAAATCCCGTCAAGATCGCGCAAAACGACCTCAGCTTCTTTGATCCCGCTTTTTTGGCCGCGCGGAAGGTCGATCTGCGTTTTGTCGCCGGTGACGACGGCCTTCGAGCCAAAGCCGATACGCGTGAGAAACATCTTCATCTGCTCGCTCGTCGTATTCTGGGCCTCATCGAGGATAATAAAGGCGTCGGAAAGGGTGCGGCCGCGCATAAAGGCGAGTGGAGCGATCTCGATGATCCGCTTTTCGAGCATCTTTGTGACCTTTTCGGAATCGACAAGGTCAAAGAGTGCATCGTATAGCGGCCGCAGGTACGGATCGACCTTGTCCTGGAGATCGCCCGGTAAAAAGCCGAGACGTTCGCCGGCCTCGACAGCAGGCCTCGTCAGGATGATCCGGCTCACCTGCTTTTTGAACAACGCATCGACAGCCATTGCTACCGCGAGAAAGCTCTTGCCGGTTCCGGCGACGCCGATCCCGAAAACAAGGTCGTTCTTTGCGATCGCGTCGAGGTATTTGCGCTGATTTGCCGTTTTCGGCGCGACCGTTTTCTTGCCGGACGGGTTGAACCTCGCTTTCTGAAAATGGTCCTTCAGGCTGTATGCCCGATCCTCGGCGATCTGCTTGAAGGCGTCGCGAAGGTCTTTGTCGGTGAACGTATTTCCGTCCGCGAACAATTCAGTGAAATCGTCCAGTATCTGCTGAACTGTTTTGACGTTTTCTTCGTCGCCGTCGATGAGGAGTTCGTTCCCGCGGGCTCCTATATTTACGTCCAGCAGCGATTCGAGATATTTGATATTTTGGTCTTGTACGCCGAAAAGCGTGTTGAGGCCTTGTGGAGGAAGCTCTAATTTTTGAAGATTGCTCAAATTCTTTGCGATACCTGCTTATTTCAATACGGCTTACAGAATCGAGGCTACTAGAACGGGAATGCGGTGTCAATCGTTTTCGCTTTCGGCCGATCTGTCCGGAAGTGGTTGCAAACCGGCTGGCCGAGAACATACACTAAACGGTTCGATCCGTATGTACGAATTCGCTGTAACACCGGCTGTCACACAACTCCGTCGTCCCGGCGTGACCATCAATGAAGTGAGTCCGGGCGGTTTGGCCGACGAGCTTGAACTCAAGCCGGGCGACCGCATCATTAAGGTGAATGGCCGGACGGTCCGCGACTATCTGGATTTTCGATTCCAGACGTCTGGTGAGACGGTTCTCGTGCTTCGGGTGAAGAAGCAGGGCGGGGAAACCCTTGACATCGAATTCGACCGCGAGGAAGGCGAAGACTTTGGGTTGAATTTCGAACAGATTGTTCCGCGACAGTGTGCCAACGAGTGCCTTTTCTGCTTTTGCAAAGGAAACCCGGAAGACGCGCGTCCGTCGCTTTTCGTTCGTGACGAAGACATCCGGCTATCGTTCCTTTACGGCAATTACACTACCCTGTCGTCGATAACCGATGACGAGATGAAACGCATCGTCGAACAGCGTTTATCGCCGCAGTATGTGTCGGTCCATGCTACCGACCTGAAGACGAGGGCGTATATGCTTGGCGTGAGCGAACAACGGGCTGATATCTCCGAGAAGCTTGCCTTCCTGCTTGAAAACGACATTGAACTCCACGCTCAGGTCGTGCTGTGTCCGGAGATAAACGACGGAGTGATCCTTGAAAAAACGCTGCGTGACCTGGCCTCTCATTATCCTAAGGTTGTGAGCACGGCCGTTGTGCCCGTTGCGTTGACACGATACAACACCGACGAGCGGCTTACCCGTGTTACGCCTGAATTCTGCCGGCGGACGATAAAGCAGGTCGAAAAACTCCAAAAGGAGTTTCGCCGCACGCTTGGCAAAACGTTTGCGTTCCTCGGCGACGAGATCTATATAAAGGCGGGCGTCGATGTTCCGAGCCGCCGACATTACGGCGACTACCCGCAGATCGAGGACGGCGTTGGCATGGTGCGTTCGTTTTTGAATGCATTCGAGCGAATTGTCGGAAATGGGACAGGTAGCGAACGGATGCCTACGTCTATTCGAACTCATGCTCATGCTCATTTGCCGAATTCTTTGCGATCAAAAGAAAAGAACCCGATCGCGACCGCTCCCGATTCTGACGTTGGCACGATCCTCACCGGCGAAATGTTCGCCCCGATCCTGAGCGAAAAGATCGAGGCGTACAACCGTCTCAGCGGTGCGCGCCTGCATGTGATCGGCGTGCCCAATACTTATTTCGGCGGCGATGTGGCCGTGGCCGGCCTGTTGACCGGCCAGGATTATTTGGAGGTAAAGGACAAGATCAAAGGAGATTTTGTCATCATCCCGAAACACACGATCAAATCGGACGTGCCCATTTTGCTGGACGGAATGATGTACGAAGATCTTCGAGAGCGTTTCCCGGTGCCGATGTTCGATATTGACATCAATGATCTGATCGGCTTTCTTGCCGGGAAACGCGCGAGAGGATGATAGATCAACGAGTGAAGTTATAAACGATCACGCCTGTCACTTTGACTGGTATTCCGGACAAGAGTGTCGGACCGAATTTTGCGGCTGCGGCAGCGGTCTCGGATGCCTTCCGGAGCATGGGATGTCCGCTCACGGCCTTTGCCGAGATCACGTTCCCTTGCTCATCGATCATTACCTGAACACTTACGGGACCTTCGACTCCCATTGCTCTCGCCGCGGGCGGATAAGGCGGATGCGGGAGCGACTTGGCCATGCCGGTCACCACGCCTTTTGAAACGACCGGAGGTACTCGCGGCTTTGTCAGCGCTGGCGGAGGCGGCGGGATCGACTTGGTGGCCAGTGAACGGTCGGCTGTGGCAACGGACGAACCAGTCGCATCGGACGAAACTGTCCTGTCTCCCTCACCAACCGGCAGGTTCGGGCCAACCGAGTCGAATTTTCCTATCTCAAACGCCCCCAAGGGCCGCGACATATATCGGTTCCGCTCGACCGATATTTCGCTCGGCGGGCTGAGCGGCTGCTCGTCAGGCCGCTGCATGTTCACAATTCGTATCGGTCTGTCGTTCTGTTGGGCTTGCCGGTCGGGATCTGGCGGGGTTTCGCGTGGCGGTTCGGGTTCCGTCGGCGCCACCGGAGCAAGCATCACCGAAAGGTCGAAATTTTCGTTGCCAAGATCGAGATCAACCGCGTAGATACTTAGCACAACGGCAGAGACGAACAAAACGCCAATAACAAGGCCCGATATGATGAAATATCGACTCCTGCCCCGAGGGCTTGCCGGGCTGACATCGGAAATGATCATTCTGTCAAACATGGGAATTGGTCCTCCTTCTGTATGTCCGGTGCCAACCGTTCAATCTGGTTAGACACCGAAGAAGAGGAATTGTTCCCGCGTAGAGCAAGTGAGTCCCGGAGGCGTCACGAATTTTTGATACTGATGATCTCGGCCGCGATCGAGATGGCGATCTCCTCGGGGGTTTGAGAGTTGATGGGCAGGCCGATCGGTGTATGGATCCGGGCGAGTTTTGATCTATCAAAACCTTCTTTTTCTAGCTGCGATAACAGCGTTTTCATCTTTGCTTTGCTGCCGAGCACGCCGAAATACTTGAAAGTTTTATCAAAAAGGCGGCGGATCACGATCTCGTCAAACTTGTAGCCAAGCGTCATAACGACGACGTAATTATCGTCGCCCGACGGCACGTGATTGGCGATCGTTTCGTAAGAATCAATAACCGTGATCGAGTTGGCAAAACGATTCTTCTCAAGCGTGTTCAGGTCGGGCCGGTCATCAAAGATAGAAATACTAAATCCGAGCTTCGACATCAGTTCGCTCAACGCAAGCGCGCAGTGGCCGCCGCCGATGATGAAAAGGTCGTGTTTGTAGCCGAGCCGCTCGCGATAAACAAACTCGGTCTCACTGGTTTGCGTGAAATAGTGCGGCGAGTTATCTCGATCCGCATCAACGATCTGAAATCTCAAATTTGAAATTTCAAATGCTCGCGGCTCGCCGTTCTCTAGATATTCGATGATTTGCTGAACGGTTTCGAGATCGTCCGTCGTAAGCTGTTTGACGATAACCGTCTGCCTGCCCGAGCAGATCATCCCGCTCGAATTTGGCGAGTCTTTGCGATGGACCTGCATGACTATCTCGGGACCAACTATCAATTCTCCATTCTCAATTGTCAATTTCGCCGCTTCGGCGAGGCCGACTTCCATCACGCCGCCGCCGATCGATCCGCACAATTCACCATCAGGAGCAACCGCCATTTTGTAACCGGCGCGACCCGGGCTCGAACCGCTGCTTTCGGCGACGACAAGCAAGATCGCCGCTTGGTTGCGTCGCAAACCGCCGGCGACAAATTGCCATAGTTCGAGGTCTTTATTCATTGACGGTATTTTAACGCAGGGAAAAACGAAACCACAGATGGACCGGATGCACACATATCATGTTTAAAGATTGAATCTGCGTTTATCTGTGGCTAATTGTCTGTTTTTTGCCGTTCAGTTCCGTTATCGTAAAGACTCAGCAAAACCTTTTCGGGCGTGAACGGGCAATCGAATTCAGGCGAGCAGTTGGTGAATGATCTGATCGCGTTGCGGATGGCGAAATACGCGCCGATGCCGTACATCAGCGGCGGTTCGCCGACGGCCTTTGAGTTGAAGACGGCGAGATTTTCGCGGCCGGTTTCGAGCGGAATGATCGCGATCACCTTCGGCACCGAATAAATGTCCGGGACCTTATATGTCGAGAGCGCGTTCGAGCGGAGCTTGCCTTTTTCATCGTAAACGACTTCTTCCATCGTCATCCAGCCAATGCCCTGGACAATGCCGCCTTCGATCTGGCCGTTGTCAACGGCGGTGTTCATCGACGTGCCGAAATCGTGACAGCATTTAACATAATCGACCTCGTAGCGGCCGCGAAGACAATCGACCGTTACGCCGACTATCGCGGTACCGTAAACATGATAGGAGAACGGATGGCCCTTCGCCGTGCTCCAATCGAACTTTATTCCCGGAGTCGCGTAATGTGAATGTTCGCTTAGGTTTACGCGGCGAAGATGTGCTTCCATTACAAGCGGCTGCCAGGCGAGATCGGTCTTTTCGCCGTTTCGATAAACGAATCCGTTTTCAAGCGTGAGGCCTTCGGCCGTTTCTGTTTCGACCAACTCGCTTGCGACGGTCAACAGGCGTTCGCGAATTTGTTCGCAGGCCATCTGCGTAGCTTTTCCGTTGAGATCGGCGGCAGCCGACGCGGCGGTCGGCGATGTGTTCGCGATGCGAAGCGTGTTTGTCGTGTGGACCTTTACTTCGCCGATGTCGAGGCCAAACATTTTTGCCGCGACCTGGGCGATCTTTGTGTTCACGCCCTGGCCCATCTCGACCGCGGCGGTCGAGACCGCAACGCTGCCATCGGTGTAAACGTGAACAAGCGAACGCGCCTGGTTCATCGGCGTTTTTGTGAACGAGATGCCAAAGCAAACCGGCATTGTCGCGACGCCTTTCTTGAAATATTTCGACACGGCGTTAAATTCGTCGGCTTCTTTTTGCAATTGAGCAAAGCCATATTTTTTATCGCCCTGTGTCCACGACGTTATCGCATCGCTTTCGGCCAATTGGCCGTAAGGAAATTCGTCGCCGTCGGCGAGCAAATTGCGTCGCTGAATTTCGCTTGCCGTCACTCCGAGTTTCTCCGCCGCGTGAGCGATCGCCGATTCGATAACGAACATTCCCTGCGGCCCGCCGAAACCGCGAAACGCCGTGTTCGGCGGCAAGTTTGTGCGGCAGCAGTACGCGGTCGCGGTGACGTTGGGGATGTAATAGCTGTTCGTGCAATGAAAAAGCGTGCGTTCGAGGACGGCGGGCGAAAGGTCGCACGCGGCACCGGCGTTTTGATAGAACGTCGCCTCGTAAGCGACGATCTTCAAGTCTTGGTCGAGACCGATCTTGTAGTCCGACGAATACGGATGACGCTTGCCGGTCATTCGCATATCTTCCATTCGGTGAAGTGCGTATTTGACCGGCCGCTTCGTCAGTTGCGACGCGACCGCGCAAACGGCCGCCCACGCGTTTGCCTGATCTTCCTTGCCGCCAAAACCGCCGCCGAGCCGCTGCACATCGACCTCGACCTTGTGCATCGGCAAACCGGTAACGCGGCAAACCGCACGCTGAACGGCGGTCGGCCCTTGAGTCGATGAATATATCTTCAACCCTCCGTTCTCAGCCGGCACGGCATAGGCGCCTTGCGTCTCGATATAAAGATGCTCCTGTCCGTTCTGCTCGGTGCGGCCTTCAAAGATGTGCGCGCAATTATTAAAT
>WBZY01000264.1_pt1 | contig 21444 bp, 15 predicted proteins | sample 5204191 | NCBI WGS metagenome assembly WBZY01 (sample SAMN12344363, study PRJNA552823) | activated sludge metagenome | biome: Activated sludge suspended growth; feature: Anammox Sidestream; material: Wastewater; isolation source: activated sludge from anammox sidestream of wastewater treatment...
GGTCCAGGCCGTCCAGGATCGGCTGGTTGTCCGCCTTGTGAATGCGATACAAACAGGCATAGTTCGACCGGCCCTTCATATACGCCGCCGTAAATTTGCCCGGCAGCACCTTTTGCAGGAAAGGCACGTCCTTCTCCATTAGCTGTTCCTGCAGGTTCTTGGTCCCGGTTGAAATTATGACCCGCTTTTTCTTGCCGAGCGATGCCGAGATCGCAGGTATCAGATATGCAAGCGTCTTTCCGGTGCCGGTACCAGCTTCGACCAGCAAGTGGCGCTCTTGCTCGAACGCCTTTGCGACGGCACCAGCCATCGCGACTTGCCCTGCCCGATATTCATACCTTTCGTGAAACCTTGCGATCAGCCCGCGTGGGCCAAATACCTTTTCGAGATAGTCCTGATGCATTAAAGGGCTGGAAACTCATTGACTTAGACACGGCATTTTGGTACAAAAAAACATAATTGTCGCTAGAAAGAAGAGGTTGCAACCACAGGAATTCTTCCTTGCCAGCAAAGGCTGTACCTGAATTTCATAGCTGTCTAAATCATTATAAATTGTAGACCGGATATCGGGGCGATGTCGAAGCGGACTCATGTTTTAACCCCGCTTTGACTGGGAATGCCCGGCGATTGCAACTATAACTGAGTATATATTGGGGTCGCCGCATCCTGAAATTCGCGGCCGGGAAGAATAAGGAGTTGGTGAATGGAGCAACCTGAGAACGCCGGTTCGTGGCGAAGTGTTCTGCTGAGTTTGGTCCTTTTGGGCATGATCGCCGCGATCACCGTGCTGCCGTTTGGCCTCGGTGCCGAAGCGGGGCCGAAACCGTTGGGAAAGGGCCTGTTCACGGTCGGTTCGGATCGCGACGAGGACCTTCCGAATTATGATATCAGGACCGACAAATCGGCTTTCGAAAAGATGGCCGTTTACAGAAATTCACTCAACCGCAGCGCCTCTCAAGTAGCCGATGAACGCGACGAACTTGTCCGCGGCGAAAATAAACTCCGGGCGAAAGTGCCAACCCTCAAGATCGAATACAGCCCAGAGACGAGGACGCCGGAAGTGATCACGCCTGATCCGGCGATGGGCCGCCACTTCCTTTCACGGCCGACGCAAGAAAAACGCTCAAGCGCTCTGAAAACGTTCCTCATATCGAACAAAGGGCTGATCGGAGCGAACGACAACCAGATCGCTTCGCTCAAACTTTCTGCGGATTATCGGAACCCAGACGGGAATCTTGGCTTCGTTGAATACGAGCAGGAGGCCAACGGCGTCCCGGTCTTTCGCGGCCGCATCAATGCCGCCTTTACGCACGATGGCTCGCTTATCCGTGTCATCAATAACTTCGCGCCAGGCCTTGACTACTCAGCCCTTTCAACTGACTTTGGAAGCCCGGACAACGCGCTTGCAGCCGCCGCACGATCGATCAATTATGAGTTCAAGGCCGGCGAAGCAGCCCGCGACGCCGGTCGCTCAAGCACGCTGAAGGCGTACTTTGGCCAAGGTGAATGGGCACCGACCGCCGAGAAGATCTATTTTCCAACCGAGCCCGGAATAGCCATTCCGGCGTGGAAAGTATTGATCTGGCAGCCAGCCAGTTCGTATTACGTGATCGTTGACGCCCAGAACGGGGAGATGCTTTGGCGCAAAAACATCACGGACGACCAAACTCAGTCAAGTACATTCGAGGTTTACACCAACCCGAACGCGATGGTGAACGTCGCCGACAGCCCGGCACCGCTTGTACCTCCCGTCTTCGACCCGGCCGCGGGGACACAGGGCTCGGCTATATCGCGCACCAGCGTAACGCTGGTCGGCAACGAAGCACCGTACACCTTTAATAACAATGGATGGATCACGGATGCAACCAGCCTGACGGACGGGAACAACGTTGAGTCAGGCCTCGACCTTGTGGCACCTGACGGGATCGATGCTGGAACTCAGGCAGTGGGCAACCCGTCGAGAGTGTTCACCTCGGGCTGGAATCCCCCGCCGGGTGGATCGGACACGCCGGATATGACTGAAGCTCGGCGTGGTGCCGTTATCCAGCAATTCTACATAATGAACCGCTACCATGATGAACTCTACCGGTTGGGTTTTACAGAAGCGGCCCGGAATTTTCAAGACAATAATTTTGGCCGAGGCGGGATAGGTAATGACCGCGTAGCGGCCGAGGGCCAGGACTTTGGCGGCACGAACAACGCAAACTTCTCTACCCCGGCCGACGGAAACCGTGGCAAGATGCAGATGTTCGTTTTCACGGGCCCCGCGCCGGACCGTGACGGAACCGTTGACGCTGAGATAATGTTCCATGAGGCGACGCACGGTGTTTCAAACCGTCTTCATGGAAACGGCGACGGGCTAACCGACAACATGTCCCGGGCGATGGGCGAAGGCTGGTCGGATTTCTATGCCCACGCGCTGCTCTCTGAACCGTCCGATCCGCTGAACGGCACTTACACAATGAGCGGCTATCTGATGTTGAATGCATTCGGAGCCGTGGGCACCGCGAACTACTACTACGGTATCCGTCGATTCCCGAAGGCGATACGGTCCTCGACCGGTGGCCCGCAGAATCGGCCGTTCAACCCGTTGACATTTGCTGATATAGATCAAACGAAACTGAACACCACCGACGGAGCGTTTCCGGCAATGTTCGGCGCCCATATCTCGACAAATGCGGACCAAGTTCATAATGCCGGCGAGATCTGGAGCAGCGCACTCTGGGAGGTCCGGGCAAAGTTCATCCAGCGGTACGGTTGGGCCACAGGCAATCGACGAGTCCTTCAATTGGTGACGGATGCCATGAAGGCTTCGCCGCTGAATCCGACTTTCCTTCAGGCTCGGGATGCGATCCTGAGCGTTGCATTGGGCAGTGCCACGACCCAAGCGCAACGCGATGACGCTTCAGACGTTTGGGCCGGTTTTGCAATTCGAGGAATGGGTGTAGGCGCAAGCATACAGAATACTGGCGGTTTTTCGGGCGGAGGCACGACGCGGGTAACTGAATCATTCGACAGGCCAAACCTGCTCCAGCTTCCGACATTCACCATTTCTGACTCGCAGGGCGACAACGACGGCATATACGAACCGGGTGAAGCTTTGTCGATCTCGGTCTCGCTGACCAACATCACGGGCCAAACGGCGAGCACTGTCACGGCCGACATTCCGGGGGCGAGTTCCTCTGTCTACGGTACGATACCTGACGGCGCCGCCGTTTCCAGGACCTTTTCATATACGGTTCCTCCCAATTCGTGCGGCAACCTCATCACATTGTCGATGAACGTAACAAGCAGCCTGGGAACGATATCATTTCCGCTTCCTGTGCCGATCGGGCTCAAATCGGCAACCCTGACCGAGAATTTCGATTCGGTCGCATCGCCAAACCTCCCATTCGGCTGGACGACATCCGTAGAGAGCGGCGGCATTGCTTTCACGACGTCGGCCCAAGTGGCGGATACGGTGCCAAATTCGGCGTTTGTTCCAAACGCGAACGTCTCGAGCGGATCGTCGCTGGTGTCGCCAGCTATCCAGGTCAGCTCCCAAGTTGCTACAGTTACCTTCCGCCATCGATATCTGGTCGAAACTCCGTTCGACGGCGGAGTACTCGAGATCAGTATTGGGGGTGGAGCGTTTCAGGACATCATTACCGCCGGCGGCTCATTCACTGAAGGAGGGTACGATGGAACCCTCAGTTTCGGCAACGGAAGCAATCCACTCTCGGGCCGACAGGCCTGGACCGGAAATCGAAGCAGCTTTATGACGACCACTGCACAGCTTCCAGCAGCCGCGAACGGCCAATCCGTTCAGCTTAGGTGGAGGCTGGGGACCGACTCGAACACCGGGACCGATTCAGGCTACATCGGCTGGTATATCGACAGCGTCACGGTCAGGGCAACGAGTACCTGCTCCTTTATTCCAAACACCGTCCGTTCACGGGCTGATTTCGACGGCGACGGCAAGACCGACCTCTCGGTATTCCGCCCATCGGAAGGAAATTGGTATTTGGCCCGATCGCAGGCCGGCATTTTCGTAATGACGTGGGGCGTGAGCACCGACACACTCGCACCGGGCGACTTCGATGGCGACGGCAAGGCCGATCTTGCGGTTTTCCGGCCAACGCCCGGCAACGGGCCGGACTTTTACTTTGTGAAGACCGAGGGCTTTGTGTTCGGGACCGTCGCGTGGGGCGAACCCGGTGACAAGCCCGTGATTGGCGATTACGATGGGGACGGAAAGGATGACTTCGCTGTTTACCGGAGCTCGAATAACGGCTGGTATGTCGTCAAGAGTTCGGGCGGCCTCGAGTTCACACAGTATGGGGTTGCGGGCGATATTCCGGTTCCCGGAAAGTTTGACGCAGACAACAAGACCGATCGGGCCGTGTACAGAAACGGAGCGTGGCTTATTTCGAACAGCACCAATGGCGGTATAACGTTGTCGAACTGGGGAGAACCGTCCGACATCCTTGCACCGGCCGACTATGACGGTGACGATCGCGACGATATCGCCGTCTGGCGGCCGTCGAATGGAACGTGGTACATTCGCAGGAGTTCGAATGACGCGTTCGACGTGATCCAGTGGGGACAGCCAGGCGATATCCCTGCTCCGGGCGATTTCGACGGCGACGGACGTGACGACCCAACTATCTACCGCGGCGGCCTTTGGTACATCATCCGCTCGACCCAGGGCCTTGGGTTGGGCGACTGGGGTGTCCCGACAGATATGCCGATCCCGAACCGCTATCTCCCATAACGGTGGGTTGGGATCGCATTTGAACGACAGATGTTGTCCGTCCTTTAAGATCGGTTGACATTCCGTCCGGTCGCCAAGTAATTTGGTGATTGGAAATGATCGGCTTCCACATTTGCCACCTTCAGGCGTCCCGTTGGCCACAACGTGCCTTAACAAGGAGTCCTCGCAATGTTAAATACGCGTCCTAAAACGACCATGGTCAAGGTCCTCATTGTTGCGGCTTGCGTTCTTTTTGCCGCAGTCTTCCTGATCGGCCCATCGCCGAACGCCGAGCGCGCAATGGCGTCGGCTTCAGGGCCGTCCCCGTCCTTCACCGCCGCTCCGTACGACGTCTCGTGTCCGACTTGCCCGACTGAGAACAATTGCACCGCGTGCCATTCCGGAGCACTTCCCAATAGCGGACCCGGTTCTGTCATTATCAGCGGCCTTCCGGCTAACTATCTGCCGAACCAACAGGTCCCTCTCACTGTCACGGTCAGCGACCCGAACGCCGTTATTTATGGATTCGAGATGGTCGCTATCCGAAATAACGGCCAGAATGCGGGAACTTTCTCATTCGCACCCGCCAATCCACAGCCGCTGCAGATCGTAAGCGGATTCGTCAACGGTAATGAGCGGCGATACATCGAGCATACGATAAATGGCGTGACGCCGACGCAATTAGGCTCGAAGTCGTGGAATATGACTTGGACCGCTCCGGCTGAACGGCTCGGCAAGCTGCATTTCTATGCGGCCGGCAATGGTGCTAACAGTGACAGCAGTTCGAGCGGCGACAACATTTACCTTACTTCAGGCAGCACGCTATCGGGCACGGCGATCGCCAATTTTGATACTGATCAGAAAAGCGATGTTTCGGTCTATCGCCCTTCCAATGGAACCTGGTACGCACTCACTTCAGATCCGCCAAATTACGTCGTCACTCAATTTGGAGAGCCGGGCGATATTGCGGCCCCAGGCGATTATGATGGGGACGGGACCACCGATTTTGCGGTTTTCAGGCCTTCGAACGGTACTTGGTACATCAGGTCCGGCACTGGTGGGTTTACTGTCACGCCGTTCGGCCAGGCCGGCGACATACCGGTGCCGGGCGATTATGACGGTGACGGCCTGAATGACCTCGCGGTCTGGCGGCCGTCGAACGGCACGTGGTATTTTCGAGGCGCCGTGGCCGGATATGTCGTACGACAGTTCGGCCAAGCGGGCGATCGGCCGGCGCAGGGAGATTACGACGGCGACGGTGTGACCGATTTCGCGGTTTTCAGACCCTCGAATGCAAATTGGTACTTCCAATTCACAAAGGTTCCGAGCTTTCTCGTTACGCAATTCGGGGCCGACGGCGATATCCCGGTACCGGCCGATTATGACGGCGACGGAAAGACGGATATGTCGGTCTTCCGCCCGTCAAACGGTACGTGGTATCGCATCACGGCAGCCGAAGGCTACTATTTCCAACAATTCGGCCAGGATGGCGATATGCCGACGCCCGCCGACTATGACGGCGATGGCAAGTCGGATGTCTCGGTTTTCCGAAACGGCGTGTTCTATATTTTCGGCAGCAACGGCCCAACCTACACTTCCACCACGTTTGGACAAGCGGGCGATGTCCCGGTCGCGAGCGGTTATCTTCAACTGCCTATCCAATAAGCAGAGCTGGACGCTAAATGCAAAAGAACCCGCCAATGCTACTTGCACGGCGGGTTTATAACGGAGGCGTCAATGGAGCCGCTTTGGCCGCGGCTCCCGCTGATCTGATCGTTATTGCTGTTTCGGAGTTGCGCTCGGCTGTGCTGCCGGAGGATTCTGAACCAGCGGATTCACAAGCGGCAGAACGGGCTGGGCCGGTTCTGAGTTAGATGCCGGATTGCCGAGCGGTACAGGCTGGACGATCGTCGTCGCCTTTGGACGCTCGTTGTTGCTGCTGCCGGCAAACTCGGGCTTATAGATCCTGGGTGTGATAAAGAACAGTATCTCGGCGGTATCGCGAGAGACGTTCTTTCGCTTGAAGAGATTTCCAAAGAACGGAATTCTCGAAAGGCCCGGTGTACGATTTACGCCCTCGCGCTCGTCGTCCGAGAGGACGCCGCCGACGACGGTCGTGCCGCCATCCGGTACGACAACCTCTGTCTCCATGCTCTGCGTGCTGATTCCAGGAGCGGTCGCTCCCGCAACTACCTCTGAGAGCGTGCTGTTTTCGGCAAGGACGTTCAGGATGACAGTTCCGACATCCGTGATCTGAGGCGTAACCTCAAGCTTGAGCGGGACATCGACATACTGCGTCGTCGTAATTACGGCACCGCCGGCCGCGGAGCCAGGCTGGACCGTCGTGATGGGCACCTTGAGGCCGCTCTTGATCTCGGCCTTTCGGTTATTCAGCGTCGTCACACGAGGCGTGGCAATGACCTTTACCTGCCCTTTCTGTTCACCGGCAGTTATCAAGAGATTGATCTGCGCCGTACCAAAAACACCGGTCGTCAACCCGATCGCGGTATTTGCGATCTGCGAAGCAAGATTGTTCTGTATCCCACCGTTCGGAAGGCTGGGCGGAACCGGGATCCGCGGATCGACCGGCGCGTTCGGCAGCGTTGAGCCATAGGCCCCACGGTTCGTTCCACCAAGAAACGCTGAAAGCTGAACGCCGACATCACGGCTGAAGCTCCGCGAAGCGACCACGATGCGTGTTTCGATCTCAACCTGCGGTTCCGGCTGATCGAGAAGCGTGACAAGCTGCCGGATCGCGTCAATGTTCTCACGAACATCGGTGATAATAAGTGTGTTGCTACGGCCATCGACCTCGACCGCTCCGCGACGCGAGAGCCGACGCTTTACGATGCCGAGAATGCCCTGGTCGCCGCCAGCTGCTCCGGTCGTAGTTCCTCCTCCGGTTTGGCCGCCTGAACTGCCGGCACCGGTGACGGTTCCAGCCGTCGGGCCCTCGCCGCCGCCGGCGGACGAAAGCGTTCCGAAGGCTCGAGCGTAATTCAACCGAATGAATTCCGTATAAAGCGGTGAAGAATCAAGCTGGTTATTCTGTTGCGCCCGAAAGATCTCGCCTTCGGAAGCAAGCGTTTTTGCATCGGCCACACGCAGAATATTTCCGTTGACCTGAATGCCGAGCTCCTGCGACCGCATGACCGCATCAAGCGCGGTATTCCACGGAACATCAGAAACATTTACGGTAACCGGTATCTTGCCAACCGACTTGTCGATGACAAAATTGATCCCGTACTGTTCGGTGATGTAGTTTAGAATATCGCGTACATCCGCGTTGACAACATTCAGGTTGATCGGTTCGCCGCGAAATCCCGCGTCACCATAACGGCGGCCCTGCTGCTGCGGCTCGACCTTTTGGGCGGCTACGGCAATTGACAGCGTACTGATGAAAATTATCGCGATAACTGCTTTCTTGCCGATACCGCTAAAGAATTGAAGAGAAGTCATGTTTCCTCCGTTTTACAAGAACCATCCACCCTTTGAAGGGCTTGGGCGACGGCATTTTTTTCAGACTTGGTGCGTATCCTCGCTGAGGGGCCCGATCGAAGCGGCCCGCCTCGGAACTTTTTGGTAAATGATCACTTGTTGCGTGCGACCTTGACCGGCTTCTTGCCGCTCTTGGCCGCCTTCTTGGTCGATCCCGTATCTGACGGCTGATTATTCATCTCGTCAAGAGGCGAAACTACCGGGGCTGGTGCTGCCTGTTTCGCGGCGGCGCTATCCGCGGCCGGAGGCGGCTGATAGGTTGCTATGGTCTCAGGTGGCCGGCCGGTCGATTCTGCCGGTGCCGTACCCTGGATCTCTTCCTGCTGCGTGTATTTTCGGAGCATCTTGTTCTCGACCGATGCGACGAACTTATTCTTGCCGAGCTTTGTCACCTTGCGAAAGACAAGCCGGTTCTCCTCGACCGCGACAAGCTGTCCATCAAAAAACTTCTCACCCGGATATATCGTGTAGGAGAGCTTGATCGGAACCGCTTCGACCATCGCCGCATATCCGCGCGGCGTTTTGAAGATACCGGTAACGGCCATCTCGTCGAGCGTCAGCACACTCGTAACCTTTGGCAACGGCTGGTTGTTGACAGCCGCCGTTTCACGGAGCCGTTTGAAGAACTCGATCCGCTGCTCGATCGTCGGCATCAAGGCCTGTGCGGCAGCCGCCGGCGACTTTTGTGGAGCAGTGCCTGTGTTACGCGGATCTCGCTGCCTGGCCCAACCGGGTTTCGCAAATGGATCGCGGCTGCTTTGTGCCTGGGCACTTGTCGCGGCAACATGGCCGCCGATTAGCAACGCACTGGCAAAGCCAAGGCTCGCGGTCAGTAATCTCTTGAGGTGTGGTCTGTTCATCATTGCTTTGTCTCTCTCATCAAGGGGTGGCAAGGATCATTTTGCGGCAGTTGCGGGAGCAGGCGCGGCTGGTGCCGGAGCACCCGCAGGAGTGCATGGCGGCTGGCCCGGTGCTGGCGGTGGCGCACCCGGTGTGCAAGGCTTTGGAGCCTTGTTCAGAGCTTCGGGGTCGGCATAGTATGCCTTCAATTCGAACATGGCGTGGATCGTCTTGTCCGCCGTTTGCTTATCTCGTTGATTGATCTTGAAATTCTGGATCGAGACGATTCGCGGCAGTTTGGCCATCTTGTCAAAGAAGAAGCGGAGATTGCTGAAATTGCTGTCAACCTCGACCTCGACGCTCTTGGCCATTACGGCTTCGGTCGAGGTATCGTCCTTCGGTGCGAAACGCCAGACGATCATCCGTGAATCCTTGGCCGTATCCTGCAGGCCCTGGAGAACATTCGTGATCTCGCGCTGTTCGGGAAGCAGCACTTTCAGCTCGTCATATTCGGTGGATTTGCTGGCATAAAGCGAGCGGAACTCGTTTATTCGCTCGGTCGCCATGCGCGCCGCGGTATTCTTTGCCTGTAGTTGCTGAACCTGGTCGAGGGTCTGAGCCGTGAGAGCACGCGTGTCGCTGGTGATCATGTAGTACACGCCAAGGTACCAAACCAGCAGCGCAATGCTGACCAATATCAGAAGCTGAAAGTACCATTTCAGGTTTTTGAGTTTCTCGATCATTGTAGTTTCCTTCTATTCGGCTGGGTTCCGATGTGCGGAGTTGCCAGTGTACAGAACCTTTAGTTCTTTGCTACCTGAACGGGAGCAGCATTCGCTCCCGGTGCGGCGGGTGTTGCTGACGCCGTGGTTGGATTAAGGCCCGGAGCGCCGGCGGCATTTGCCGGCTTGTAGGCGGCATTGATCGTAAAGTTGACAACGGAAAGCTTGCCTGCGTCGGGGTTCGTCGGACTCGGCGTGACCATCTGATTCTGAACTTCCTGCCGCTGCGTCTCGATATTCAGGTTCTCGAACAAGCCGCCCGAAAATTCGAGGCTGCGGCCAAACTGAGTGACAGCCGACTCATCGGGAGAGTTGCCCTTGATCGTCACGTTGTCGCCCGTCTGCTCAATGCTCTGAAGATAAAGTCCCGGGACCATAGCGATGCGTTCCCGCATTGCTTCAAGAACCGCAACTGGACCGGCCTGGGAAGAACGAAGCTTTTTGATGGCCTCGATACGCGAATCGATCGCGGCTATCCTTTCCTCAAGCTCTTTCTGCTCTTTCATCACCACCTCGAGCTCGGCCGCGATCCGCTTTTGGTCCGCAAGCTGGGCTTCGGCGTCGGCCTTTGCCATTTGAGTGCTGATGATGTCCCACGCAACGACAGCCACGAACAGGAACGCCACGGCGAGTGACATTACCAAAAGCCGCGTTGCCGGGCTTCCGACCTTTTTGTCGACCGTTGCAACGGCACCACCCTGTCTTTCGGTTACCGAGTTAAGTAGATTGATCTTGATCATTGTAGTTACACTCCCCTCATTGCCAACCCAACGGCAACGGCCATTTCGGGCATGATCTCGCTCATATAATCGGGGTCAAACTTCCGCGAATCGACCTTGATGCCGCGGAATGGGTCAAGCACCTCTACGGGCAGTTCGAGCCGCGCCGAAAGGTCATGTGCCAGGCCCTGAAGCTTCGAGCCACCGCCCGAAATAAGGATCTTTTGGACAACAGTTTCGTTGTCGTCGCTCGTCGCGCGGTAGAAATCGAATGTCTTCTGTATCTCCATCGCGATGATCTCCGTCACGTTGTGCATCAGCGGTTCGATCGATTTTTCTTCTATCCCTTCGACCGCGGTGTTCACGCCGCGCTTGACCGCCTCGGCCTGCTGGAAGCTGAGGCCGAGATTTCGCTGAAGCACATCGGTGAACTGGCTGCCGCCGACCGTGATGTCGCGGGTAAAGAGCGAGCGTGTACCCTTGACGATGTTGACGTTCATCGTGGACGCACCGATATTGAGCAGCGTGACCACTGTAGAATCACTCGGCTGATAGTTAACCTCGTAGCAGTTCTGAAGTGCGAAGGTATCGACGTCGATGACGAACGGCTCCTTTCCGGCGAGCTGAACAGCCTGACGGACATTGTCAATGCGTTCACGCTTGCACGCCGCGATCAGAACATGCGTCGCATCTGATGTTGACTGCGTTACCTGATAATCAAGGCTGACATCGGCCAGGTCGTATGGAATATGCTCTTCGGCGTGCCAATCGATGGATTCTTCAAGTTCGTCCTGGCTCATCGGCGGCAGCACGATATTTTTGATGATCACTGAATGGCCGCTAACGCCGGTCACGACCTGATCGGCCTTGACACCGAAATCACCGCAGACATTGCGGATGCAATCGGAAACGACGTTCAACTCCATTATCTGACCGTCAATGATCGTGTCATCGGGCAAATTTTGATAACCGAGGGCAACCAGGCTCAACTGGTTCGCTTTGCCGTCGAGTTCGACCATCTTGATCGAACTGGAGCCGATGTCTAAACCGGCAACGCTTTTCTTTTTACCGAACAGCATTATTTTCTCACTCCTTTTCGGCCCCTTCAGGCCTGGACTCTACTTGTGTATGGTTTGTCTGGAAAAAGGTTCGAAGCGGGTTCTGGTCCGGGAAAGATAATTTGCCACCCTTACTGAGCTTGCTGATCTTGGGGACAGGACATCTTGTCTTGACGGGCCAAACTGAACGCAGGCCAAAGCCCGCTTCGTAATTTAGAAGCCGAATCCTTATGTCAGGAAAGGGCGGTCGGATTGTAGTTTTTTAGAAAACTGTTTCGCATCGGGTGGCGAAGGGATACAACCATTTACCGGCTGTACTCAAATAAGGTAGCCTAAATGCAAAACATTTGTCAACATTTATTTGTCATGTTGGACCCTTGATGAAAGAAAATCGTTCAGGATGACCGAGCGGCCTTTAGCGGCCAATCGGACGCGACCAGACAGGCTCATTTTTCGATCGGTCCTTGGAGCTCTATCTTCGCCACCGATTCGAGATGCACCTCGTCGGGGCCGTCGGCAAGCCGCAGGCTGCGGGCATAGATCCAAAACTGCGCTAGCGGATAGTCCGGCGAAAGTCCGCCTCCGCCGTGGACCTGAATGGCTCGGTCTATCACCTTTAACGCCATCTGCGGAACGACCGCCTTGATCATCGCGATCTCTTTTCGGGCAGTCTTATTTCCGGCGGCATCCATTTTCCAGGCAGCCGCCAGAACGAGCAGTCGGGCCTGATCGATCGCCAACCGTGCCTCGGCTATCCACTGACGAATAACGCCCTGCTCGGCGAGGGCCTTGCCGAAAGCAACTCGCGAACGGGCCCGGTCGCACATCAATTCAAGCGATCGTTCAGCGGCTCCTATCAGTCGCATACAATGATGAACGCGGCCCGGGCCGAGACGGCCTTGCGCGATCTCGAACCCGCGGCCTTCGCCAAGCAGGAGGTATTCTCTTGGCACACGGACATTCGTGAACGATAGCTCAGCATGCCCATTCGGAGCATCGTCGTAACCAAATACATTAAGAACGCGTTCTACCTTCACGCCGTCCGCATCCATCGGGACAAGGATCATCGATTGCTGCAAATGTTTTGGTGCGGTCTCGTCCGTCTTCCCCATAAATATGGCCAACTTGCACCTTGCATCGCCGGCCCCGGTGGACCACCATTTTCGGCCATTAATAATGTAGTGATCGCCGTCAACTCTGATCGAGGCCCGGATATTTGTCGCGTCGCTCGAAGCAACATCTGGTTCGGTCATCGCAAAGCACGATCGGATCTCGCCTGCGAGCAGCGGTTCGAGCCACCGCTTTCTTTGTTCTTCGCTCCCGAAAAGGTGGAGCACTTCCATGTTGCCGGTATCGGGTGCAGAGCAGTTAAAAACTTCGGATGCCCACGTGACCCGGCCCATCATTTCGGCAAGAGGCGCATAGTCAAGATTGGACAGTCCCGAAACGGCCGGCAGGAACAGGTTCCACAGGCCTTCGCCTTTCGCCTTTTCCTTTAGCTCTTCGATCAGCGGGATCGGCCGCCACCGATCACCCGAATTTAGTTCCGCGTCGTATCTGCTTTCATTCCGATAAACATTGTCGGCCATGAACTTTTCGAGTCGTTTGGCCAGGTCAAGACTCTTCGCAGAACGGGTTAGATCCATGTGTCCCACCATAGCACACCTTCGCAAGATCGAGTTGCGATCGCGTGATTCCGCAAGTTGTCACGGACGATGTAAGATACAAGCTCCGGGTTAGAACAACACCTTGATCGGGGTCAAACGGATATGAAAAGAAACCTTTGTGTCTTGTTATTCGCGGCGGCGGCTTTGTTGGTAATGCCGATCGCATCGCTCGCTTGTGCTTGCTGTGCCGAGCCGGGCTTGTATTTTCTCCGAACGGAAAAGCCAAGTTCCTACGCGATCGATATCTTGAAGGAGTTCGAGTTTGCTGAGAAAGCATCGCTATACCTTACGGAAGCCGACTTCGAGATCATCAAGGGGCTTGACGATATCAAGCCGGAGTCGGCGTCGCGGGAGTTCATTGAATCGGGCGGTGCCTTTGATCTTGCCGGCAGCTTCACAGGTAAGCTCTGGCGGTTCGAAATGCGTTCACCGGGCGGCAAACGGGGCGTCATTTCGCTTCCGATCCCAGCACAGATGGTCACGTTCAAGGCAGATATTCACGATGAGGAGAACCGTCCTAACGGGCCCCTCCTTTATAAAGAGTTTCGTTTCAAAGGCTCCATCGTGACCGGGACGGGGATCTTTCGTTCTAGCCGGATCCGGCCGACAACGTATTTCCTTGTCTTTCAGGGCCGTGGGAACGGCTGCGACAATGTCGAAGATTTTACCCACTGGCGGCTTGAGGTAGACGGCCCGCGCGCGAGATACGCATTCTACGGGAAGCTATCTGGCGGTGAGAGCCCCGAATAAGATGTGGGCTGAGGCCGAACGGCAAGGGCTATTTGAATGCCAGCTTGACACGATTCAAACAAAAACGCATCATCACCTTTGGATCGTGGTGAGTTAATGCAACTTGCGACCACGTTAAATAAACTGCTAAACGGCTTCAAAGGTTCTGGAAAGGTCTCGCTGTTTGGCGAGGCTTTTTGTTTTGTTCTGACCGTTCGGTTGAGTCATGAGGGATTTTCGCGAACTGCTTGAGTTGGACGGCGTTTACGTTTTTGACGGCGCTATGGGAACGCGCCTTTACGATAAGGGCGTTTACATCAACCGCAGCTATGATGAACTGAACCTGACGGCCGCCGACCTGGTGCGTGAGGTACACGAAGAATACATAAAGGCCGGTGCGGACATTATCGAAACGAACACATTTGGAGCGACAAGCCACAAGCTTCAGCCGTATGGTCTCGAAAAGAAGGTGCGCGACATCAATTTGGCCGCGGTCCGTATCGCTCGTGAAGCCGCCGGTGACCGTGCGTTCGTCGCCGGGGCGATCGGGCCGCTTGGCTTGAGAATAGAGCCTTATGGGCCGACCTCGTTCGACGAAGCAAAGGAGATGTTCAAGGAACAGGCCGAAGCTCTGCTCGAAGGCGGCGTGGACCTGTTCGTTCTGGAGACATTCTCAGAGTTGCCCGTGATCGAACAGGCGATCCGTGCGGTGCGTGAATTGACCGACCTGCCGATCTTCGCGCAAATGGCGATACAGATGGACGGCAAGACGACCTTCGGGACCACACCCGAAACCTTTACCGCGCGGCTCGACGAACTTGATGTGGATGTGATCGGGCTTAATTGTGGCATGGGCCCGAATCACGTGCTGAACGCGCTGGAAAAAATGCGGCCGCTGACGTCAAGGAAGCTCTCGGCCCAGCCGAACGCCGGACTGCCGCGCGATGTACAGGGACGCCAATTTTACATGGGCTCGCCCGAATACATGGCCGAGTTTTCGCGACGGTTTGTCCAGGCCGGGGCAAAATTTGTCGGTGGCTGCTGCGGCACAACGCCAATACATATAAAGCTTATCGCCGAAGCGATCCGATCGGTCAGCCCTCGACAGGCCGTCAGCGAGGCCCGAAAGGAAAGCGGCCACGTAGAAGAGTTGACGCCGGTCGATGTACAGGTCGTTCCGGCTGCCGAACGTTCGAATTGGGGACGGAAGATAGCACGAGGTGAATTTGTGACGTCGGTCGAAGTGCTGCCGCCAAAAGGATGTGACGCCGCAAAAACGCTCGATTCGATACGCTTGCTGAAAGACGCGGGAGTGGACGGCGTCAATATTCCCGATGGCCCTCGCGCCCAGACCCGAATGTCGGCGCAAGCGACCGCCGTTCTTGTCGAGCGGGAGGTCGGCATCGAGGCCGTGCTCCATTATTGCTGCCGCGACCGCAATCTTTTGGGAATGATGTCGGACCTGCTTGGTGCGGCAGCTTTAGGATTACACAACTTGCTGCTTATCACGGGTGATCCGCCCAAAATGGGGCCGTATCCTGACGCCACGGCCGTATTCGACATCGATGCCATCGGCCTGACGAATATGGTAAATAAGCTGAATCACGGCCTTGATATCGGCAACAACCCGATCGGGAAACCCACAGCCTTCTCGATAGGCGTTGGAGTTAATCCGGGTGCGGTAAACCTGGACGAAGAGATACGGCGGTTCGAATGGAAGGTGGAAGCGGGTGCTGAATATGCAATCACCCAACCGGTTTTCGACACCGAACAGCTAAGAAGATTCCTAGACAGGATCTCGCATGTAAAGATCCCGATCGTTGCCGGCATTTGGCCGCTGATCAGCTTTCGCAACGCCGAATTTCTGCACAACGAGGTGCCGGGCGTGAACGTTACGCCTGAGATACTTGAGCGAATGCGTGCCGCCTCGGACAAAAGCAAGGAACACGCCCGCGAAGAAGGCATCACGATCGCGCGCGAAAGCCTGCTCGAGGTGCGGGAAGTGATCGCCGGCGTACAGGTCTCGGCTCCCTTTGGAAATGTTAAGTACGCGCTGCAGGTTTTTGAGGTTCTGGGTGAATTTCAGCAGCGAAAGAAAGAAACCGTTGGCGTTTAGTAGTTTATCGTTCTGATCACCCCGGTCACCAGCTTTTTCGGATTCGGATCGGGGGCCTGCGTAAGCGTAAATTGGTGGTTGAAGCTTCCCATCGACGCATCTCGCCATTCGTACTCGACAACAGCTCCATCCTTGAATTCATATTCACGAACGATCCGCGCGTTCTCATATGCGATCGGGGTCTCGCGCGAGATCGCTTGGGTTTGGTCACGCAAAATTATCTCAACGTATTCTCTCCCGTCCATTCTTACGATCTTTTTGCTCAACGGCAGGGGTGACTCAAATCACCAGGACGATCTTTCCCGCTGCCTTGTTCTCGATCACGGCATGATGCGCCGCCGGCGCGTCGGCCAGCGGAAACGTTTGGTTGACTTTCGGGTTGAGCGAACCGCTGCTCATGCCTTTGAAGATCGCATTGTGTATCCCGTCACGCTCATTCTGGGATGAATTGAAGAGCGACATTCCGTAGATCGTTGCGTCTTTGGTCATCGCCAGCCGCGGCGTGAATTCGATGCTGCCGCGATTGCCAACTACGACGATCCGGCCGAACATCGCGAGCGCCTCAAAATCGCGCTCAAGATTCACGTTGGCCAGCATCTCGATGATGATATCAATGCCCTTTCCATCGGCAAATTCGCGGATGTCGCCGAGATGGTCTTCGTCGGTATGATCAAAAACCGCATCGGCCCCGTATGCCTTTATCAGTTCCCTTCCTTCGTCGGAACTCGCGGTGCCGACAACCCGCAGGCCCGCTGATTTTGCCCACTGGACGGCAGCCAGGCCAACACCGCCGGAAGCTCCGTGCACGAGAACCGTTTCGCCGGCCTTTGCCGATGCCTTCTGAAACAACGCCCGATAGGAAGTCGCATACGGCGTCCAAACACCGGCTCCCTGTTCGAACGTTACATTGTCCGGCAAAGATCCGAGTTGGTATTCGTTGCACAGAGAATATTCTGCATAGGTACCAGTCAGCGAACCGGCCGTATATACGCGGTCGCCCGGATCGAATCTTGAGACCTGGTCGCCGACCGATTCAACGACACCGGCCGCATCGTTGCCCGGAGTGTACGGCAATTTCGGCGCGTGCGCGTGAATGCCCGTCCGCAAATATGTGTCGACCGGATTCACGCCCGCGGCCTCGACCTTTACAAGAACGTGCTTTCCGGACGGTTCCGGCTTCGGCACGTCTTCGAGCTTCATCACTTCAGGCTCGCCGTATTCGTGAATGACAATGGCTTTCATAAGATCGAAACCCGAACTTTCTTTCCCTATGCTGAGCCGGACACCGAAAAAGCTTTCGGACGCTTCGTTCGCTGCGGACGAGGGCGTCCGCGTTCCGTTACTCCACCGTCACAGATTTTGCCAGATTTCTAGGCTGATCGACATCGCAGCCGCGGCGGACAGCGATGTGATACGAAATTAATTGCAAAGGCACAACCGACAAGATCGGGCCAAGAAGATCAGACGTAGGTGGAATTTCGATCACGTGATCGGCGACCTTCGCACTCATGCCGTCGCCTTCGGTCAAAACCGCGACCACGATCCCGTCGCGCGCCTTTACCTCGACTATGTTCGAGTGCGTTTTCTCGTACCTTAACAGACTTGCCTCATCATCTTCATCTCGTGTATTGACGATGACGACCGGCAGTTTTTCGTCGATCAATGCGTTCGGCCCGTGCTTCATTTCGCCCGCCGGGTAGCCTTCGGCGTGAATGTAGCTGATCTCTTTCAATTTCAACGCACCCTCAAGAGCGACCGGAAAATTTATCCCGCGCCCGAGATAGAGAAAATCCTGAACGCGGAAGAAGTCCTTCGAAAGCTCTTCGATCGAATCGGCATCATTCAAAAGCTGTTCGATCTTTAGCGGCAGCTCAGCAAGATCCTGCGCAAGCTTTTTTGCCACGGCTTCATCGACGGTCCCCCGAACCTGTCCAAGGTGCGACGCGAACAGATAAAGCGCAACCATCTGCGCGGTAAATGCTTTTGTCGATGCAACACCGATCTCCGGCCCAGCGTGTGTAAGGATCGTACCGTCAGCCTCGCGGTGGATCATCGAACCCTGGACATTGCAGATCGCCAGGACCTTGCAGCCGGCCTGCTTTGCTTCGCGCATCGCGGCGATCGTATCGGCGGTTTCGCCCGACTGCGAGATGACGATGAGCAGATCGGTGTCAGACAGAACGGGATCGCGATAGCGAAATTCGGACGCGTAATCGACCTCGACCGGCACACGCGCAAGCTTTTCAAGCATGTACTTCCCGGCCAGCCCGGCGTGCCACGAGGTACCGCATGCCGCGATCTTTATAGACGTGACGGCCTGGAGATCTTCATCCGATATGTCCATTGGGTCGAGATAGACCTTTCCGGTATCCAGCGAAACGCGGCCCTGCGAGGTGTCGCGAACGGCACGCGGCTGCTCATAGATCTCCTTGAGCATAAAATGCTTGAAGCCGCCTTTCTCAGCCATTATGGGATCCCAAGTGATCCTCTGCTGCTTTGGCTCAAGCACATTCCCGTCGAAATCCGTCACGCGAACGGAATCTTTTGTAAGCACAGCGATCTCGCGATCGCCCAGGAAAAAGACATCGCGCGTGTGCTGAAGGATCGGCGGAATATCGGACGCGACAAAAAACTCGCCGTCACCGAGGCCGATAACAACGGGCGGGCCTTCGCGAACAGCTATTACAGTATCCGGGACATCGACCGAGATGATCGACAAAGCAAATATGCCTTTTAGTTCCTTTACAGCCTTTCGAACCGCTTCCTCGAAACCGAGGCCTTCTTCGACATAATGGCCGATGAGATGCGCGACCACCTCGGTGTCGGTTTCGGTCTTAAAGGTACTGCCGTTCTCGGCAAGGCGTTCCTTCAGGGGCAAGTAATTCTCAATAATGCCGTTGTGCACGACCACGATCCGTCCCGATTGATCGCGGTGCGGATGAGCATTCTCTTCGGTCGGCCGCCCATGCGTTGCCCACCGCGTGTGCCCTATCCCGTAATTCCCATCAAGCGGCTTTAGGCGAATGCACTCCTCGAGATTGCGCAGCTTGCCCTCGGCACGCCGCAGTTCGAGATGCTTGTGCTCGTCCACGACCGCAATTCCCGCCGAGTCATACCCGCGATATTCAAGCTTTCGCAGCCCGTCGATGATCAACGGCACTACCTGCTTGTTTCCAACGTAACCGACAATTCCGCACATAACTCCTTCGACCTAACAAACGATAACAACTCTCTCTATCATTGCGATGTCTTCACGCAAGTGCTCCGTGGTCTTTCTTGTCTTTGACCCTTGCCGGAACGCCGACAACAAGTTCGCCATCGCCAACGTCTTTCGTCACAACGCTCCCGGCTCCGGTCACTGATTCGTCACCGATCTTTACCGGTGCTACAAGCATCGTGTCGGAACCGATCTTAACGCGGTCGCCGATATGGGTTTCGTGTTTTTTCACGCCGTCGTAATTGCAGGTGATCGTGCCTGCACCGATGTTTGTGTTCTCGCCGATCGTCGCATCACCGAGATAAGTGAGGTGGTTTGCCTTTGATCCGCGGCCGAGGCGCGTTTTCTTCAGCTCGACAAAATTTCCGACCTTGGACCCTTCGATCATTAACGCGCGTCCGCGAAGGTGGGCCATTGGGCCGACCGAACAGCCGTTCCCGATCTCGGAATCAACGATCAGGCAATTATCGCGGATCTCTACATCGTCGCCGATCTTCGCATTGACCAGCCTGGAGCCCGAACGGATCTCGCACCGGCTCCCGATCTGGGTCGCACCTTCGATCGTCACATTCGGGTGGATGATGGTATCGCGGCCGACTATCGATTCTGAACTGATGTACGCATTCTTCGGATCTATGAATGTCACGCCCGCATCGAGCATCAAACGCGAGATCGTCCGCCGGCACAAGATGCGTTCCATGTTAGCCAACTGGACCCTATCGTTCACGCCCTCTATCTCCTGCGGATCGCTGTGCTGAAAGATGGCGACATCCTCACCCGCATCTTTCAAGAGTGCCGGGACGTCCGTAAGATAATATTCGCCCTGTGCGTTGTGATTCTTAACTGCTTTTAGTGCCGAATAAAGCTTTCTGGAATCAAAGCAGTATATGCCCGCATTGATCTCGGTGATCTGCCGCTCATCGTCGTTCGCGTCTTTCTGCTCAACGATCCTGTCGAACATTCCGTGTTTATCGCGAAGGACGCGTCCATATCCTGTCGGGTCGCTCAATCTCACAGTCAGGACTGTACACGCCGCTCCTCGGTCGAGGTAGCGATGGTGGTGCTGCACGAGCGCAGCAAGCGTCTCGTGCCTGATCATCGGCACGTCGCCCGACAAGACGACCAGCGTCGAATCGCTGTCCTCTAAAAAGGATCGGGCCGCATTCACCGCATCGCCCGTGCCTAACTGCTGTTCTTGAGTGACAAAGACCGCATTTTGACCGTCAGCCTCATCCAGGACAGCCTTTCGCACCTCGTCGCCCTGGTGGCCGATAACAATATATATAGTTTCCGGAGCGAGTGCCGTCGCGGTCCGGCAGACGTGATTGATCAGCGGGCGGCCATCCAGGCGATGCAGTACCTTGGCTAGGTCCGACCTCATACGCGTACCAAGCCCGGCGGCGAGCACGAGCAGGTTTAGCGATCTCTGTTCAGCAGGACTTTCTGGCATAAACGCGGGAGGCTTAGATCGCCGATCTTACAGCGGAACGCAGAATGGTTTGTGCAAGCTTTTCCGGATCGTGGCGAACCTTCTCCCCAGCATCGAGTAGATTACCATAAACGATCCTTGCACCTTCAATTACCTCACCTGATATTGAGCCGTGTACCCCGATCTGTTCGGCCCCTTCAACAACGTACCGCGAGGCCTGTAGATCGCTGATCGGCTGATTGTTAACTACAACCTCGTCAAACTGCAGTTCGGGGACATATTGGCGGACGATCTCAAGGTGTCGCCTTGCCGTCAAACCGTCCGTCTCACCCGGCTGCGTCATCAGATTGCACACAAAGATCTTGATCGCTGCTGAATTCTCGATCGCCCGTGCCACGCCGCGGACAAGAAGCGGCGGAAGAAGGCTGGTGTAGAGCGACCCAGGGCCGACGGTTATCACGTCAGCCCCGGCGATCGCCTTCAATGCTTCGGGCAGCGGCTCGCAATCCGCCGGCTCAAGCGAAAGCCGCTTTATCGCGGGCCCGATCTTTCCGATCTGCGTCTCGCCGCGCACGGTCGATCCGTCCTTCAGCTCGGCTGCCAGGCGTACGTCAGACAGTGTCGCCGGATAGATATGTCCTTTGCTTGCAAGGATTT
>WBZY01000771.1_pt1 | contig 21430 bp, 15 predicted proteins | sample 5204191 | NCBI WGS metagenome assembly WBZY01 (sample SAMN12344363, study PRJNA552823) | activated sludge metagenome | biome: Activated sludge suspended growth; feature: Anammox Sidestream; material: Wastewater; isolation source: activated sludge from anammox sidestream of wastewater treatment...
CATACGGGGCCGTACGTTCATGCTGCGAAGCGGGCAGCGCCGCCGCCATCGTGCAGCGGCGTCGCGCCGCTGCACGATGCATTTTCCCGGAGCCCGCCATGATCGCACCCACCCCTGGAACGCTGCGCCCGATCCCGACCCGACGGACGGCGTGGCGCCATACGCTCGCACTGCTCACGCTGCTGGCCGGCGGCGCCGCCCACGCAGCCGACCCGCCCGAGCCGCCGATATTCGTCGACGGCTTCGACGGTTGGGTCGCGGTCTGCAGTTCGCTGGAGCCGATCCAATGGGGATTTCGCGGCAACGAATCGGCCAGCGACTTCTTCATCCCGGCCTGGCAACAGCGCAAATTTGGCGATCGATGCCCGAGCGGCTCGGAGATGCTCGGGTTCAGGGACGCCGAGTGCCACGAAGTGCTGGGAAGTCCCGCCAACCCGTCGTCGCCACCCGAGCACACACACTGCACCGCCAACCTGTGCTGTGGCGCGCCCCCGCCCATACCCACGTGCGACCAGCCCGCCGACGTCGGCATCCCGCCGGAAGCCCTCGACGTGGAACCACCGGTCGACGAGGAAGAGACACGCGGCTCGCTGTCCGACCTGTACCCGGGGCAGGACACCCGCACCGGCGACTTCCGCGACACTCTCGCCTGCGATCCCGCGATCGGCGAGACCGACATCCCGCCCGAGGTGGACGAGCCGCCCGAGGCCGAGGTGCTGCAGGCCGAGGAGGCCCTGGAGACCTGGGAGCAGAGTGACGGCAGCGACCTGGCCGCGCAGCAGACCTCCGCGCCCGCGCCCATTTCCACATCTCCAGGCCATATCCCCGATGATGTGTGCTATTGGTCGGTCTTGCCGCCCTTGCTGGTCGTCCCGTGTGAACAGATGCTGGACCCGACCCAGCCATTCGACGGCCGCGATGTGATCTACGTGCGCGGCTTCGGCACCGAGCAGATCAAGGATGCGTTGCTTTTTGGCGATTCGGAAGCGCGCAAGACCTGGCCGGAGGATCGTGCCGCATTCGAGCCCGGCGGCTACTTCTACGGGGCCGCGTACGACTACTGGAAGGACCACATCCGCGAGCACCTGTGGGCGGTGGATGGTTCGCCATGGGACGTCGCGGGCTGGCAATGGTGGGCGGGTGACGCCGACCCCAACTACCGACCCAAGAAGAACCGTGTCCTCATCGTGGCCTGGTCCACCAACCAGCGCCTGAACTATTCGCAGCACGCATTCCTTACCCAGGTCAGTGACGCGATCAAGTACGGCCGCAACGTGTTGTCGCCGCCCGGGCTTCCAACGCACCAGTACCGCCCGTTCTGCGCCAACGGCTGCGTCATCATCTCGCACTCGACCGGCGGCCTGCTGGTCAGTTCGGCCCTGGGCGCGGTGAACGCGGGCGCGTATGGGCTGGAAACGCGTTCCCTGCTCAGCCACCTGCGCGTGCATGTGGCCTTCGACAGCGCGATCTCGGGCAGCCGCTTGGCCAGCACCGCCCTCGCGGTCGGCTCACCGATGATGACCGATCCCATGCGCGACAGCCTGTGCGCGATCGTTAGTCCGATGTTCGACACCGACCTGGTGTGCGGCATGGGCGTGCACAACGTGTTGCAGCAGTCGGTACTGGTTGACCTGATGCCGATGGTGGCGCAGTCGGTGTGGGGCCCGGTGCTGAGCCTGTCGCCGGTGCCGACCCTGACCGTGGCAGGCGGCGCGCCGGTCGGCAACTATTTTTGGGGCGGTCCCAAATGGCTGCTGCCGGGTATCGATGACGGCGTGGTCACCGCCAACTCGGCCTGCGGCAACCCGAACCCGGTCTGGCCCGATGGCGTATCCGCACCCAGCGGCGTCATCGTGCGCTCTCTGCGCAAGTCCTTCGACCTTGGCGACAAGCTGTCGCGCGCGACCCAGATCATGATCGCGCAAAAGAACCTGATGGCCGGCCACCGGCCGGCGCCGCTGAACTACCTGGCCGGCATGTGCACACCGTATCTCTCACCCAGCGGCATGGTGCTGCCCGTGGTCAACTCCATGCGAAGCACACCCTGGGATCCGCGCCGGCGCTACCCCAACCACTATTCGATGATCCAGTCGATCGAGGATCACTCCTACAACGGCGGCGGCGACGCTGCCAACCCGTGGCCAAGCTCGGTGGGTGCACCGGCGTCCGCGCCGCGCCACTACCTGGAGCCGCGCAGCGGCTGGGTCAACAACGAGGAATCCAGTGCGGTCACCGACGCGGGCATCTTCCGGCAGTTCCCTGACGGCAGCTACCTGGTCAAGCCCCAGTTCGCCAACAGCGTCGAGATCGTGAAGGGCAAGAGCATCAAGTTCCGCTTGTTCCGGCGCACGCACAAGGTCTGGTTGTGGAAGCGCACCTACGAGCGACTCGCCGGCTGGGAAACCAAGCAAAGCAGCCATTACGTGTACGAGTTCGTGGCACGCCACTGATGTCCCGCCCTGCTCCGCCGCAATGGCGGAGCAGGGCGCACCGGGTCCACACCCGCTGCCCGCCCCATCCTCCGGCACTGTCGTGGCCGGGGTTCGATGCGATGATGGGCGTTTCCGCCTTGGAGACGCCGTCATGAAATCCCTCTGCCTCGTCCTGCTGCTGGGCCTGGTGCTGGGCGCGCCCGCTCGGGCCGGCCAGGCCGATGACCAGTTCAAGGCCGTGTACACGAAAGAGTGGAGCTGGCGTCAGCAGCAGTTTGGCGGCTATGACGACGAGGACAGCGCATCCAGCCCGCAGGCCGCGCGCCTGCCCGAGGTCGGTGCCAAGGCCCAGGCGGCGCGGCTGGCCTACTGGAACGACGTGCTCAGGCAGCTCGATGCGATCCCGCTCCGGGAGCTGTCGGCCGAAAACCAGGTCAACTACGCGGTGTATCGGCCGCAGGTTGAGAACCTGGCTGCCTCGGTGCGCTTCCGCGACTACGAGATGCCGTTCAACAGCGACTCGCAGTTCTGGTCCAACCTTGGCTTCATGACCCGCCGGCCGTTGCGCGACGAGGCCGCCGTGCGGGCCTACATCGGCAAGCTCGACGACGTGCCGCGCTACTTCGACGAGCAGATCGCCAACATGCGCGCCGGCCTCAAGCGCGGCTTTTCGGTGCCACGCGCCGTGCTCGCGGGGCGCGATGTGTCGATCGCGAGCTACATCGAGGTCAAGTCGCCCGAGGACAGCGACTTCTACAAGCCGCTCAGGAACCTGCCGGCCACGCTGCCGGGCGAACTGCAGGAAAGCCTGCGCGCGGACGCGCGGCGCGCGATCCGCGAGCGCGTGATCCCGGCCTACGCCAAGCTGCTCAAGTTCTTCCGCGACGACTACGTGCCCAAGGCGCGCAAGACGCTCGCGGCCGAAGCGATGCCCGGCGGCAAGGCGTGGTACCGCCAGCAGATCCGCGAATACACCACACTCGATCTCGATCCCGAAGCGATCCACCGGATCGGCCTCGATGAGGTCGCGCGCATCGATGCGCAGATGCAGGCCACGATGCGCCAAACCGGCTTCAAGGGCGATTTTCCCGCGTTCCTGCACTTCCTGCGCACCGACCCGCAGTTCTACGCCAAGACGCCCGAAGAGCTGCTCATGCGCGCGGCATGGATCGCCAAGCAGGTCGACGCCAAGCTCGCGCGTTATTTCGGCCTGTTGCCGCGCGGACGCTTCGGCATCGAACCGGTGCCGGCGGCGATCGCGCCGTTCTGGACGGCCGGCCGCGGCAGCGCGCACACCTACTGGGTCAACACCTATGACCTGCCCTCGCGCCCGCTCTACAACCTGCCCGCGCTGACCGTGCACGAATCCGCACCGGGGCACTCGATGCAGGGCGCGCTGGCCGAGGAGCAGACCGGCTATCCCGACTTCCGCAGCAAGAACTACATCTCGGCCTACGGCGAGGGCTGGGCGCTGTACTGCGAGAAGCTCGGCCAGGAAATGGGCATCTACCACACGCCCTACGAGGAGTTTGGCCGCCAGACCTACGAGATGTGGCGTGCGGCGCGACTGGTGATCGACACCGGCGTGCACCACAAGGGCTGGACCCGCAAGCAGGCGATCGATTACCTGGCCTCGCACACCGCACTGTCGCTGCACGAGGTCGAGACCGAGGTCGACCGCTACATTTCCTGGCCCGGGCAGGCGCTCAGCTACAAGCTCGGCGAGATCAAGATCGTCGAGCTGCGCGCGCGGGCCGAACGCGAACTCGGCCCGAAGTTCGACCTGCGCGCATTCCACGACCACGTGCTCGCGCTGGGTTCGGTGCCGCTGCCAGTGCTGGAACAGCAGGTCGACGCCTGGATCGCCGCGGCCAAGGCCGCACCGGCGCAGGCCGCGGGCAAGGCCTGAGGCCTGCGCACGCGGCGGCCGGCTGCTTCAGCGCGGGTCCTCGCGGCGCGGCCGCTCCGCCGCGGCAGGTGCTGCGGGCGCCGGCGCGCCCGCCTTGCGCGCGGCCGCGTCGCGCTCGAGTTCCTGCTTCCACTCCTCAAGGATCGCCGCGCGTGCGGCCGCACCGCGCGCGCTGTCGGCGGCGACCTGTTCGGCCTTGGCCGGCTGCGCCGCATCGCCCGTGTCGATGTAGCGCACGAGGCGCGCGAACTGTGCGCCGAGCACGTCGTCGACCTGCGGCGCGAACGCGTCGAGCGCACTGGCCGAACCGCCATTGACGCGGTACTCCAGCTCGATGCGCGCCTTGCCGTAGTCGTCCTGGCGCAGCCACAGGCTGAGCACGCCGTTGAGCGCGTGCTCCTGCAACGGACCGAGCGCGGCCTCGATGCGCAGCAACCGGCCCGGCAGCGCCATCAGTACGCGACCATGCTCGGCACTGCCGGCCGCCCAGGTCTCGCACCAGCAGCCACCGGCCGTGGGCTTGAGGCTGAGGTTGGCGGCCTTGCCCGACCAGGTGTGCTCGTCATCCCACCACTTGCCCACCTGCACGAGCGCGGCCCAGGCCTTGGTGGGCGTGGCCTGCAACGGCGCGGCGTAGGCGAGCCAGAAGCCGTCGGCCGCGGCGAGCTTGATTTCGGCATGGGCCACGCCGCCCATGCAGGCGGCGACCCATACGGTCGTTTGCAGGATCCAGCGCACGCGCATGCCTCGGCTCCGGTCGGCAGGCCACATCGACCGCGGCGGGCGTTGCGGGTTCCTCACACGTCGCCGTCCACGCTCCAGCCTTCGCCGCTGCCGCGCTGGATCACCGCATCGCCGTCGAGCACGTCGCCCGCGGCGATCGTCGACAGGCTGGCCAGCTCGCGGTAGTACGGGGTGAAATCGGGCTGGGTCGCGCGCATGAGCTGCTCGAAGCTGTCGATGACGAAATAGGTCTTCTGGTAGCTGTCGATGCGATAGCGCGTGCGCATGATGCGCATGAGGTCGAAGCCGATGCGGTTGGGCGCGGCCGATTCCAGGCAATGGATCGACTCGCCCTTGGAACTGAGGATGCCGGCGCCGTAGATGCGCAGGCCATCGCGCTGGCGGATCAGGCCGAACTCGACCGTGTACCAGTACAGGCGCGTGAGGTACATGAGCGCGTCGGCGCCGATGCCATGCGCCTTGACCCCGCCGCGGCCGTAGGCCTGCATGTAGTCGGCGAACGCGGGATCGAGCAGCAGCGGCACGTGGCCGTACAGGTCGTGGAACAGGTCGGGCTCGGCGATGTAGTCGATCTGCTCGGGCTTGCGGATCCACCAGGTGACCGGAAAGCGGCGGTTGGCCAGGTGCTCGAAGAAGGTGAGCTCGGGCAGCAGACCCTCCACGCCCACGATCTGCCAGCCGGTGCTGCGCGCAAGGATCGCATTGATGTCGTCGAAGCGCGGGATCGCCTCGGCATTCATGCCGAAGCGCTCCTGGTTGGCGAAGAACTCGCCGCAGGAGCGCCCGTCCAGCACCTCGCGCTGGCGCCGGAACAGGCGCGCCCAGGTGTCGTGCTCGACCGGCGTGTACTGCGCCCATGGCTGCTCGACCACGGCGGTGGTGTAGACCGGCACATAGCCCTTGTCGGTGTGCAGGCTCTCGACGCGGCGTGCTTGCGGTGACATGGTGCAACCCCCGAATGAAGCGTGACCGCCACTGTAGCGCGCAGGCGCTGCCCGCGCATGCGGCAGCGCGCTCAGGACGGGTCCTGCGGCGGCGTGGGCGGGCGCTGCCGGAACACGATGATCTGCGCGCCCCGCGGCGGCGCCTCGCGCCGCCACAGCACCGGCACCTCGCCCGCGCGCGGCAGCTCCAGCTCGTCGTCGGCGGCAGGCTCGTCGGGTTCGTCCTCCCAGCTGTAGCGCTTGCGCGGCGGCAGCGGATCGCGGCGGAAGAACGCGATCGCCGCCACTGCGCCGGCGACCGCACCGGCCAGGTGGTACTCGAAGCTGATGTGCGGCTGGGTCGGCACCACCGAGGCGAGCATGCTGCCGTAGAGGAAGAACACCACCAGCGAGATGGCCACCGCGAGCCGGTCGCGCCGCAGCAGGCCGGCCAGGAACAGGAACATCATGAGCCCGTTGGCGACCCCGCTCGCGCCCACGTGCACCGAGTCGCGTGCGAACAGCCACACGCCCAGTCCCGACAACAGCCAGATCAGCGGCAACGCAAGGCGCGTCGCGCGCGGGTAGCAGTACAGCGTGAGTGTGGTCAGCACCGTGATCGGCAGGGTGTTGGACATCAGATGCGCGAACGAGGCATGCGCGAGCGGCGCGGTGAGGATGCCGAGCAGGCCGCTGGCTGCACGCGGCCGGATGCCCAGGTCATCCAGCGGCCAGCCGAGCAACCAGGTCGCGAGCCACAGCAGCCACAGGCCCGCGGTCAGCGCGAACGCGCCGATGGCCGCGTAACGGATGCGCTCGCGATCGCGCGCGACGCTCAGCGCGGTCGGCTCGGGCAGGGGGCGGATGTCCATGGGCCAAGAATGGGGGCGCGCGCCGCGCGCTCAAGGCGCCGGGCACGGGCGCGGCGCTGCGCGCTACTCGCTGTTGCGCGGCGGGATCGCCAGGCTCGCGAGGATCGACGCCACGATGAGTACCGCGACCACCCCCAGCGCCAGCCCGATCGGGATCTTGTACCAGTGCGCGATGAGCATCTTGGCGCCGATGAACACCAGCACCAGCGACAGGCCGTAGCCAAGCAGGTGGAAGCGGTCGGCCATGCCGGCCAGCAGGAAGAACAGCGCGCGCAGGCCAAGCACCGCGAACACGTTGGAGGTGAGCACGATGAACGGATCGAGCGTGACCGCGAAGATCGCGGGGATCGAGTCGACCGCGAACACCACGTCGACCACGGCCAGCAGCACCAGCACCACGAACAGCGGCGTGAACCCGTGGCGGCCGTCCTCGACCGCGCGCAACTGCTCGCCGTGGAACCCGCGCGTGATGTGCAGGTGGCCGCGCATCCAGCGCAGCACCGGGTTGTGGTCGAGGTCGGGCTTGTCGTTGGCCGACAACAGCATCTTGACGCCCGTGAACAGCAGGAACAGCCCGAACAGGTACAGCACCCAGTGGAACCGAGCCACCAGCGCCGCGCCGACGAAGATCATCACGCCACGCAGCACGATCGCACCGATCACGCCGAGCATGAGCGCGCGCTGGCGCAGTTCGGCCGGTACCGCGAAGGTGTTGAACACCAGCAGGAACACGAAGATGTTGTCGACCGACAACGCCTTCTCCAGCAGGTAGCCGGTGAGGAACTCCAGCGCAATCTCGTTGGCGAAAGCGCGCCCGCCATGGCCGTCGAGCCACCACCACAGCGCGGCCATGAAGGCGAGCGCGAGCGTGATCCAAGCCGCGCTCCACCATGCCGCCTCGCGCAGCGTCACCCGATGCGCGCCGTGGCGCCCGAGCACCCAGAAATCGGCTGCCAGCGCCACCACCACCACCATGGTGAACGCGATCCACAAGCCGGGGGTAGCCATCGTATGCATGCACAACCTCGCGAACACCGGGGTTTCACGGGTCGATCGCGTGGGATGCGCTTGTTGCGGACACACCTTCGCCGTCGACGGCGAAGGTCTCGCTCGCGCAGGCCGGACCGGTCTGCGCCCACCCGACCGGAGCCTTGCGGCTCGTGCTGACGATCAGGGTGCCGGGAGAGCTACTCCCCTTCTGCTGGAGCGCACCCTAACCGGTGCCGCCGCCGCGCGCAAGGGCCGCGCGCGGTGGACCGCGCGATCGCGCCGCCGGACGCGCCCGGACCCGCCCGCAGGCCACCTATAATTTGCCGATGACAAAACCTGCCGCCGATGCCCTGCCACTGATCCGGCTCAAGACCGAACGCCGCTCCAACCACCCGTGGATTTTCCAGAAGATGGTGGAGAAGCCCGCGGACAGGCCCAAGCCCGGCAGCATCGTCGACATCGTCGACCGCGAGGGCCGATTCGCGGGACGCGGCTTCTACAACGGCCATTCGCGCATTTCGCTGCGCGTGCTCACCGCCGACCCGGACGAGGCGGTCGACGCCGGCTTCTTCGCGCGCCGGATCGCGGCCGCGGTCGCACTGCGCCGCGACGTGCTCAAGCTCGATGCCATCACCGATGCCTGGCGCGTGATCCACTCCGAGGGCGATGGCCTGTCGGGCCTCGTGGTCGACCGCTTCGCCGACATGCTCGTGGTCGAGTACTTCTCGGCCGGCATGTTCCGCCAGCGCGAGCTGATCCAGCAGTGCCTGCTCGACCACTTCCCGGGTGCCCGGCTGTACCGCTTCGCCGAGGACCACGTGCAGAAGCAGGAGAGCTTCGATTGCGCGACGCCGCCCGCACCCGCACCCGTGGTGATCCACGAGCACGGCGTGCAGTTCCACGCCGCTCCCGGCAGCAAGCACAAGACCGGTTTCTTTGCCGACCAGCGCGACAACCGCCGGTTCCTGTCGAGCCTGTGCGCGGACGCGCGCGTGCTCGACCTGTGCTGCAACTCGGGCGGCTTCGGCATCTACGCCAAGGCCATCGGCGGCGCCAGCGAGGTCACCGGGGTGGACCTGGACGAGGACATCCTCGGACTGGCCGAGCGCAATGCGCGCCTGAACAAGGCCCGCGTGCGTTTCGTGCAGGCCGACATCTTCCATTGGCTGCGCGACCGCGGCCAGGATCCGTACGACGTGGTGATCCTCGATCCGGCCAAGATGACGCGCGACCGCGAGCAGGTGATCCCCGCGCTCAAGAAATACCTGGACATGAACAAGCTCGCGCTTGCCGCGGTCAAGCCGGGCGGCTTGTTCCTCACCTGCTCGTGCACCGGCCTCGTGGGCGAGGATCAATTCCTCGACATGCTGCGCCGCGCGGCGTTCTATGCCGGCCGCAGCGTGCAGGTGCTCAAGGTGTCCGGCGCCGGCGCCGACCATCCCTGGCTGGCCCACGTGCCCGAATCGCGCTACCTCAAGGCCGCGTTCTGCCGGGTCGACTAGCGGCCCGTGGTCGCGCCGCGCGGCACCGGCGCCGGCTGCCAGCGTGCGGCTATGCGCTCGGCCAGCACCAGCGTCGCATGGGCCTGGTCACCATCCCGGCGATAGTCGATCGCCAGGCGCGTACCCGGCGGCAGTTCGCGCAGGCGCTGGCGCCACTGGTCGAGCGTGCGCGCGGCCACGGCCTCACCGGCGATCGCGTGGATGCGGTCGCCCACCCGCAGCCCGGCGCGGGAAGCGGCACTGTCGGCGGCCACGTCGGCGACCTGCAGCCCGGCGCCAGTCGCGAGCAGCCATAGTCCGCTGCGATCGAACGGATCGGGCGAGGCCAATGCCGCGTTGGGGGCGAGGTACATGGCCTTGTTGGCATAGTCGAATGCGACGGTGAAGCGGCGGAGCACGCCTCCGCCGAGGTTGGCGGCGAGGTCGGGGCTCGCAAACGAGCCCTTGTCTCCCGTGTACAGGTCACCCGCGACACCGTCGATGTCGAAGCCGGCCAGTTGCAAGCGCCCCAGTCGCGCGGGGCGACCGCGATTGGGTCCGCCCACGCCCCAGCCAACCACGGCCTCGGTGTCGGCGTGGTACCTGGCCAGCAGTCCATGCTCACGCACGAACGGCGAGTGCAGCGTGAGCGAGGATCGCGAACCGGTGTCCACGCTGGTGCGGATCGGCAGGCCGTCGAGCGTCGCCATCACCACCGGTATGCGCTCGGCCTGCTCGAAGGCGAGCCGGTGGGCACCGGCCGGTGGGGCGAAACGTGCCGTCTCGGCGAGCACCAGCACACGCGCGCCGTAGTCGATGGTCACGCCGAAGCGACGGAACATCTCGTAGCCCACCAGACCGTCGGCAACCACGCCCTCGACCGCGTCCAGGTCGCCAAGGTCGACCACGTAGAACACCGGGCGCGACAGTACCGCATCGCCCACGCGCACCGCGCCGGCGTGGGCGATGCCCAGGTCGACCTCCTGTTCGCCCACGCCGCGCGCGGCGAGCTTGCCCTGCGCCACCAGCCCGAACTTGCGCGCCGCGGCGGGCGTGAGCAGGTTGACGCCACCGGTGTCGACGAGGAAGCGTGCCGGCTTGCCGTCGATCGCGCCCGCGACGTAGATGTGGTTGTTGATGAGTTCGAACGGGACGCGCGTGATGCCGTCGGCATGCTCGATGCGCGCGGTCTCGGTCATCTGCGGTGGCGCGAAATCGGCATCGGCCAGCGCCACGTTGACGCGGCCGCGCTCGATGCGCAGTTCGGTGCGCCGACGCGGATCGGTGCGCCCGGCGGCGTCGGTCAAGTCGGTGACGACATGGAACGGCAGGATCAGCCCCTCCAGTTCGCGCCAGTCCGACAGCACGGTGGTGGCGGTGTCCTGTCCCTGTGGCTGCACGATGCGCGCCAGACGATGCGTGGCCACATCGAAGAACAGCGTCACCGGTTCACCGTCGGCGGGCGTGGCCTCGATCACGGCATAGGCCTGGCCGTCGAGCCTGCGTCGCTGCAGCGGGCCGTAGCGCGCGGGCCAGCGCTGCGGATCCCAGTACCCATGCACATCGAGCCAGGCCTGGCGGCGGGCGCGACGCCGGCTCTCGGGCGCATCGAGCATGGCCACCTCGCCGCCTGGATCCTGGGTCCAGCCGTGCTCGCCGTCATAGCCGTCGGCGCCAGCGACCGGTCCGAGCCGGTAGCTCGTCACGCTGCGTGCACGGGTCAGGTCCTGCAGCGTGCGAAAGCTGCCGTCCAGGCCGCCCGCGTGCAGCGTGCCCTGCAGTTCCAGGCTGGTGACGGCATCCCAGCGCGTGCCGCCACTGGCCGCCTTGTCGGCAGCCAGTACGGCCTTGACGTCGGACGCGGAACCGGCGGCGGGTGCCAGCGCGGGTGCCAGCATCGATACGGCAATCAGCAACAGCTGCAACATGACGGGACTCCCGGTTGAGCGCCGCACGCTTGCCAATGGCGGCCACTGGTTTGAATAATTGCCTCATATTTCAAACAAGGCAAGTCAACTCATGGCACAGGGCGCACGCCACGTCATCGACGACGTGGCCACCATCGACCTGCTCGCCTCGTCCGCGCGCATGGAGATCGTCGATGCACTGGAGGCGAGCACCGGCGCGCTGAGCGTGGCTGCGCTCGCGGCGCGGCTTGGCCGCCCCGCGGATGGCCTGTACTACCACCTGCGCCAGCTGGTGGCGGCGGGCCTGGTGCGCGAGCAGGCGGATGCCGGGGTCCGCACGTATCGCATCGCGACCCTGCGCGGCAAGGGCCTGCGCCTGCGCTATCAACCGGGGGCGACCCCGAATGCGCGTGCGGTGGCGCGCACGGTGGCGAGCCTGCTGCGGGTCGCGCAGAAGGACTTCGCCGCCGCCCTGGCGGATCCGGCCAGCGTGGTCGAGGGTCCTCGACGCGAGCTGTGGGCCGGGCGCCTGACCGGCTGGGTCACGCCGCGCGAACTGGCCGAGCTCAATGCACTGCTGGCGCGCGCCAGCGAGTTGCTGCGCGGTTCGCAAGGCAAGCGCGGCAGCCGGCTCGTGGCGCTGTCGTGGGTGCTCGCGCCGCTGGCCGACGCGACGGGTGCTGCAGCCCCGCCGCGCCGGCTGCGGCGCACGCGAAGGTGAATGGCGGGCGCGACGGGCGTCCGTAACGAGCCACGCAGGGCTACACTGTCGGTTCGTTCGAGCCGGAGTACACCATGAGCGAGGCAGCCGTTGCGCAGGTGAGTCGTGAACAGGCCGAAGAAGCGGTACGCACGCTGCTGCGCTGGGCCGGCGACGACCCCGCGCGCGAGGGGCTCCGCGACACGCCGCGACGCGTGGTGGATGCGTACCGCGACTGGTTTTCGGGCTATGCCGTCGATCCGGCGGAGTACCTGGAACGCACCTTCGAGGAAGTCGATGGCTACGACGAACTCATCGTGCTGCGCGACATCCGCTTCGAATCGTTCTGCGAGCACCACATGGCGCCGATCATCGGCCGCGCCCACGTGGGCTACCTGCCTGCGGACAAGGTGGTGGGCATCTCCAAGCTCGCACGCGTGGTCGATGCCTACGCGCGCCGGTTCCAGGTGCAGGAAAAGCTCACCGCGCAGATCGCCCACTGCATCGACCGGGTGCTCAAGCCGCGGGGCGTGGGCATCGTGATCGACGCCTCGCACCAGTGCATGACCACGCGCGGCGTGCACAAGCGCGGGGTGTCGATGGTCACCAGCCAGATGCTCGGCGCGTTCCGCGATGATGCGCGCACGCGCGCCGAGTTCCTGCGCTTCATCGACATCGACAGCCACGCCCACCAGTAGGCGGCGCGCCCCGGGCCCTTTGCCTGCGCCCGCGCCCATCCCTTGCCGGACCACCCGTTGAACGCCATTGCCAGCCAGCCGCGCCGCGCCGCGGTGATCTTCATCTTCGTGACGGTGCTGATCGACATCCTGTCCTTCGGCATCATCATCCCGGTGTTGCCGCACCTCATCGAGCGCCTGGGTGGCGGCGGCATCGAACGCGCGGCGATGTGGGTCGGGGTATTCGGCACCTTGTTCGCGACGATCCAGTTCGTGTGCGCGCCGATCCAGGGCGCGCTGTCGGACCGCTACGGCCGGCGCTCGGTGATCCTGCTGTCCAATCTCGGCATCGGCGTCGACTTCCTGTTCATGGCGCTGGTCAACAGCGTGCCGATGCTGTTGATCGGGCGCTTCTTCTCGGGCGCGTTCGCCGCGAGCTTCACCACCGCCAACGCCTACATCGCCGACGTGACCGCGCCCGACAAGCGCGCCGCCGCGTATGGCCTGCTGGGCTCGGCATTCGGCATCGGCTTCATCATCGGCCCGGCCTTCGGCGGCTTTCTCGGCCATCACGACCTGCGCTGGCCGTTCTACGCGGCGGCGCTGCTCGCGCTGGCCAACTTCTGCTACGGCTGGTTCATCCTGCCCGAATCCTTGCCGCCGGAGCGGCGCAGCACGCGCCTGGACTGGTCGCGCGCCAACCCGATCGGGTCGCTGATGCTGCTGCGGCGCTACCAGTCGGTGTTTGGGCTGGCCAGCCTCGTGTTCATCGCCAACCTCGCCCACTACGCCCTGCAGAGCGTGTTCGTGCTGTACGCGGACTACCGGTACGGCTGGGGCGAGCAGAAGGTCGGCTACACGCTCGCGCTGGTGGGCCTGTGCAATGCGATCGTGCAGGCGGGCCTGGTCCGGCGCCTGGTTCCGGTGCTCGGCGAGCGCCGCACCCTGCTCGCCGGCGTGCTGTTCGGCGCGGCGGGATTCGCGCTCATGGGGCTGGCGCCGACCGGCACGGTGTTTCTCGCCGCGATCCCGCTGCTCGCACTGTGGGGCCTGGCCGGCCCGGCCACCCAGGCGCTGATCACCCATCGCGTCGACCAGCACGAGCAGGGGCGCGTGCAGGGCGCAATCAGCAGCCTGAGCAGCGTGGCCGGCATTTTCGGCCCCGCACTGTTCACCCAGGTGTTCGCGCTGTTCATCGGCGCCCGCGCGCCGGCGTTGCTGCCCGGCGCGCCCTACCTCTTGGCCACCGCATTGCTGCTCGTCGGCTGGGGCCTGGCGTGGAAGGTCACGCGCGCGGTGCCACCGCACATCCGGGCGACGGGCCCCGCGGGCGCCTCCGGGCTGCCCGAACAGGCCTGAACGCCGGCGACGCTTGCAATCGCCTGCAGCAACGCCATGTGCTGACCTTGCGCCGGCACCTTGCTGCCGATTCCGCGGAGAATCGACGATGCTGACCTTCCTGCTGTGGTTGTTGCTGCTGGTGCTGTGCTGGCCGCTCGCACTCATCGCGCTGCTGCTGTACCCGCTGGTATGGCTGGTGCTGCTGCCGTTCCGGCTGCTCGGCATCGCGGTCGACGGGGCGCTGGAACTGGTGCGCAGCGTGATCCTGTTGCCCGCGCGCATCCTGCGCGGGCGGCCGCGCGGCTGAGCGCGGGCGCTTCGCGGCAGCCTGAGGCCGACGACGCGGTGGCGCGCGCGCGTCAGCCGAAGAACCAGTAGCACACCGCGATCGCGGCCAGCACGCCGGCCAGGTCCGCGAGCAGGGCGCAGCCCACCGCATGCCGCACGCGGCGGATGCCGACCGCGCCGAAATACACCGCGACCACGTAGAACGTGGTCTCGGTACTGCCCTGGATCGTGGCCGCGAGCAGCGCAGGGAAGCTGTCCACGCCATGCGCCTGCATGGTGTCGATGAGCATCGCGCGCGCGGCGCTGCCCGAGAACGGCTTGACCAGCGCGGTCGGCAGCGCGTCGATGAAGCGTGTGTCCAGGTGCAGCGCCTGCGCCGCCCAACGCACGCCATCGAGCGCGAGGTCGAGCGCGCCCGAGGCGCGCAGCACGCCGATCGCGCACAGCATCGCCACGAGGTACGGCAACAGGTCGCGCGCGACCTCGAAGCCTTGCCGCGCGCCATCGATGAAGCTCTCGTACACCGGCACCCGGCGCCATGCCCCCACGCCGAGGAAGGCGAGGATGATCGCAAACAGCGTGAGGTTGCCCAGCAGCGAGGACAGCGGCGCGAGCGAGGCGGCCGGCAAGCGCAGCAGCAGCGTGACGAACGCGCTGAGCAGGGTCGCCGCACCGAGCAGCACGACCAGCAGCAAGGGATCGCGCAGGCGGATCTTCTGCACCCACGCCACCGCGAGGAAACCGGCGAGCGTGGATGCACTGGTCGCGAGCAGGATCGGCACGAACACGAGCGCGGGGTCGGGCGCACCCTGCTGCACCCGGTACATGAAGATCGACACGGGCAACAGCGTCAACGACGAGGCGTTGAGCACGAGGAACAGGATCTGCGCATTGCTGGCCGTGTCCGCACTCGGGTTGAGCGTCTGCAGCTCGCGCATCGCGCGCAGGCCGATCGGCGTGGCGGCATTGTCCAGCCCAAGCGCGTTGGCGGCGAAGTTGAGCGTGATGAGGCCGAGCGCGGGATGGTCGCGCGGCACCTCGGGCATCACGCGCGCGAACACCGGACCGAGCGCGCGTGCGAGCACCTCGACCAGGCCGGCACGCTCGGCGATACGCAGGAAACCGAGCCACAGCGTGAGCGTGCCGAACAGCAGGATCATCACTTCGACCGACAGCCGCGCCATGTCGAACAGCGCCGCGATCATCGCCGCGAACACGCCGGCGTCGCCACCGATCCAGCGCGCGAACGCGGCCAGTGCCGCCACGAGGAAAAAGCCGAGCCAGAGCCGGTTGAGCATGCGCGCATGATCCCCGATTGCGCGCCGCGGTGCAGCGCCCTGGCACCGTAAAGCCGACCAAAAAAAAACGGCCCCGTTGCCGGGGCCGTTGAAGGAACGCGCAGACTCGTTCGGTTTAGAACTTCTGCTGGTAACGCACGTAGTAGAAGCGACCGATGTCGAAGCCGCCGTAGTAGTCGTACTGCGAGTTCGGCGAGGTGTACACGATCGGACCGGTGTGGTCGAACACGTTGTTCGCACCGACCGAGATCGTGCCGTTCCACGGCGCCGTCCAGCGCACCTGCAGGTCGTGGAAGGTGTTGGCACCGGAGCGATGGTAGTTGCCGAGCGTACCGTTGGCCCAATGCTGCGGCATGTTGCACTCCGGACCACCCTGGCCACCATTCACGTCATACGAGCACTTCGCGCGGATCGAGGAGAAGTAGCGCGAGGTGAACGTCGCACCGAAGTCACCCCAGCTCCAGTCCACGCTGCCGACCGACCGGGTGCGGAAGTTCGTGCTGTAGCCGTTGAAGTGCGTGACCGGCGTGGTCGGCGCGTTGTCGGCCTTGGCGTCCTGCTTGGACATGTAGGTCGTATTCCAACGCACCATGAAGCGGCCGAACGAGAACTCCGGCAGGCGATAGTTGATGCCGAAGTCCCAGCCTTCCGACTCGACCCAACCAGAGTTCAGGCCACCACGCAGTGCGTAGATGACCGCACCATTGGTCGGGCTGCGCTGGAACAGCAGTGCACTGCAGCGCGAGGCCACGCCGAGGACGTAGCAGTCATCCAGCATGCCGCTCACCGAGTCGCCACCGATCGCATTGTTGATGCGGATGCGGAACCAGTCGACCGCGATGTCGAGACCCTCAACCCAATGCGGGCTGTAGACCAGGCCCGCGGTCTTGCCTTCCGAGGTCTCCGGCTGCAGGAACGGGTTGCTGCCCGCGAAGAACTGCACGCCGGTCTGGCATGGAATGGCCGTGCAAGGCGAGCCGCCCTGGCCCGGCTGGCGGAAGTTGGCGCCCACGCCCGGCTGGCCACCGAAACCGTTCACGCAACGCTGCATGACGGCCGAGTTGCCTGCCGCCGCACCGAGCAACACATCGCAAGGATCGGTGTAGTAGTCAAACGTGCCGCTGATGCCGCCATACAGGTCGCCGATGGTCGGCGCGCGGAAGCCTTCGGCATAGTTGGCGCGTACGAGCAGGTCGTCGATCGGACGCCACGTCACGCTGAACTTTGCGTTGGTGGTGTCACCGAACGAGCTGAACTTCGAGTAGCGGCCCGCGACGTTGAACGACAGCTCGCGCGCGAGGAACATGTCGCGCAGAACGGGCACGTCGACTTCGAGGTAGTACTCGTCAACCTTGTACTTGCCGCCGGTCGGGCCGCTGGCCAGATCGGTGCTCATCGCCGACTGCTTCATCGCGTCGGGAATGAAATCACCCGACTCGGCGCGATGCTCGTAACCCGCCGCGAGGCTCAGGTCGCCCGCCGGAAGCGTGAACACGCTGCCGGTGATGTTGGCGGTGTAGTCGACCGTACGCGTGGTGCCCGTGTCGTGCGAGTACGGGAACAGGTAGGCCTGCACCGCGGGATCGGACAGCGAATAGGCGCCACCCACCTCAGGCGTCAGGAACGGATTCCACGGCACGCACGAGCCCGGAGCGGTACCGTACGGGATCGGATTGCTCGGGGTACCGCAGGTCACGCGGCCCGTGGCCGGATCGAGGAACGACGGGCCGAGCGCGTTGCGCGTGGCCAGCAACGCGAAGTCACCACGGCCGACCTTGAGCACGTCGTTGTTGTTGACGAACGCGCCCACATCCCAGTTCCAGCTGTGGTCGCCGATCTGGAAGTCGCCTTCGAACGTGCCGGTGAAGCGGTAGGTCTGCAGGTCGCTGATCGTGGTGCGGGGCACTTCCCAACCGCGACGATAGAAGTAGATCTGCTCGCCGGTCGGGTTGAAGTAGCTGTCGGGTGACAGGCCGATGTACGGATACTCGTCGTTCGAACCCGGGATCACGAACGCGGGCTGGAACGGATAGCCGGCCACCTGCTGCGAGGTACGGCGCTTGTTGTACAGGAAGTCGCCCGTGAAGCGGATGTGGTCGGTGATGTCGTAGTTGCCGCTCGTGAACAGCGAATGACGCTCGATGCCGGTGTTGAGCATCATCTGTTCGTTGAAGTTTGAACGGTCGTTGATGCCACCGCCCGCACCCGTATTGTGCCAATCGGCCGGATTGGCCGGATCACCACCCGGGTTGAGCGCGCACAGGCCCGACGAGCAGTAACCCGGCGGCATGAAGAAGTTGCCCCACTGCGACACGAGGGTCCAGCCACGGTCGGGGTGGCGCGTGGTGTCGGGGAACGCGCTGAACCAGCGGTCCTTGGCCCACACTGGATCTTCCTTGGTGTATTCGGCGGTCATCGTGACCGAACCGCGGTCGCTGTGGGCGCCCAGCGTCATGCTGTAGTTCTGCTTGACGCCGTCGTCCTGATCGTACTGGCCGGCGTAGGCGCTGGCTTCGGCACCATCGAAGTTGCGACGCGTGATCACGTTGACCACGCCCGCGATCGCGTCCGAACCGTAGATCGCCGAGGCACCGTCCTTGAGGACTTCGACGCGGTCGATCGCGGCCATCGGGATCTGCGACAGGTCCTGCAGACCATCGTTGGTCGTGCCCAGGCGCTTGCCGTTGATGAGGACCAGCGTGCGGTTGGCACCGAGGTTGCGCAGGTCGATGTAGTAACCACCGACGTTTTCACCCGAGGCCAGCACCGAAGCGCGGCTGATCGGCGGGGTACCGGCTTCCGGCATGTTCTGCAGGATGTCGGCCACGGAGTTGAAGCCCTGCTTCTCGATCGCGGCACGATCCATGACCACGATCGGCTGTGCGGTTTCGATGTCCGCCTTGCGGATGCGCGAACCCGTCACGGTAATCGTTTCAAGTTTCTGGCTGTCCTGGTCCTGCGCCGTATCCTGCGCGAACACCGGCGCGGCCGACAGGCCGATCGCGGCGGTTGCGCCCGCATACAGAGCATAACGAACGGCTTTGAAAAGCTCGTTGCTCTTTGATTTCATTTCACTCTCCAACGTCAGAGTTGTCACAGCTCGGGACAAGTGCTTTCCCATCCTGGGGACGGCCACATGTGGCCCACCAAATTCCTCGGCAGTTCGGGATACTAACAAGATTCTTACGAACTTGGAATCCCTGTTCCGTGCCTTAACATCCCAGGAATCGCCATATAAATCAATACCTTGAGAACTATGACCGGGTGCTGTCGGAGGCGCCGATGGCACTTGCGGAAAGATCGGCAATCTGCGTGGGCGGCCGGGCCGCGCCGCGCCATGCCCCGGCCTGATGCCGTACGCAGCCCGCTCCGCAGGGGCCAGGTCGGATCACCAACCGGCGCAGGCGTGAATGGGGAAACAAGCCGATGCCGCACACGCCCGGATCCGGGCGATTGGCGAGATGACGGTGAGTTACAGGTCTTGCCGGTACTGAATATAGGGCGTGCGAGCTTGGCCGTCCCCGTCGCGGGGCGAACTGGCCGGTTTCGCGAGCAGGTTCTGGGCGCCCACGCTGAGCTCGCCAGCCCACGGCGTACGCCAGGAAATGCCCAGGTCGAGCGTGGTCCAGCGCCTGCCCGCGAGCAGCGGGTCGTCGCTGCGCAGCACATGCCCGACGATCGCACCGCGCAGCGAGCCCACGTCGAGGCCCAGGCTCAGCGACAGCTGGTCGAGATCGACATCCGGCAAGGCCGCCCCCGCCATGCGTGAGCCATGCAGCCGCGCGTAGCTCGCGGTGAGATCAAGCGCGCTGTCCTGGTCGAACCGCCAACGGCCGCGCGCGAACATGGCCGAGCGCTCATCGACCAGGCGCGGCAGCAATCCCAGGCCCGCGCCAACCTCGGGCGGTGACAGCAGATCGAAGCCACCGTCCGGCGCGGTCAGCGGCAGGGTCGACTTGAGCCAGGACAAGCCATAGCTCAGGTCGATCGTGCCCTGAGGCGAGGTCCAGCCCATGCCGAGCACGCCACTGGCCATCTCCGCGACTGGAGCCGCCGGGACAATGCAATCTCCACCTGCGCAAGGCGCCAGCGTGGGCAGGTAACGCCCGAGCAGGGTATCCAGGTGCAGGCCGCTGGCGAACTGCAGCGTAATGCCGCCGCCCACCGTCTGGGATCCGACCGGACCCCAAGTCACTGCGCCGAAAGGAGTCGGCGACAGCGGCTGGCCAGGCGCAGTCCAGCCCGGCGGCAGTGCGACCACGGCGAGCAGCTTGCCGTCCGCGCCGGACCAGATCGGCAACACTGGAGCACCGGCCAAGTCATCGCCCCGATCGAGGTCGGTGGCGAGCAGGCGATCCACCAGCGGCGTGGCCGATTCCGTGCCGAGCGGCTGCTGCGCGACCGCCGCAAGCGGCAGCAACGACAGCAACAACAAGGCGACATGCGGTTTCATTGGCGGCTGCGCAAACCCAAGCGGTGAATCGTTCAGACGCCCGGTGGCTTGCTCAAGTTCCAGCGCGCGGCCAGGCACGGCGCCATCATAGCGCATTTCACGAAAACCTAACAGATTCAGGCACGAACAATATCTCCCGCAAGTGCAGGCTGACGTTGAGCCAGGCGGCCGGCGGCGGTAGGCTGCGCAGCGCCATTCCCGGCTTCCATCCATCCTTGGGGTAATCCGTGATCTCTCCCACGTCCTTGCGCGTGCGCGCGCTGGCCGCCGCGATCGGCCTTGCCATCGCCGCCGCCGCACCTGCCGCCACCGAACTTGCCGCCACCCATCCCACCGTCGCCGCAATCGACAACGCGCGTGACAATCCGTCACAACTCATCTCGCGCGCGGGCATCTTCGATCCGCTGCAGCAGCAGCTGGATGTGCACGCGATCGGTGCGGCGGCGCCGGTCAAGGCGTCGGCCTACGCGATCGTGCAGTTCCACGACGCGGCCACGCTCGCGCAGGCGCGCGGGTCGCTGCAGCGCCAGGGAGTGCAGTTCCTCGCCTACCTGCCCAACAACGCCTACTACGTGCGACTGGGCCATGCCGGCCTGCGCGACCTGCGCGCCAATCAGGCCGTGCGCTGGGCCGACCTGCTGCAGCCGGCGCTCAAGCTCGATGCGCAATTGTGGCTCGCCCAGCGCGCCGATTCCCCTGCGCTGCAGGCCGATGGCAGCTATGAGCTGCGCATCAACGCGTTCGACGGCGTGTCCTCGGCCAGCATCGCAGCCGAACTCGTCAAGAAGGTTCCGGGCGTGACCATCACGATGCGCAGCCAACGTGCTGCCGCGCTGCCGTATGTGCGCGCCGCCGTGAGCCGCGCGAGCCTGGACACCCTGATCGAGGTCGCCAGTGCGATCGAGGGCGTGTCCTATGTCGCGCCCTGGCTGCCGACCACGACCATGAATGCCGCCAGCGCGGGCGCGATCCAGGGCAACTACACCTCCAACTGCGCGGGCAGTGGCCCGGGCTGCGGCGCGCGGCCCCTGTGGGACCACGGCATCACCGGCACCGGCCAGATCGCCGCGGTGGCCGACAGCGGCACCTCGCCCAATGCAGCCTGGTTCACCGCGCTCGACAAGGGGCTGGGCCCGCATGTGGAGATCACCCCGTCGGACAATCCGCCACCGGTGCTGCCCAACATCGGCACGCTGCATCCGGACAACAAGATCATCGCCTACTGGCTGCAGCCGGATGGGCCGATCAACTACGACTTCACGTCCGGCCACGGCACACACGTCTCCGGCACCGTGCTCGGCGATGCCGCGGGCACCTTCGGTGCGAGCACCTATCTGGCGGCGACGCCGCTGCTGCCCAACCACGATCTCGCCGACGGCATGGCGCCGGGCGCGCAGCTGTTGTTCCAGGATGCC
>WBZY01000773.1_pt1 | contig 21400 bp, 23 predicted proteins | sample 5204191 | NCBI WGS metagenome assembly WBZY01 (sample SAMN12344363, study PRJNA552823) | activated sludge metagenome | biome: Activated sludge suspended growth; feature: Anammox Sidestream; material: Wastewater; isolation source: activated sludge from anammox sidestream of wastewater treatment...
AAGTGATATATTGGCGGAGAGGGAGCGATTCGAACGCTCGCGCCGCATTGCTGCAACGACCCGGTTTCCAACCGATGCCCTTAGGCCTTTCGGACTGCTACAGCGAAATTGTCAGAAAATTTGCTGACTACTTCTCTTCGTGACCAAGTCACACGATCAGATCCATCAATTGACTATCGCTTCAAGATGACGTTTGACTTAATAGTCACACGCCACGAGAAGGCGAGAGCGAGGAATTGCTTGGGGAAGAAAGATTTGGCGCGCCCGAGACGATTCGAACGTCCGACCCCTGCCTTCGGAGGGCAGTACTCTATCCAGCTGAGCTACGGGCGCGAGGCTGCACAGGATAGCGGGTTTCCCCTTCAGCGTCCAATCCGAACCGCTATAATCCGTGCTTTGACAGTACCTTGAGGATCATCGACATGGCCGAACAGAACGAGCAATGCGGCGGGCTGTGCGCTTCGCCGGCCCTGATCGCCATTGCCCTGGCGGCCGCCATCGTGCTTCCCGTTGGCGGGTACTTCGTCGCCAAGCTGCTCGGCGGCAAGCCCGCGGACGACCTCGGCGAGGAAGCGGTGTTGCGGCGCATTCAGCCGATGGCGCAAATCGCGCTCGCTGCGAGCAGCGGCGCCGGCGGCGGCGCGCCCAAGAGCAGCGAGGAAATCTACAAGTCGGTCTGCTCCGCATGCCACGACGCCGGCGTGGCCGGCGCACCGAAGCTCGGCGACAAGGCGGCCTGGGCACCGCGCTATGCCGTCGGACTGGAGAAGCTGGCGGCCTCCGGCATCCATGGCAAGGGCGCCATGCCGCCGAAGGGCGGCGCCGACATCCCCGACGCCGACTTCGCTCGCGTCGTCGCCTGGCTGGCGAACAAGGCCGGCGCCGGTTTCAAGGAGCCGGCGGCGCCCAAATCCGCCGCGCCGGCGCCGGCAACCGCATCGGCCGCACCGGCACCCGCCGTCGCATCCACCCCCGCTGCGCCCGCGCCGGCGGCAGCCACCCCGGCCGCAGACGCCGGCAAGGGCAAGAAGGTCTATGACAGCGCCTGCGTGGCCTGCCACGCGTCCGGCGTCGCCGGCGCGCCGAAGTTCGGCGACAAGGCGGCCTGGGCGCCACGTCTCGCCACGGGGCTCGATGCGCTGACGGCGAGCGCCATCAAGGGCAAGGGCGCCATGCCGCCGAAGGGCGGCAACGCCTCGATTCCGGATGCGGACATCCGCGCCGCCGTGGAATACATGACGGCCGCGGCGAAGTAGGCGCCGTCCTACGCGGACTGACTTTTTGCCAGCAGCGCCTTCATCTGCGCCAGCCGCGCCGCGCCCGCGGCGCGATCGACGGGCTGCGCGGCCCTGCCGCCGCTGAGCTTCAGGTCGTCGCCCATCTCGGCGATGAAGCGCGAGGCTTCGCATTCGCGCCAGTCCTTGCCGGTCTTGCGCCGCTCGCACCAGGAAACCGTCAGGCTGCGCTCGGCGCGCGTGATGCCGACGTACATCAGGCGGCGCTCCTCCTCGACGGTACCGGCGTCGATCGACTCGCGGTGCGGCAGGATGCCCTCCTCGACGCCAACCAGGAAGACGTGCTTGAACTCCAGCCCCTTGGCGGCGTGCAGGGTGGCGAGCTGCACCTGGTCGCCGCCATCTTCCGATTTGTCGAGCATCGAGATCAGCGCCACGGTCTGCGTCAGTTCCAGCAGGGTCTTGTTTTCCTCCTCGCCCTTGCGCGACAGCCAGTCGACGAAGTCGCGCACGTTGGCCCACTTGGTTTCCGCCTCGCGCGGCTCGCAGCTGTCGAAGAGCCAGGCTTCATAGCCGATGGCGCGCAGGAAGTCCTCCAGCACCTGGCGCGCCGGCTCGCGCTGGGCGCGCCATTCCAGCTTGTTCACCAGGTCGCCGAACTCGCGCACGGCCTCGAGTTGGCGAGGATTCAGGTAGCCCGCCGCGGCATCGTCGAAGGCGGCGGCGAAGAGCGAGGCGTGGCGCACGCCGGCGAGGCGACCGAGCCCCTCCAGCGTGGTGGCGCCGATGCCGCGGCGCGGCGTGGTGGCGGCGCGGATGAAGGCCGGATCGTCGTCGCTGTTGGCGATCAGCCTCAGCCAGGCGACGAGGTCCTTGATCTCGGCCTTGTCGAAGAAGGACTGGCCGCCGGAAATGGCATAGGGGATCTTCTGGTTGCGCAGCTGCTGCTCGAAGACGCGCGCCTGGTGGTTGCCGCGGTAGAGGATGGCGTAGTCGCCCCACTTGCCGCGGTGCTCGAAGCGATGCGCCATCAGCTTCATGACCACCTGCTCGGCCTCCTGCTCGTGGTCGCGGGCGACGCTGACCTGGACGGCGTCGCCGTGGCCGTGCTCCGACCACAGGCGCTTGTCGAACAGCTTCTCGTTGTTGCCGATCAGCGCGTTGGCGGCCTTCAGGATGCGCGTGGTCGAGCGGTAGTTCTGCTCGAGCTTGATGACCTTCAATTGCGGAAAGTCAGCCTGCAGGATACGCAGGTTCTCGACGTCGGCGCCGCGCCAGGCATAGATGGCCTGGTCGTCGTCGCCCACCGCGGTGAAGGCGGCGCGCGCACCGGCGAGGAGGCGCATCAGCCGATACTGGCTGCGGTTGGTGTCCTGATACTCGTCGACCAGCAGGTATTGCAGCTTGCCCTGCCAGCGCAGCAGCACGCCGGCTTCCGACTCGAACAGGCGCGCCGGCAGGCGGATGAGGTCGTCGAAGTCGACGGCCTGGTAGGCGCGCAGGGCCTGCTCGTAGTCGCCGTAGAGCCGCGCCGCGGCTAGTTCCAGTTCGTCCTCGGCGAGCGAGAGCGCCTCGTTCGGCTCGACCAGCGCGTTCTTCCAGCCGGAGATGCGCCACTGCAGGGACTTCAGGCGCGCCTTGTCGGCCTCCTTGGCCAGTTCGGCGAGCACCGCGCCGCTGTCGGCGGCGTCGAAAATGGAGAAGCGCGGCTTGAGTCCGACGGCCTTCGCCTCCTGGCGCAGGATGCGCGCGCCCAGCGCGTGGAAGGTGGAGACGTTGAGCGAGTCGAGCGGCTGCCCGGGCAGGAGCTGTTTCGCCCGCTCGCGCATCTCCTTCGCCGCCTTGTTGGTAAAGGTGATGGCGGCGATGTGCTCGGGCTGGTAGCCGCGCTGCTGGACCAGGTGGGCGATCTTCTGCGTGATGACGCGCGTCTTGCCGGAGCCGGCGCCGGCCAGCACGAGGAGCGGGCCGTCGAGATATTTCACCGCCTCCCGCTGCGGCGGGTTGAGTGTCGAAACCATTGCAAAAGTCAGTCCCGCCGGGACGGCGGGCTGGCAGCCGGCGCCGGGCCGCCCCAAGCAGGCTGCGGCGTACGACACGGAGCGAAGCGAACAACCGTCACCCCCTTCCGGGGGAAGGGGGTCGGGGGGAAGGCTCTAGTCATCTGAGCGCGCCGAACACCTTCTGCAGCAGGCTGCTGGCCTGGCCCAGGGGATTCTTGCGGATCGCCCGCTCTTCCTCGCCGATCATGAGGAACAGGCCGTCGAGCGCCTTCTCGGTGACGTAGGCCTCGAGGCTGGCGTCCTTCTTGTCGATCAGGCCGAGCTTGGCGCCCTGCTTGGCGTAGCGGTTGTACTTCTGCGCCAGCTCGACCCGCTCCGTCGCCTGCCTGACGATGGGCAGGAACTTCTCCGTCAGCGGCGCCGAGGTGGTGCGCTGGAAGTACTGCGTCACCGAATCGTCGCCGCCGGTGAGGATGCCCTTGGCGTCCTGCAGGGTCATCTGCTTGACGGCATTCAGCAGCAGCTCCTTCGCCTCCGGCACGGCGGCCTCGGCGGCGCGGTTCATGGTGACGATGAGTTCGTCGGCGTACTTGCCCATGCCGAGCTTGCGCATCATCTTCTCGGCCTTCTGCAGGTTCTCCGGCAGCGGGATCTTCACCTTCGGGTTGCCGAGGAAGCCGTCGGTGCGGCCAAGGCTGGTTACCGCGGCGACGGCCCCCTGGGAGAGCGCCTGCCTCAGGGCGCCGCTGCTCTCGTCCGCGCTGATGGCGTCCAGTCCCGCCGCCCGTGCGGGGGAGAGGGTGACAAGCAGGAACAAAGCGATGAAAATGCGCGAGGGATTGGCCATGACGGGACTCCTGTCGTGTTGCCGGCATTCTCGCACGAAAGCAAACGGGGGGCACGATGGGCGCGCTGAGCTGGAAACAATTCTTCATCTACCAGACCGACTACCAGCACTGGGCCGACGAGGTGCTGTTCGAGTGCCTCGATCGGCTCGACCCAAAGGCGCTGGCCGAGCCGCAGGGGCTGCACTTCTCCACCATCCACCAGACCATTGACCACATCCTGGTGGTGGCCCAGTTGTGGCGGCTGCGCCTGCAGGGCGAGAGTCCGATCCTCGATTACAAGCGCCTGCACCATCCCGACTGGCGCGAGCTGAAGGCCGCCCTGCGCCAGGAAATGCGCGGCCTGCAGCACTGGCTGGAGACGAAGCCCGACGCCTTCTTCGAATCCGAGATCGCCTACCGCAGCTCGGAAGGCAAGGAGCGGCGCAACTGGGTGCGCGACGTGCTCACCCACATAATGGGCCACATGGTGCACCACCGCGGCCAGGTCTCCGCCGCCGCCACCCGTCTCGGCGCGCCGGCGCCGGAAATGGATTACATCTACTACAAGCGGGCGGTCGACGCCGCCCTGGCGCAAAAGCGCTAGAGCAGCGGCAGCAGCTGCGCCTCCAGCTTGTCCTTGCCGATCCCGCCGATGCGGGCGAAGCGCAGCACGCCCTTCCGGTCGACGAGGTAGAGCGCCGGGATGGCCTTGATCGGGCCGAAAACCTGGGCATGGGCGGGCGCGCGCATGGCGACCGGGAAGGCGTAGTCGTGATCCTTCCAGAATTCCTCGACGGTGAAGCGGTCGGCGTCGATGGACAGGCCGAGTATCTCGAAACCCTTGTCGCGGTGCTTCTCGTAGAGCGCCTGCAATTGCGGCAGCTCCTTCTGACAGGTCGGGCACCAGCTCGCCCAGAACACCACCAGCAGCACCTTGCCCTTGAGCGCTTCTGCGCCCAGGGCCTTGCCGTCGAGCAGCTTGGTGTCGAAGGGCGGCACCGCCTGCCCGGTCCTGACCTGGGCCTGGGCGGTGGCGGCAAAAAACAGGGCGGCAATGAGCAGGATTTTCCTCAGCATGATGCTCCTCATGAAACGCCGGCCCGGTGCGCCTGCATGTCGGCATGGTAGCTCGAGCGCACCATCGGCCCGCAGGCGGCGTGGGCGAAGCCCATCGCCGCCGCCTCGCGCTCGAACATCGCGAAGACGTCGGGATGCACGTAGCGCAGCACCGGCAGGTGGTGATTCGAGGGCGCCAGGTACTGGCCGATGGTGAGCATGTCGACGTCGTGGGTGCGCAGGTCGCGCATCACGGCAAGGATTTCCTCGTCGGTCTCGCCTAGCCCAACCATCAGGCCCGACTTGGCCGGTATGGCCGGGTTGCGCGCCTTGAAGGCCTTGAGCAGGGCCAGCGAGTGGGCGTAGTCGGCGCCGGGACGCGCCTGCCTGTACAGGCGCGGCACGGTTTCCAGGTTGTGGTTGAAGACGTCCGGCGGCGTGGCGGTGAGGATGTCTACGGCAATCTCCAGGCGGCCGCGGAAATCCGGCACGAGAATCTCGATGCGCGTCTCCGGCGCGGCTGCGCGCACGGCGCGGATGCAGTCGGCGAAGTGCTGCGCGCCGCCGTCGCGCAGGTCGTCGCGGTCGACGCTGGTGATGACCACGTATCTGAGCTTCATCGCCGCCACCGTCCGCGCCAGGTGCGCCGGCTCCTGCGCATCGGGCGGCAGCGGCTTGCCGTGGCCGACGTCGCAGAACGGGCAGCGCCGCGTGCACAGGTCGCCGAGGATCATGAAGGTGGCGGTGCCCTTGCCGAAGCACTCGCCGATGTTCGGGCAGGAGGCCTCCTCGCACACGGTGTGCAGGGCGGCCTCGCGCAGGATGCGCTTGACCTCGCCGAAGCGGGCGTGGCTGTTGCCGGCCTTGACGCGGATCCAGTCGGGCTTCTTCAGCGGCACGGCGGCCGGCACCACCTTGATCGGGATGCGCGCGGTCTTGGCTTCGCCCTTCTGTTTTTCGCCGCTCACTTTTCGATCTGCCTCTTCAGTTGTTCCAGCAGCGCCTCGCCGGCGGCCTCCCAGCCGACCGGCACGCCGAGGTCGCGCAACCGGGTCACTTTCAGGTCGGGATAGCCGCAGGGATTGATCGCCGAAAACGGCGCGAGTTCCATGTCCACGTTGAGGGCCACGCCATGGTAGCAGCAGCCGCCCTTCACGCGCAGGCCCAGCGCAGCGACCTTGGCGCCGCCGACATAGACACCGGGCGCGCCGGAAACGCGCTCGCCGCGCAGGCCGTAGCCGGCGAGCAGGTCGATCACCGCCTGCTCGATGCGCGAGACCAGCTCGCGCACCTTGAGGCCACGCCGCGACAGGTCGACCAGGAGGTACACCACCGCCTGCCCGGGACCGTGATAGGTGATCTGTCCGCCGCGGTCGATCTTCACGACGGGGATGCCGATGTCGCGCAGCAGGTGCTCCGGCTTGCCGCCCTGGCCCTGGGTGAACACCGGCGGATGCGAGGTGAGCCAGAGTTCGTCCGGCGTGTCGGCATGCCGGTCGGCGGTGAAGCGCTGCATGGCGCGCCAGGTGGGGAAAAAGTCAGTCTCCCCGAGACGGCGCTGGAGGACGGGCTCTCCCCCCGGCCCCTTCCCAGCGGGAGGGGGTGACGGTGGTTCGCCGCTGCGCGGCTCCCAGCCCTGTCCGTTCACAGCACGACCTTCACCAGCGGGTGGCCCGACAACTCCTGATAGAGCGCGTCGAGCTGACTGCGCGAAATGGCGCGGATGGTGCACGTCAAACTCATGTAGTTGCCCTTGGCGCTCGGCCGCATCTCCATGCCGGCGGCGTCGAAGTCGGGCGCGTGGCGCAGGATGACGTCCAGCACGGCCTGGGCGAAGCCGTCCTGCCGCTGGCCCATGATCTTGATGGGGAAATCGCAGGGGAACCGCAGGAGCGACTCGTCATTCACCGGCGCGCATCACCGTCTGCTTGAAAGCCTGGTACCAGGCGTACATTTGCGCGAAGATCGGGCCGGGCCGGCCCGCGCCGACGGGCTGGCCGTCGAGCAGCACGATCGGCAGCACCTCCTTGGTCGAGGAGGTCATCCACAATTCGTCGGCGTCGCGCGCTTCGGCCTCGGTCACCGGCCGCACCTCGGCCGGCAGGCCGTGGGCGGCCGCCAGTTCCAGCACGACATCGTAGGTGATGCCGGGCAGCACCAGGTTGTCCTTCGGCGGCGCCAGCAGGATGCCGTCCTTCACGGCGAAGATGTTGGAGGCGGCACCCTCGGTCATGCAGCCGTCGCGGAACAGGATCGTCTCGACGCAGCCGGCCTCGATCGCCTGCTGGCGCAACAGGCAGTTGGCCAGCAGCGAGATGGTTTTCAGGTCGCAGCGCAGCCAGCGCACGTCGGGCGCCGACACCGTGGCGATGCCGCTTTCGCGCTGGGACGGCGGCGGCGTCAGCAGCGGCTCGGACATCATGAAGACGGTCGGCGCCACCCCGGCCGGGAAGGCATGGTTGCGCCTCTGCATGTCGGCGCCGCGGGTGATCTGCAGGTAGACCGACTGGTCCTCGCCCTCGTTGCGGCCGACGATCTCGCCGATCAGCCGCGTCCATTCCGCCTCGTCGTGGGGATTGGCGAGGCGGATGCCGTCGAGCGTGTGCTGCAGCCGGCGCAGGTGCTCGGACAGGCGGAAGGGCCGCCGCGAATAGACCGGGATCACCTCGTAGGCGCCGTCGCCGAAGAGGAAGCCGCGGTCCATCGCCGGCACCTTCGCGTCGGCGATCGGCATGAACGCGCCGTTCAGGTAGACGGTGCTCATTCGAACCAGAGGCGCAGGGTGTCCCAGGCGCGGCCGAACAGGCCGGCCACCGGGACGGTTTCCAGCGCCACGACGGGATACTCGCCGTAGGGCTTGTCGTCGAGGGTGAGCTTCAACGTGCCGATGCGCTGGCCCTTCTGCACCGGCGCCAGCAACGGCTGGTTGCTGACCAGGCTGGCCTTGACCTTGTCCGCCAGCCCCTTCGGCAGGGACAGCGTGAAGTCCTCGAGAAAGCCCGCCCTGACGGTGTTCTGCCCGCCCTTCCAGACCTTCAGCTGCGACACCGCCTGGTCCCCGGCGTAGAGCTTCACCGCTTCGAAGTACTGGAAGCCGAAATTGAGCAGCTTCTGCGATTCCTGCGTGCGCAGGCCGTCGGAAGCCGCGCCCATCACCACCGAGAGCAGGCGGCGCGGCCCGCGCCTGGCCGAAGCGACCAGGCAATAGCCGGCGTTCTCGGTGTGGCCGGTCTTGACGCCATCCACCGCCGGGTCGAGCCAAAGCAGGCGGTTGCGGTTGGCCTGGCTGATGCGGTTGTAGGTGTACTCGCGCAAGGCATGGAGCGGATAGTGCTCGGGATGGTCGCGGATCAGCGCCGCCGCCAGCGCGCCCAGGTCGCGCGCCGTCGAATAATGCTGCGGATCCGACAGGCCGGTGGAATTGGCGAAGCGGGTGGCTTTCAGGCCGAGCCGCTGCGCCTCGCGGTTCATCGCCTGCACGAAGGCTTCCTCGCTGCCAGCGACGGCCTCGGCCAGGGCGATGCAGGCGTCGTTGCCCGACTGCACGATCAGTCCGTGCAGCAGCTCGTCGACGCTGACGGGGCGCTTCGGCTCGATGAACATGCGCGAGCCCTGCGCCTTCCAGGCGCGCTCCGACACCGCCACGGCCTGGTCGGGCTTGAGGCGGCCCTCCTTCAGCGCGGCAAGGACGACATACGCCGTCATCATCTTGGTCAGCGAGGCCGGCTCGACGCGCTCGTCCGGGTTGTAGGAGGCCAATGCCTGGCCGGTCGAATAGTCCAGCAGCAGCCAGGATTTCGCCGCGATGGTCGGCGCCTGCGGCCGGATTTGCGACTGCACCGACATGGAAAGGCAAAGGCCGAAAACGAGGGCGAGGACTTTCATCGGGGGGAAAGCGCGGGAAAGGGGAAATTATACCGTCAGCGCTGCACGACGAAAGGCTTGAGGGCCAGCGCCTCGCGGATGCGCTCGGCGACGCGGCCGGCTTCCTGCGCATCCCGGTAGGGGCCGAGATGCAAGCGGTACATGCCTTCCTTGAGCTGGATGTGGATCGGCTCGGCCAGCCAGTCGAGCTGCCGGGCGAGGTGCGCGCGGAAGCTTTCGGCGTTGTCCGGGTTGCCGAAGGCACCCAATTGCAGGAAAGTGCCGCGCAGCTCCTGCACGGCGGGAAGGTTCGCCGGCGCCGGCAGCGGCGCGGCGGCAAGTCCGGCGATCGGGTCCGCCGCGGCCGTTGTGTCCGCCGGCTCCGCCGTCGCGGCCACCGACGCCAGCGGGCGGGGCGCTTCTCCCGGCAGCACGCTCTCGACCTCGACCATGGCGCTGCCGCTGCCGACATAACCGAGTTTCCACGCCGCGGCGTAGGACAGGTCGATCAGGCGCTCGTGCAGGAAGGGGCCGCGGTCGTTCACCCGCACCACCACCGACTTGCCGCTGGCGAGGTTCGTCACCCGGACATAGCTGGGGATCGGCAGCGTCGGGTGCGCCGCCGTCATGGCGAACATGTCGTAGGGCTCGCCGCTGGAAGTGCGCTGGCCATGGAACTTGCGACCGTACCAGCTGCCGACGCCGCGCGCCTTGTAGGGTTTCAGTTCCTTCGCCGGCACGTAATCCCGGCCGAGCACGGAATAGGGGTTGTTGGCGAAGCGGTGCAGCGGCTCGAGGCGCGGTTCGGCATCCGGCAGCGCATCGAGGTTGCCCGGCACGGCGTCCCCCGGGCCGTCGTCCTGGTAGAAGCCGCCGCCGCGCTTGAGCACGTAGGCGGGCTTCTGCGGCGCCGACTTCGCCGCGGCCGGCGGCGCACTGGCCCCGTCGCGCTCAATGGTTCGCGGCGGCTGTGAACCGCAACCGGCCAGCAAAACGACCATGGCCGTCAGACAGGAAAGGCGCAGTCTCGCCGCCGGGCCGCCCCAAGGCGAGACGGCACGTTCGCGGAGCGAACATGCGTACTCGCGCCCGTTTGCCGCTACCCGTAACAATCGCGCGCAGCGAGCTTGCAGGCTCCCCTGCCCTGGGGCAGAGGTCGGGGGATGGGGGGTCATTTCTGCACCAGCATGCGGTGTTTGTGGATGGACATCAGTATGCCGACGCCGAGGAACAGCGTCACCAGCGCCGTGCCGCCGTAGCTGACGAAAGGCAGCGGCACGCCCACCACCGGCAGGATGCCGCTGACCATGCCCATGTTCACGAAGGCGTAGGTGAAGAAAATCAGGGTGATGCTGCCGGCCAGCAGCCGCGAGAACAGGGTCGGCGCGTTGGCGGCGATCATCAGGCAGCGGCCGATGATGAGCGCGTAGAGCACCAGCAGGAAGGTATTGCCGAGCAGGCCGAATTCCTCGGACAGCACGGCGAAGATGAAGTCCGTATGCCGCTCCGGGATGAATTCCAGGTGCGTCTGCGTGCCGTTGCCCCAGCCCTTGCCGAGGATGCCGCCGGAGCCGACGGCGATGGTCGACTGGATGATGTGGAAGCCCTTGCCGAGCGGATCGGCTTCCGGGTTGAGCAGGGTCAGGATGCGCTGCCGTTGATAGTCGTGCAGGACTGTCCAAGCCAGCGGCAGGCTGGCGAGGCCGCCGAAGAACAGCAGCGCCAGCACCTTCCACGACAGCCCGGCCAGGAAGATCACGAAGAAGCCCGCCGACAGGACGAGGACCGCCGTGCCGAGATCAGGCTGCCTGACGATGAGGGCGACCGGCAGCAGCAGGATGCAGGCGGCCGTCAGCCAGTCGCGCAGGCGCAGCATGGCTTCGTGCTTCTGGAAAAACCAGGCCAGCATGAGCGGCATGGCGATCTTCATGATCTCGGACGGCTGGATGCGCATGAAGCCGAGATTGAGCCAGCGCCGCGCCCCCTTGGAAACGTCGCCGAACAGGGCCACCGCCAGCAGCAGCAGCACGCCGCCCAGGTACAGCGGCAGGGCCAGGTGCATCAACCGCTGCGGCGGAATCTGCGCGGCCACCCGCATCACCACCAGCGCCACGGCCAGGTTTACGGTCTGGTTGACCAGGCGTTCCGGGGAAGCGCTGCCCAGCACCAGCAGGGCGTAGCCGAGCATCAGGCCCAGCAGCACCATGAGGGTCGGATCGATGGGCGCCACGAGGCGCCGTCCCCATTCACGCGGCCGGAAGGCGAACTCAGTCATCCTCGCCGCTCTCCTCGTCCTCGGCGGCAGCTTCCTTCGGCAGCTTGCCGAGCAGGTAATAGTCCAGCACCTGACGCGCGATCGGCGCGGCCGACTGCGCGCCGAAGCCGCCGTTTTCCACCAGCACCGCCAGGGCGATCTTCGGCTGGTCGGCCGGGGCGAAGGCGATGAACAGCGCATGGTCGCGCAGGCGTTCGTGCACCTTGCCGTGCTCGTACTTGCCGCCTTTCAGGCTGAACACCTGCGCCGTGCCGGTCTTGCCGGCGGAGACGTATTCGGCGCCGGCGAAGGCGCGCGCGCCGGTGCCTTCCTTATTGACGCCGACCATGGCCTGCCGGATGACCTCGAGGTTGGCCGGCTTGAGCGGGACGGTGCGCATGGGCTCGGGTTCGATCGGGGTGCGCTCGCCGGTGTTGATGTTCTCGATGAATTTCACCAGATGCGGCCGGTACATCACGCCGTTGTTGGCCAGGGCCGCGGTGGCTTGCGCCAGCTGAATCGGCGTGTAGGCGTTGTAGCCCTGGCCGATGCCGATGGAAATGGTTTCGCCGGCATACCACTTCTGCTGCTCGGGCTTGCGAAAGCGCTTGCGCTTCCATTCCTGCGATGGCAGCACGCCCTCGGATTCGCCCTCGATGTCGATGCCGGTGCGGCTGCCGAGGCCGAGCTGGCGCATGAAATTGGCGATGGCGTCGATGCCCATGTCGTTGGCGAGCAGGTAGTAATAAGTATCGCAGGAATGCACGATCGACTTGTACATGTCGACGAGGCCGTGCCCGCCCTTCTTGTCGTCGCGGAAGGTGTGGCCGCCGAAATTGAAGAAGCCGGGATCGGCAATCGTCTGCTGTGGCGTGCGCTTGCCCGTCTCCAGCGCCGCCAGCGCCATGAAGGGCTTGAAGGTCGAGCCGGGCGGATAGGCGCCGTTGAGCGCCCGGTTCACCATCGGCTTGTCCTCGGAGGTATTCAGCCACTCCCAGTCCTGCGGATTGATGCCGTCGACGAACAGGTTGGGATCGTAGCCGGGCATCGACACCAGCGCGAGAATGCCGCCCGTCGACGGCTCGATCGCCACCAGCGCGCCGCGGCGCTTGCCGAAGGCCTTTTCCACCACCTGCTGCAGTTTCGCGTCGAGCGTCAGCGTCAGGTTGTTGCCGGACACCGGCGGCGTGCGCTCCAGCACGCGCACGGCGTGCCCGCCGGCATCGACCTCGACCTGCTCGAAGCCGGTCTGCCCGTGCAGCTCGAACTCGTATTTCTGTTCCAGCCCGGTCTTGCCGAAGTGTTCCGTGCCGCGATAGTTGTTCTCCTGCTCGCGGTCGCCGATCTTTTCCAGGTCGCGGTCGTTCACGCGGCCGATGTAGCCCAGCGCATGCGAGGCCAGCTCGCCCTGGGGATACTGGCGGAACAGGCGCGCCTTGATCTCCACCCCGGGAAAGCGGAAGCGCTGGGCGATGAAGCGCGCCACCTCCTCGTCGGAGAGCCGCGTGCGGATCGGCAGCGATTCGAAGTTCTTGCTTTCCTCGAGCAGCTTGCGGAAGCGCTTGCGGTCCTTCGGCTGGATGTCCACGATGGCGGCCAGCGCGTTGATGACGGCCTCCAGGTCGGCCACCTTGCCCGGCGTGATTTCCAGGGTGTAGGCGGAATAGTTGCGCGCCAGGACGAGCCCGTTGCGGTCGGCGATGACCCCGCGGTTGGGCACGATCGGCACCAGTGAAATGCGGTTGTCCTCGGCGCGCGTCCGGTAATGCTCGTGCTGCACCACCTGCAGCCAGGAGAAGCGAAGGAAGAGCAGGAAGAAGGCCAGCAGGACGAATCCGCCCGCCACGGCCAGGCGCCGCTGGAAGCGCTCGAGCTCCTGTTCCGGATTCCTGAACTCCGCCAGTCGCACGATCAGGTTGGCCTCATATCGGACGGTTCTCGTCCTTATCGATCGGCTGGTACTGCGGCAACAGGAGGACGAAAGTGAGCGGGAACCAGAGCAGGGTGCCGGTCAGGCTGCCGAGGAAATAGCCCCAGCCGGGGAAGTCCGCGCCGCCGATCAGCCGCGTGACGACCATCACGCCTTGAGTGGCGAGCAGCAGCGGCAGGATGTGCAGCGCCTGCTGGGCGAGCGGGAACCAGAGGATGCGGCGCGACAGCCCGCCGGCGGCGAACGCCAGCAGAATGTAGGCAAGCGGGTGCTGGCCCATGACGCTGCCGCCGGCGACGTCCATCAGGAGGCCGGCCACGAAGGCGGTGCCCATGCCGAGGCGCTGCGGTTCGCGCACGCTCCAGAAGGCCAGCGCCAGCGCCACCCAGTCGGGGACGCCGATGGCATCGCCGAGCGGGATGATGTTGAGGAAGAAGGCCGCCGCCAGGGACAGCAGGATGAACCACTGCTTGACGGGCAGCAGGATGCGGCGAGAACTGTGGGTGGGCTGGATGGCCATTATTCCTTTTTCCTGATCCGGCGTCCCTTGGACGGCTTGTCGCGGGGTTCGGTTTCCTCGAGCCGCGGCAGCGGCGCGGAATCCCGCCCGCCGAGGATCAGGACCTGGCCGTGCTTCTCGACACCGCCGACCGGCTCGCAGAGGATTCGCGCAAACGAATAGGCGGCATCGCGGTCGACCCGGGCCACCTTCGCCACCGGCAGGCCGGGCAGGTAGACGCCGTCGAGGCCAGAGGTGACGAGCAGGTCGCCCGTCTGCACGTCGGCGTTGGCGGCCAGAAAGCGCAGCTCGAGCTGCCCGCCGGAGGCGCCGAACAGCACCGTGCGCAGGCCATTGCGGACGATCTTCACCGGCACCGCCTGGTTCTTGTCGGTCACCAGCGTCACTTCGCTCTGCAGGGGGAAGACGCGCGTCACCTGGCCGAGCACCCCGACCTCGTCGACCACCGCCTGGCCGGGGGCAATGCCGTCCTGGGATCCCTTGTCCACGATGATGCGGCGGGAGAAGGGATCGCGCGCCGCGTAGAGGATTTCCGCCAGGGTGCCCGATACCGGCTGCCGCACCTTCATGTCGAGCAGTTCGCGCAGGCGCTGATTCTCCAGCTCCAGGTGCTGCTGGCGCATCAGCCAGTTGGCCGACTCCAGCTCCTTGCGCTTGAGATGGACGTTTTCCCGCTGCAGAACGGCGAGGCTGGTGAAATACCCGCCGAGCTGTTCGTAGAGATCGACCGGCGTGTAGGCGGCGCGCTGCAGGGGATAGAGCACCACCGCCACGGCCTGGCGGCCCAGATCGAGGTAGCGATACTTGAGGTCGAGCACCAGCAGCGCCAGCGACAGAATGACGAAGAAGGCGAGTCGCGCCAGGGGCGCGGGACCGCGCTTGAAGAAGGGAGGCGGCTGGTGACCGGCGACCGGCATCGGCGGCTAGAAACGGCAATGCGGCAGAAGCTCTCGCCCGTGCCGCACGGCCTTACTCATTCGCGAAGATGCTCCCGAGGGTGTCGACTTTCTCCAGCGCGATGCCGGAGCCGCGCACCACGCAGGTCAGCGGGTCGTCCGCCACGATCACCGGCAGGCCGGTTTCTTCCATCAGCAGACGGTCGAGGTCGCGCAGCAGCGCGCCGCCGCCGGTGCACACCATGCCCTTTTCGGCGATGTCGGCACCGAGCTCCGGCGGGGTCTGCTCGAGCGCCTGCTTGACGGCGCCGACGATGGCATTCAGCGGCTCGGTGAGCGCCTCGAGTATCTCGTTGCTGGAAATGGTGAAGCTGCGCGGGATGCCCTCGGCCAGGTTGCGGCCCTTGACCTCCATCTCCTTCACTTCCGAGCCGGGGAAGGCGGAGCCGATCTCCTTCTTGATCGACTCGGCGGTGGTTTCGCCGATCAGCATGCCGTAATTGCGGCGGATGTAGTTGATGATGGCCTCGTCGAACTTGTCGCCGCCGACGCGCACCGAGCCGGCATACACCATGCCGCCGAGCGAAATGACGCCCACCTCGGTGGTGCCGCCGCCGATGTCCACCACCATCGAGCCGGTGGCGTCCGACACCGGCAGGCCGGCGCCGATGGCGGCCGCCATCGGCTCCTCGATCAGATAGACCTGGGAGGCGCCGGCGCCGAGCGCCGATTCGCGGATGGCGCGGCGCTCGACCTGGGTCGAGCCGCAGGGCACGCAAATGATGATGCGCGGGCTGGGCGAGAACAGGCGCGAGTCGTGCACCTTCTTGATGAACTGCTTGAGCATCTGCTCGGTGACCGTGAAGTCGGCGATGACGCCGTCCTTCATCGGACGGATGGCGGTGATGGTGCCGGGCGTCTTGCCCAGCATCTGCTTGGCGGAGTGGCCGACCGCCATGATCGTCTTCTTGGCGTTGGGGCCGCCCTCGGTGCGGATCGCCACCACCGAGGGCTCGTTCAGCACGATGCCCTTGTCGCGCACGTAGATCAGCGTATTGGCGGTGCCGAGGTCGATCGCCAGGTCGTTGGAAAAATAGGAACGCAAGAAACCAAACATCGGGAAAGCCTCTGCCGAATGCGAAAAGTCAATTGCCTATGATACTCTATTGCGCTTCGTAATATCAGCCCTCCGCACCGCCATGTCCCTCAGCCTCGACCAGGTCCGGCGCATCGCCGACCTCGCCCGCATCGAACTCGCGCCCGGCGAGGCCGAGCAGACCCGCGACCAGCTGAACGGCATCTTCGCCCTGATCGAGGACATGCAGGCGGCGAATACCGCCGGTGTCGAGCCGATGGCCCATGCCCAGCACGTCGCCCAGCGCCTGCGCGAGGATGGCGTCACCGAGGCAGACCGCCACGCCGATTTTCAGAAGGTCGCGCCGGAAGTCGAGACCGGGCTGTACCTGGTGCCGAAAGTCATCGAATGACCGGCCCGTCCATGATCAACGCCAGCCTGAAACAGCTCGCCGCCGCACTGGCGGGCAAGAAAATCTCCAGCGTCGAGCTGGCGACGCTGTTCCTCGACCGCATCGAGCGGCTGAATCCGGCCCTGAACGCCTTCATCACCCTCGATCGCGAGAAGAGCCTGGCCATGGCGCGCGCCGCCGACGAACGCCTGGCGCGCGGCGAGGGTGGTCCGCTCACCGGCATCCCGCTCGCCCACAAGGACATCTTCTGCGCCGAGGGCTGGCTCACCACCTGCGGCTCGAAGATGCTGTCGAACTTCGTCAGCCCCTACGACGCCACGGTAATCGAGCGCTGCAAGGCCGCCGGCACCGTCACGCTGGGCAAGACCAACATGGACGAGTTCGCCATGGGCTCGTCGAACGAAACCTCCTTCTACGGCCCAGTGAGAAATCCCTGGGACCAGGCCGCCGTGCCGGGCGGCTCCTCGGGCGGCTCGGCCGCCGCCGTGTCGGCGCGACTGACTCCTGCGGCAACCGGCACCGACACCGGCGGCTCGATCCGCCAGCCGGCGGCCCTGTGCGGCCTGACCGGCCTGAAGCCGACCTACGGCGTCGTTTCGCGCTGGGGCATGATCGCCTTCGCCTCTTCGCTCGACCAGGCCGGACCGATGGCGAAGAGCGCCGAGGACTGCGCCCTGCTCCTCAACGCCATGGCCGGCTTCGATGCGCGCGACTCCACCAGCCTGGACCGGCCGGCCGAGGATTACGCCCGCGACCTTGGCAAGCCGCTCGCCGGCCTGCGGATCGGCCTGCCCAGGGAATTCTTCGCCGAGGGCCTCTCGGCCGACGTGGCTCAGGCGGTCGAGGCGGCGCTGGTCGAATACCGCCGGCTCGGCGCCACGACGGTGGAGGTCTCGCTGCCCAACATGAAGCTGTCGGTGCCGGCCTATTACGTCATCGCGCCGGCGGAAGCCTCCAGCAACCTGTCGCGCTTCGACGGCGTGCGCTACGGGCACCGCGCGCCGCAGTACGGCGACCTCATCGACATGTACTGCAAGAGCCGCGCCCAGGGCTTCGGCGCGGAGGTGAAGCGTCGGATACTCATCGGCACCTACGTGCTCTCGCACGGCTATTACGACGCCTACTACCTGCAGGCTCAGCGCATCCGCCGTCTCATCGCGACTGACTTTTCGGCGGCGTTCAAGTCCTGCGACCTGATCATGGGGCCGACCAGCCCGACCACCGCCTTCCGTCTCGGCGAGAAGGCCGCCGACCCGGTGCAGATGTATCTCTCGGACATTTACACCATCGCCGTCAACCTGGCGGGGCTGCCCGGCATGTCGCTTCCCTGCGGTTTCGCGGGAGGGCTGCCGGTTGGCCTGCAGATCATCGGCGACTATTTCGGCGAGACGCGCATGCTGAATGCGGCGCACCAGTACCAGCTCGCCACCGACTGGCACATACGCCGCCCGGAACCGTGAACATGCGTCTGCGTCCCGCCGCGGCATTGGCCACCCTGCTGCTCGGCGCCTGCGCCACGCCGGAGCAGGCGCCGCCGACAACGGAAACCCGGCAGGCTCCTGCCCTCGCCAAGGCGCCGCCGGCCGCGGCGAAACCGGCGCGGCCGGGACCGATCCCGGTGCGCCCGCTCAACGTCAGGACCGAATGCAGCTTCCGCGACGAGACCGGCTACAACGGCTTGCTCAAGCTGGAGGTGGCGGAAGCGAAAGTGCATGCCTTCGCGGTGAAGGTGCATATCCCGAAGCACGGCGTCTGCCGCTTCGATCTTAAGGATTTCCGCCAGACCCGGGAGCTGCCCGCCATCGAGCTCAGCCAGCAGCGGGGCCGCTGCATCGTGCGCGTGTGGGAACAGGGCGAGCGCGTCACGGTGGCCTTCCAGCAGTGCGAAAAGATGTGCTCGGGAAACGCCCACAGCTACCTCTGGCCGATCCTCAATGACCGGGACAAGGGCTCCTGCGCCTGAGCGAAAGGCCTGACCATGCTGCGCGAACTGCTGCTCATCGCCCTCGTTGCCTTCCTCGGCGCCTGCGCCATCGTCGAACGGCCAACGCCGATCCCGGTGCGCCCGCTCACCGTCAAGGCGGACTGCAGCTACCGCGACGAAACCGGCGGCAGCGGCCTGCTCAGGCTCGACGTGGCGGCGGCCCGGGTGCGCGCCTTCGAGGCAAAGGCGAATTTCCCGCAGCACGGCAGCTGCCACTTTGAGCTGAAGGATTTCCGCCAGACCAGGGAAATGCCCGCCATCGAGCTGAGCCAGCCGAACGGCAGCTGCATCGTCCGCATGTGGGAACAGGGCACGCGCGTCACCGTCGCCTTCCAGCAGTGCGAGAAGATGTGCTCGGGCAGCGCCTGGGACCAGCTGCTGCCGATGATCTACGACCGGCGCGACGGCACCTGCGCCTGACTTGAAACGGAATTTTCTTATGAGCATGGCCAACTGGGAAATCGTCATCGGGCTGGAAACCCACGCCCAGCTCAACACCGCCTCGAAGATCTTTTCCGGCGCCTCGACCGCCTTCGGTGCCGCGCCGAACACGCAGGCCTGCGCGGTGGACATCGCCCTGCCCGGCGTGCTGCCGGTGCTCAACCGCGGCGCGGTGGAGCGCGCCATCCGCTTCGGCCTCGCCGTGGGCGGGAAAGTCGCGCCGCGCTCGATCTTCGCGCGCAAGAACTACTTCTACCCGGACCTGCCCAAGGGCTACCAGATCAGCCAGTACGAGCTGCCGGTGGTCGCCGGCGGCGGCCTGACGATAAGAGTCAGTGCCGGCGACACGGCGCGCGAGAAGTTCGTCCGCCTCACCCGTGCCCACCTCGAGGAGGACGCCGGCAAGTCGCTGCACGAGGACTTCCACGGCAAGTCCGGTATCGACCTCAACCGCGCCGGCACGCCGCTGCTGGAGATCGTCACCGAGCCGGACATGCGCAGCGCCGAGGAGGCCGTCGCCTACGCCAAGGCGCTGCACGCCCTGGTGCGCTGGATCGACATCTGCGACGGCAACATGCAGGAGGGCTCCTTCCGCTGCGACGCCAACGTCTCGGTGCGGCCGAGGGGCTCCGACACGCTCGGCACGCGGCGCGAGATCAAGAACCTCAACTCCTTCCGCTTCCTGCAGCAGGCGATCGAATACGAGGCGCGCTGGCAGGTCGAGACGCTGGAGGACGGCGGCCGCATCCATCAGGCCACCGTGCTGTTCGACCCGGCCACCGGAGAGACGCGCGCCATGCGCTCGAAGGAGGAGGCGCATGACTACCGCTATTTCCCCGATCCGGATCTGCTGCCGCTGGAGATTTCCGCCGCCTGGATCGATGCAGTGAAGGCCGCCATGCCGGAGCTGCCGGAAGCCATGCAGGCGCGCTTCGAGCGCGACTATGGGCTCTCCGCCTACGACGCCGGCACGCTGACGGCCGCCCGCGAAACGGCGGCCTATTTCGAGCAGGCGGTAACGGCCGCCGGTACCGGCAATGCCAAGCTCTGCGCCAACTGGGTGATGGGCGAGCTGGCCGCGCGCCTGAACCGCGAGGAGAAGGACATCGCCGCCGCCCCGGTCGGGCCGGAACAGCTCGCCGGCCTGGTGGCGCGCATCGCCGACAATACGATCTCGGGCAAGATCGCCAAGGAGGTCTTCGACGCCCTCTGGAACGGCGAGGGCGGAGGCGGCGCCAATGCGGCCGATGCGGTCATCGAGGCCAAGGGCCTGAAGCAGATCTCCGACAGCGGCGCCCTGGAGAAGATCATCGACGATGTGCTCGCCGCCAACCCGAAGTCGGTGGAGGAATTCCGCGCCGGCAAGGAAAAGGCCTTCAATGCCCTGGTCGGCCAGGCCATGAAGGCGACCAAGGGCAAGGCCAATCCGCAGCAGGTCAACGATCTGCTGCGAACAAAATTAGGCGCCTGAAACCGATAGCGCGATCAGCAGCTGCGCCGCCCAGTAGGTAGCCAGATTTATCGCGCGCCCGGCACGAAAGGGCCAGCGGAAGCGATTGATCGCCAGCACCGCATCGGACACCATGAACAGGCTGGCGCCGATCACCGCCGCGAGCGCCGCGCCGTCGCCGGCAAGCGACCAGCGACCGGTCGCCTGCCCGGCCATCGCCGCGATCACGACGACATAGACGGCCACCGGCACGCGCAGCGCCGGCTTCAGCCCGGGCCAGATCAGCGCCAGCACCACGCCTCCCGCCGCGAAGAAGGGCAGCCACAGCAACGGCGCGGCGGCGAACGGCACGCCGATGGCAAAGGCCCCGATGTAGCAGAGGTGGGCGACGAGAAAGCTCGCCAGGCCGGCCACGAAGCGGTCGCGCGGCAGCATGAGGAAGACGTCGCCGGCAGTGGAAAACAGCAGGCCGGCCGCGATCGTCCATTGATAGGCGGGCGACACGGGCGGAAAGGCCAGCGCCAGCGCCAGGATCAACAGCGTGGCGAGCGGCTTGAAGGTGAAGACCTGCCAGCGCCGGGATTCGTCGAGATAGTGGGCGCGAATCGCCAGAACGGCGCACAGCACGGCGATTGCGACAAGAACAACTTGCGCTGTTGGCATGTTGCCTGACTCAGCGTGGCCGGGCATCCGATCCGGCCGACGGCGCCGCCGCTCCCCGGTCGGTCGATTTTTTCTGGGTCAGTTCACGGTAGCGCGCCTTTTCCTCGGCATAGCGGACCTTGACGAGCTCGATTTCCTTCTTGCGGCCATCGATGGCCGCTTGTTGCGACTTCATTTCGGCCTCGTTGACCCGGACCTGCGACTGCAACTGCGGCGGAAGGGCTTTCTTCTTGTAGAACTCCGCCTCGCCGTCGAGCTGCTCCTTGCGCTTGACCAGCTCGGCCTGCTTTTCCTGCATCCCCCTGATCGAATTTTCGATATCGGCCACGGCGCGGTCGCGCGCACGGTCGATGTCTTCCTCGGTGGTGTAGGTCGCCAGCAGAGCGCGGTTCTTGCGATCCTGCTCCAGCCGTTTTTGTTCCTCTTCCTTGGCTTTCTTGTCCGCGGCCTCCTTGGCGGCGCGCTGCTCGGCATTCAGCGGCGCATCGACCCGCCTGACCGTGATGCCGCGCGAATCGATCTCGCGGTACGCCTTGCCGTAACACTGCTGCGGCAGCACGTCCGAGCAGGTCTGCTTGCCGTTGTCGTCGGTGCAGCAATAGGTAATGCGGCCCTGCGGCGCAGTACTGCGACCCTGCGGCGCCGCCATTGCCGGCAACGCCAGCGCCACACAAAACGTCAAGGCCGAGCCAAGCCTGGTATTCATTTTGTTATCCCGTATTGTTGTCGGTACCGGAATACCGCTTGCAAATTCTGCGCCAGTTCGGGCCGCCCGCCAAGATAGGACAGG
>WBZY01000774.1_pt1 | contig 21362 bp, 55 predicted proteins | sample 5204191 | NCBI WGS metagenome assembly WBZY01 (sample SAMN12344363, study PRJNA552823) | activated sludge metagenome | biome: Activated sludge suspended growth; feature: Anammox Sidestream; material: Wastewater; isolation source: activated sludge from anammox sidestream of wastewater treatment...
TGGGCGGCGGAGCTCGACCCGGCCCGGGCCGAGGTAAGACGAACCGTCAACGGGGACTCTGCCGGGCCCCGATTTTCGGGTGTCGACGGGATTTGGTAGATTTACACCATGACCACGAATAAGCCGCTCAACCCAGGCCAGAGGGAAAGGGTCGTCGACCACGTAAACCGATTCCTCGCCCACTGGGAAGGGCAGCTCGGCGAGGACTTTGCCCGGCTCGTCGCCGACCGGGAGTCGAGGAGCCACGTCGTCCACTGCGGCGCGTCGATCCTCCTCCACCGTTGGGGCTACGGCCCGCCCGGCGGGTCCTTCGTCGAGGCCGTCGCCGGGAACGACCTGATGGGGGCCTTCGGCCGGGCCGACTGGGTCAACGTCCGGGCGATCCGCTTCTACTGCACGCTCATCCATAACACCGGCCTCATCGAATGAAGAAATCCACCGTCGTCCTCGCCCTGGCAGGCATCGTGCTCGGGATCTGTTGCGTCTGCCTCTCCCTCCTTGGCCAGCACATCACCGCGCTCTGCGTCGGCGCGGCCGGGTTCATCGCCTCTCTCGTCAGCCTCCTCAGGAGGGCCACTCCGTAGTCGCCGACCGGGCCCCGATTTCCGGGTCCAGCCGGGATTGGGTATATTTGATCTATTAAACTGCAACCGATGACCCCACTCGAGACCCGCCTGCTGGAGATGCTGAAGGAGTGCGTCGATGACCTGCCCGGCACGAGCTACGATGGACCGGACGACGAGATCGGCCAGCGGACCTGCTGCTACACCCTGACCGTCCGACCGCATCGGGCCGACTGCACCGTCCTCCGGGCCAAGGCCCTCATCCAAGAGATCGAAAGATGACCCAATCAGAGCTAGACGACCGGATCTATGAGTTCCTCACCGAGCGAGTCCGGCTCGACCTGCGCCGGGACGCGAAAGGCCTGACGGTCGGCCTCATCGTCCGCAGTCCGCTCGGCCAGGAGACCCTCGTCAGCTGGGAGCGTTTTGATTTCCAGTGGCAGGGCGACGGGGACCCCGACCAGAGACCTGCACCGCCCGCTCCCGACCGTGCACCGGCTCGCAAGCGGAGCGGCGCGCCTCCTCCACGGCGGCCGAGGTCCACTCCGTAGTCCGCACCGGGCCGGAGTAGGCCGGGCACCGCTTGCCTTGGGAGCAGCCGACCGCCAGCAGGACGGAGACTACACCCAGGGCCCGGCAAAATCGTAGCCAGGCCGATCGGGCCAGGCCGGCCGCCAACGAGGGCAGGTAGCCGATCACTAGGAAGAGGAGATGTCTCATGGGTTTATCTATCCCTCGTCGGGAGCCTCAGCGGCCGCTCGCGCCGGACGCACCGCTGGTTGTAGCGCATCCCTCGCTCGACCCGTCTCTCTATCCGGCGCTCGACCTCGGCGGCAGACCGCTTGCACCGGCCGACTGGCGAGCACGAGGTGAGGAGGATCAGGGCGAGAAGGATGTGTCTCATGATTCTATTTATCTGGAATTCGCATAATTATTTTACCAAGCTATGCATAAATCCGGAGGCACGGTCGGAGTATAACTCTGCATGGACCCACACCTTGAGGCTCTCGCTCGTCGGCTCGAGGACGGGCTCTCGTGGGGTCCGGTCGACGGAGACCTCTTCCGGCTCCGACTCGAGAGGGAGTGGGCACCGCGGCTCGCCCTTGCCCGTGAGCTCTTCGGCGCGGAGCCGGGGCTCCTCCGCGAGGAGCTAGAGCACCAGCTCCAGGATCTCTGGCTGCTCGAGTGCAGGTGGGCGGACTCAGAACGGTGGGAGTGGTGTGCCGGCGTCCGCGACCTCAGGCTCCGGCTCGAGGCCCAGAGACGAGACGTCTAGGCTGGATTTCCCAGTTTTTGAATCAGCCTGGGCACGGGTCTCTGGAGAAAATAACCTGGCCCCGATTTCCTGGTTTCGCCGGCACTGCATATATTAGCCCTATCAATCCACACGACATGGCCGACGATCGACTCGACTTTCCGCTGACCGTCTACGTCAACGAGGACGGCTGCACCCGGGTGATGCAAGGCAGCTTCAATGATGCCGAATTCCGGCTGGACTTTGGCGACGAGGTCGAGTTCATTGGAGTCGCCAACCGCCTCGATGAGCTGGTGATGCTCATCCAGTCGATCAACTGACCCGGCCCCGATTTCTTGGTTTCGCAGGTTCTTCGTATATTAGCCTTATCAATCTAACCAACCAATGAGAACCACCGTCGAAATCATCTTGGGCACCCGTCCGCTGATCGTCCTGTCCGCCGTCGAGCTGCGCGACTTCATCAAGGCGAGCGAGGCCAACCTCAACACGATGCTGGCCGATCCTCGAGTCCCACCAGTCGACAAGGCGATCCTCGAGACGATCATGAAACAGCCGATCGAAGCGGCCAAGCTCGAAAAGATCCTGCGCAACTGATGCACACGCTCACCATAACCCAGGAGCAGCTCCTCCGGATGGAGGCTGCCGCCCGTCGAGAGGAGCTGATCGAGCTCGGCCTCAGGACGGTGCCGAGGAACCAGGTCCACCGCTCGAAGCGGGCGTGGAGACGCCGACCCAAGCACCGGGACCGGGAAGACTAGGTGTCGGGCCGGTCCATGCCGGCCGGATTGATGCAGGGCGGGGCCGTGAGGCCCCGCTCTTGCTTTGCCCGGGCAGGTGTGCCACTCCGTAGTTGGAGCACTAGCGCCGCCTGCCGGGTCTCTGCCGAAAAGGGCCGGGCCCCGATTTCCGGGTGTCGGGCGGGTTGGGTATATTAGCCTTAACAAACCGATCAAGATGTACGGCATCGCCAACCCCTACTTTACCGACCAGTTCGCCACCCTGCAGGAACTCATCGACGCGGTGATCGACCGCGGGGCCGACCCCAACTGGCCTCTGACCAGAGACGGCAAGGGGACCGGAGATCTCCTCATCGACCTCATCGTCCCGTAAAAAACCGGGCCCCGATTTTCAGGTTTCGCAAGTTCTTCGTATATTAGCCCTATCAATCCAGCCAAGATGAACCTCACCCGCATCACCCCAGAAGAGCTTCGTCACCGCCTTAATGGTGGACCTATCCACTTCGCTTTCAAGAAGCTGGATGGGACCCTGCGTACCGCGGTGGGAACGACCTGCCTCACCTGTATTCCTACTGACAAGCACCCGTCCGGAACCCGCCAAGCCTCCGACAAGGTCGTCACCTTCTTCGACGTCGAGAAGGGCGAGTGGCGCTGCCTCAGTCGTGACCAAGAGGTCTTTGCCTGAACCCACCAAATCGCACCAGATGGAACCCAAGAGCTTTTTCCAAGAGGTCCTTACCGAGCGTAAGTTGGCGCTGGACGCGCTGCGAGAGGTCGAGCAGATGATGCGGCTCGACGAGGAAGAAGGAGTCGACTGCTACTCGCTCCGAGCCCGACACACCGTCAGAGAAGTGATCGAAACACTCACCAAAAGCGAACAACAATGAACGACTGGATCTACCTGGGCCAGGCGCCCGCTGACGAACCCTGTGCCCAGATCAGGCAGCCCGACTACGAGACCCGGGCCAGGGAAGAGTGCCAGCGCTGGAGAGACCTGCTCGAGAGCAGGTTCGGCCACGACCGGCCAGAGACCGCCTCGCTCCGGATCAAGCGTGAGGAGCACGATTTCGGCACCTACTACGAGGTCGCGATCCGCTTCGACTCCTCCTGCCGCCGGGCCCTGGACTGGGCGTTCAGGGTCGAGAGCGAAGCCCCGACCCGGTGGGTCACTCCGTAGTCTTACCCAACCTAAACCTGAGACCATGAACGGCTATGAGTACTTTGTCAAGTGGCTGATCAAGACCGCGATCTTGATGCTTGCCCTCATCACGGCCGAACGATTCCACCCGGAATCCTGGCAAGGCCTAGAAAACTTCCTGATCCTCGCGATGGTACATCTGTCTGTCTGGCTTTGGGATTCTCAGGGAGTAAAATTCTGGAAGATGCCATGATGGATCGAGAGCTGGCCCCGATTTTCGGGTGTCAGCCTAACTTCGTATATTAGCCTTATCAAACTAACCGCACATGACCCAGCTCAACATCTACGAGAGGAAGACCGACGGCAACGTCACTGTTGAGGACAGGATCGACCGCTTCGAAAGCGATTTCGTGCCGGCAGTCGGTGACGTCCTCCTCTATCCTGGCAAGCGGCTTCGCGTGGTCATGAGGGAATGTGCCTTCGCCAAAAATGGGGGCTTCGGGATCGTCTACCTAACCTGTGAAGCAGCATGAAACTGAAGTACGTTCGTTCCCGGATCGGGTGGGTGATCTTTGCCCCGCACATCTCCCACAAGAGCATGATCCATTCTCTCGAAGAGACCCCGACCCATGCTGGGTTCTGCAGCCTGTCGCCTCGGCCCGACGGTGGGGTCGTCGTCAGCTGTTGGGGAGAGTCGACATCGCTGGGGCTAGCGGCCGGGTCCGACGACTCGGAGTGGCTCACCTACAAGGTCAACTCATATTACTAGGCCCCGATTTCTTGGTGTCAGCCGGATTGGTTAGGTTTACGACAAATCCAAAGCAGAGATGAAAAGGATCCAAGATGCAAGGGTGTCGAGCTCATATGTTGAAGTCCTTCTTGAGGACGGGAGCTGGGGCTGCGTGCCCCACCATGGGATGGAGCTGCTCGACTGGAACCAAGGCGCGCTCCTCTTCCGGGATCGCTATGGGATCTCGGTGATCGACGGGTCGGGAGAGTCGATCGGGTCGATCCCGTTCTCGGGAGACTTCGACCAGGCACGGGCGATCGGGGACACTGTTGTGGTGACCGACCACAGGTACTCCTACACCTACAGCCGGCGAGGCGACCTCATCCGGACCCGGCCCAGGTGACCACTCCGTAGTCCGGAGCGCCCCTGCCCGTCGAGTCCCGGTGGCGCAGGGGCGCTCTCGCTCCCAGAGGCCCACGGAGAGGAATGTGATCCCAAATTTTACAAAGTTTCAAAAGATCGGTATATTAACTACATCAAACCAATCAATCAAATGGACAGTCAGTCAGAGACCCCGAAACGCCGAGGCCGCAAGGTAAACCCCAATTCCGCACGTCAAGCCTACCTCAAGGCCAAGGCCGAGCGGGACGTTGTTCGGGCAGAGAAGCGAGCGGCTCGTGAGAAGCTGATGCAAGAACGCGCCCAGCGCCGGGCCGAGCGTGAGGCTCGCAAGGCGACCCAGGTCAAGGTGACGAAGACCGAGCCAGAGAAGGAGAAGCGTGTCAAGGCCAAGGCCTGAAAAAAGTAGCGAGACGGCGGCCCCGATTTTCCCAAGTCGGGGCCGCTTCGTATATTAGCACCAATGAACAAGCACGACCTCATCCAAAAGCACGGATTCCGACCCGGCACCCGCGAAGACTTCATGGCATTTGCCGGCGCCCCGGCCGACGCCCTCTTCAAGCATCTGGACTTTGAGCTCGATCCCGAGTCGGGCTGTGTCGCCACCTACTCAGAGTCGGAGAGGGCCTACCACTTCTACATCTTCGTCGACGGCGAGAACCGGATCGGCAAGATCTTAGAAGGGAACCGACTCATCTCCCTCACCTGTGCCATGCTCTTCGACGAGTGGGCCAAGCTTGCCGAGGAAGCGGTCGGTGATCGGCTCCTCAGGCTGGCCGGAGACGGCTGGATCGACGACCTGAGGAAGGCCGGGTTTGAACTGATCTAACCAATGCACGACGAGTACGTGTTCGGCACAGATACAGTGGAATCAGAGTGGCTACATAGGGAGCTCTTCGACGCGTTCTACCGGGACCTTGAGGTGATCGGTGCCGAGGGAATGGTAGGGATGCGAAAGCCGGTCGAGAAGAAGCTCCACGCCCTAACCAGGGCGATCGATCATTTTGAGCAGCGGGAAGAGTATGAGAAGTGCGCATTCATTAAGTCTGTCCTGCAGGCGGTGGTGACAGGCTAGGCCTGCCCGGGTGGTGAAACGGTAGACACGAGGGACTTAAAATCCCTTGGCCCAACGGCCGTGCGGGTTCGACTCCCGCTCCGGGCACATGGAAGAGATCAAGATAGAGTGGGCACCAGAGTTTGACCGCCACGTCAAGGGCCGGAGCCCGCTCGGGGACGTGTGGCTCCGGCTTGGCCGGGACGGCAAGGTCCTAGGAGTCTACCTCATGCTCCGCGGCGGGGTCGAGAAACTCGTGCCTGTGACCGGAGTACAAGAGACCCAGCCAGGCGCCAAGCGGCTGGCAGAGGACCGCTTACTCGAGATCGAGCTATGGGAAAGATAGAGCACAAGATCGGTGGCCGGACATTCAGGATCCCTGAGTTCGACCTGATGGGCTGGGGCACGGTGAGGGAGTGGACTGATGCCAACCGTGGCCCGATCACAGAGGCGATCGCCGACGCGCTAGAGACCGGGATCCCGGCCGGCCTGGGCCAGGTGCCGGTGTTCTCAATGCGAGAGACTGGTATCGTGATGCTCCTCGACCGGGACGCGTTTGAAGAGAACATATCCAGGTGTATTACTCATTTCTTGGATATTGAGGATTATGAGAGATGCTCACGCTTACAGGCGCTCAGGGACAGGTTGTAGGAATCTTTACCAAAACCTAGTCCAGGGGCAGAGTATAAGAGATAAACTTCACAATAACCATGAAGAATTCAAAGACCAAGAGCGGCGGCAAGATGACCCAAGCCCAAAAGCTGAGCACCATCCGCCAGCGTCTCCGTGAGGGAGACTTCAGCGCGATCTCGCGTAAGACTGACTATCATCCGACCCACGTCGCTCGGGTGATCCGCGGTGAAAGCGGCAACCCCAGCGGAGAGATCATCAACGCTGCCTACGAGATGACCCGCAACCGCAAGGCCAGGGCATAAGTCTCCCAACGGAGAAGAACTGAGGCGGCTAACCACCGCCTCTTTCTTTTTTAGGCGGGTTGAATCCAAAATCCGCCGGATTCCTCGAGTCTCTGGAAAAACAGTCGGGCCCCGATTTCTGGGTTTCGCCAGTTCTTCGTATATTAGCCTTATCAAACCGATCAAGATGACGACGATCAAGTTCGACCCGAAGCGGGACAGCTACGACAGCAAGACCAGGACCTTCACCGTGTCCGAGCGGCGGGTCCAGTTCGACACCAGCTACCTCGTCTTCAGCCCGAAGACGGGAGCGTCGCGTCGCTTCGACTTTGTCAAGTCGACGGGATCGGAGTGGAACCCGAACACCCGGTGGGTCTACCAGAGCGAGTGCGGCCTGACGCTTGAGGTCACCGGAGACCCCGACATCCGCGAGGCAGCACAGGCGTTCTACGCCAAGAAAAAGTTCGGCTCCGATTTTCTGGCTTGACCTGGACCTCTTATATTAGCCTTACCAAACCAAACCAGCGATGAGCAAGTACGATCGCAACACCAAGAAGCTGAAGTGCAAGAAGTGCCCAGAGATGGTCGAGGTCGACGTAACGACAGGCGCGGTCACCTGCTGGCGCTGCACCGCCGAGATGTGCGGCGGATTCAAGATACCTGAATCCGAGAGAAAGTCTGGCCCCGATTGTCGGGTGTCAGAGTGAGTTGTTACATTTACTAACCGAACCGGTCAAAGATGAAGAATCCCAAGACAGAGGCAAAGCGACAGGCAAAGGCGCTCATCGACCGAGCCGGCCTTCGCTACACTCGAGAGATGGCCCGTGAGGCAAAGGGAGAAGGCGACACCGACCTCATCCGCATGTGGGCGACCGACCTTGAGACGACCGTCATCTTTGCTGGTCTGGTCATCAAGGGAAAGTGGCTAGAAGCCTACCTCAGCCTCCGAGAGATGGACACCGCGCCCCGTGAAATGATTCCTCAAAGCCTCATCAATCGCGTTGCACGATTGGTAGAGGGTCACTCCGTAGTCTAACCTAAACCAAAAGCAGATGTTCGAGACATCAGACAACCTGCCCTACTACTTCAGGTCGATCAGCCGGCTGAAGCCCCTCACCACCGAGGAGGAGCTCGCCCTGGCCGACCGGATCCGTGCCGGAGACGAGGCCGCGATCCACAAGCTCGTCCGCCACAACCTCAAGATCGTCGTCACCATCGCCCGTCGCCACGTCGGCCAGGGCGTCGGCATCGATGACCTCATCCAGGAGGGCAACATCGGCCTCTACGAGGCGGCCCGTCGCTACGATCCGCAGGGCAACGGTCGATTCATCACCTACGCCCAGATGTGGATCCGTAAGCGGATCAACGGCGTCATCGACCAGCACGGTCGGATCGTCCGGCTGCCGGCGAATCAGTCCTATGAGATCTACCGGGCAAAGGTCGAGGGCCGAGAGCACGAGGCACCGACGAAGGTCGAGTGCGATGCCCCGGCATTCGACGACTCGGAATCGACGGTCGGAGACCGCCTCCTCTCGGTCGTGCCCGAGATCGAGCGACAGATCGAGGTCGACCAGCTCAGGTTCACAGTCCGTCGGGCGATGTCCGGCCTCAAGACACGGGACCGCGAGATCGTCAAGGAGTACTTCGGCATCGACCGTGAAGCCGCGATCCCGACCGATGTCATCGCCGAGCGTCACAACCTGACCAATGTCCGGGTGTGCCAGATCGTGAAGAGCTGTATCGAGAAGATGCGTCAAACCAAACCCACTCCGTAGTAAATGAGCGAGGCCGACCGCCTGATCCACAGCATCCTGATGGACGCTGCTCGCCGTGCCAAGATCGGTACATATGCCGTGCCTGGTGTACGTAAGTCAAAGCACCGAAACTCAAAGCAAACAAAAGGCCGTAAGCGCGGCAAGTGACCATGAACCAGCTATTCGATGGAGAAGAAGTGGTGCAGGTCGATGTCGACCGGCTCGACCTGCCCAGTGCACTCGTCCTGATGGGCTCGACGCTCGTCTATACCTTTACCGCAAAGGAGATCGGCGAGCCCGCCCACGAGGTGGACCGCGGCTACCTCAAGCTCTACGATCGGGTCGCCCGAGAGATGGGAGCCGACGCGACCGCCGAGTTCCATGCCCGTAATTCGATGGAGATCCTCCTGACGACGCTACGATGAACCAGACTGCGATCCTCGCGATAGTGCTGGTGATCGGTATCGGCCTGGCCGGCAGGTTTGGGTCGAGGCCTGGTCACGAGCCGTGGGTAGACCCGAGACTTGAGTCCGCTGTCGCCGAGTGGAGCCGAGACGTCAGGTCGGCTGGCCTCGACCCAGAGACTCTTCTCTCACGGCTTGATTCAATCACGGTCAGCAACTGTCGACGTGGCAAGCTCGGTCATGCGACCGGTCGCTGGATCAGGATAGACCCAAAGGTCCTCGATCGCGGAGACGCCTCTACTCGCGGAGCCGTCTATCACGAGCTCGGTCACGCGGTCCTCGACCTGGACCATGGATCCGGGATCATGGCAGGGTCGATCCACAGCCAGGCAGAATATGAGTACTATTGGTCGGTATGGTTAGAAGAATACCTTAACCTGGGTAGGGATGCCGAAGGGATTTAAGTATCTAGTGATCGCCGATTGGCAGGGCCTAGACGGGCTCGAGTGGGAAGAGCAGCTGACCCAATCGACCGCGATCTGCCACACGCTCTCTCACGCCTACGAGTTAGCGCTCTCGATGGCCAGGGTCTCTGCACCGGACCGCAACTATCGTTACTGTCTCGAGAGAGTCAAGCGCAACGGAGCCGTCCGGATCAAGCAGCACGGAGACCTGAACGGGGCGACGATCGTCAGGGTCCGGGTCCACGGAAAATAGTCGGGCCCCGATTTCTGGGTTTCGCCGGTTCTTCGTATATTTACCCCGTCAAACCAACAAAACCGCAGCACAATGGCAACCCGTTCCCGCATCGGCATCGAACACGAAGACGGCAAGATCACCTCGATCTACTGCCACTGGGATGGCTATCCCGCGCACCACCTGCCCATCCTGCAGGGTCACTACCTCGACCGTGAGAAGGTCGTCAAGTTGATCGAGCTTGGGGCCCTGAGCTCACTCGAGCCCGAGGTCGAGCCGACCGGTCCTCACACGTTCGACCAGCCCCAAGAAGGAGTCTGTGTCGCGTACGGTCGTGACCGTGGAGAGAAGAGCCAGGCCGAGGTCGAGCACAAGGACCTTGAGGATTTCAAGGACTTTGCCCGACAGGGCTGGGCCGAGTGGCTCTACGTCTTCGGCCAGGACGGCACTTGGAAAGTGATGGAAAGTTGACCCCGATTTTCGGGTGTCGGGCGGATTTGGTACATTTACTCAGTCAAACCAAAAACAGCAGCAGCATGGTAGAGATCACTGGCGGTAAGAAGGAACGCCTCATCCGAGGCTGGATCAACGAGGAACACGGCGGTCAGGCCCCAGGCGGGTCGGTCAAGACCCTGCTCCAGGACTTCATGACGGTCTATCCCGAGTCCGGTGTCAGCTACTCCTCGTTCAACGGGGTGCTGAAGAAGGTCGAGGCCGAGACCGGTGGCGGCGAGATCGGTCACTCCGTAGTAGACGAGCAGGTCGAGATCCGGCCCTTCGAGTTCGAGGTGGTGAAGGTCGAGGACATGGAGTTCCCGAACTTCGGCCTCTTCAAGACCGGCAAGAAGCTCGACGAGCTCTTTTCCGATCACGAGAAGGGCGGCGGGATCTACGGCGGCACCGTCAACATCGTCATCGGCGAGTCGGGCGTCGGTAAGTCGACGGTGATGCTTGACACCCTGTCGGCGATCCGAGCCCAGAACCCCGACGCGAAGGTCCTCTACGTCTCGAGCGAGATGACCCGCAACGATATTCTCTTCTACTACAAGAAGACGCCGGCGATCGGCAAGGTGCCGACCCTCCTCCTGATGAACTACGTCGACGGTGGGAACCTGGTGAAGGCGCTGGAGCAGGCGTTCAGCGGCGAGCACGACATCATCCTGCTCGACTCCTATCAGGACGTCATCGTCAAGCTGAAGGAGGTGCAGGGCTGGCGGTCGACCCGAGCCGAGTCGTGGCTCACTGCCCTGATGATCGATGCGGCCGAGAAGAAGGGATGCGCCGTCCTCGCCATCCAGCACATGACGAAGGGCGGGACCTACGTCGGCTCGACCTACCTCAAGCACGCCACCCAGGCGATGGTCGAGATCCGCTTCGACATCTCGGGCCACCGCTACATCGAGTTCTCGAAGAACCGTCGAGGCGGGTCCGGGGTCGGCAAGCGGCTCTACTACTCGCTCGACGGCAACGGTGATGTTGTATACGACACCAAGCGCTTCGAGGACACCGAGTCGATGCGTGACATCGAGGAGCGCGAGACCCTCCGTCGACAGGACCTCAACCAGAAGTTCGAGGAGCTCTTCGCCAAGCCCCAACCGGCGGCTGAGCCTGTCCCTGCCGAGAATAAATAACCTCGGCCCCGATTTTCAGAAGTCAAACCGACTTGGTATATTTACTAAGTCAAACCAACAAAACCTCTTTTCCGAATGCGCCAAGTATCCAACCTCCAACTGGCCTCGCTGCGAACCCAGCTCGCCAACGCCGAACACGCCACCAAGGTGGTGCCCCTTGCCCACCTGACGCTCGATGAGCAGAGCCTGAGCAAGGGCCGAGTCCAGGTGGCCGGCAACGACGTGAAGGCGAGTCCCGAGTTCTTCGGGAGCCTCGGCCGCCTGCTCAAGCTCAACTCCGCCCTGACGAAGGAGTTCCTCAAGAACGAGGACGGCAAGATCGCCACCACGCTGATCAACGGCCTGAAGGAGTATCGATCGACCCACGGCAAGGGCGAGGTGATGCTGATCGCCAACCCTCAGAGCCGTGAGCTCGTCGACATCTGCGAGCCCCGTCGCTACAGCAGGATGACGAACGAGTCGGTGCTCGACCTCACCGAGCGGATCCTCGATGAGTCGCCGAACATGGTGATCGAGACGATCGACTTCAACCCCAACGGAGGAGGCCGCCTCGCCATCAACCTGCTCAACAACAACGAGATCGCCTTCCCGAAGGCCGGCAAGGACGAGTACTTCAAGTTCGGCTTCTCGATCGTCCAGAGCCGTAAGGGCACCCACACCGAGATGTACAACCAGCGACTGGTGTGCTCGAACGGGATGCGGGCCTCGCTCGGATCCGGCGCGATCGGCGGCAACCGAGCTCTCAACTTCGTCGAGGCCTTCTCGCTGCGTGGGACCGGAGTCGAGGAGATCCGCCACTTCCTCAACCACGTCGAGGAGATGAAGAAGCACGACTTCGTGCCCGGTGCCTTCCAGGCAACTCTCAACTCCGCGGTCGAGACCCGTGCATCGATCGCCGAGGTCGAGCGTGCCCTCCACCTCGCCCAAGGCCGGGTCGACGAGCAGGACCCCGCGCTGCGCAAGCAGTTCGCCGATGCGATCGGCTACAAGTACTTCGACGGCTACGCCGACGCCCTCGCTCGAGTGGTGAAGAAGGGTTACGACCCGGCCCGACTCAACGACCGTCAGCGGGCCTTCATCAAGACGGGCCAGAGCGTGTGGGACGTCGTCAACTCGCTCACCTACCTCGGCTCGAACAACTCCGGCATCCCGATCAAGCAGAAGCATGAGCTGAAGTTCGAAGCGGGCCAGCTCTTCTCGAAGGGCTGCAACGGAGGCTACGACCTGCAATTTGCCCAGTTGGCCGCGCTGTAAGCCAACGGTTTGACGAGAGGAGGGGCGGAGTAATCCGCCCCTTTTCTTTTGGCCCCGATTTTCAGGTTTCAACCGTTCTTCGTATATTAGCCTTATCAATCTAACCAACCACACAACAGACCATGGGACTAGACATGTATCTTAGCCGCCGCATCAAAGGTAACACCGCACGCGAGGTGATGTACTGGCGCAAGGCCAACGCGATCCACAAGTGGTTCGTCGATAAGGTGCAGGGAGGAGAGGACGACTGCGAGGAGTACCCGGTGAGCAGCGCTCAGCTGATCGAGCTGCGAGACACCTGCAAACGGGTGCTCGACGAGTCGAAGCTCGTCCCCGGCCAGGTGGTCTCGAGCTGGACCTACCGAGGCGGGCAGAAGATCGCGAACCTCGAGGACGGCCAGGTCGTTGAGGATGCCGACGTGGCAAAGGAGTTGCTGCCCACCCAGGCCGGCTTCTTCTTTGGCTGCACAGACTACAACGAGTGGTACCTCGAAGACGTGAAGAAGACCTACGAGGGGCTCGCAGCCCTCAACCTTGAGGAGCCGTATGAGGGCGAGTACGTCTACCAGTCGAGCTGGTAGGCCAGCCCAGTCGGAGCACGGAAGGGAGCCAAACGGCTCCCTTTCTTTTTTCCACCGCGTGCCCGTGCACGGCGAGTCTCTGGACCAGAGACCCAAGAGTTAAGCGATAAGATTTTTGATTCCCAGCCCATCGGGTCTCTGGGCTGCCCCTGCCCGCTGGCGCCCTGGGCTCCCTGGGTACCATGGCTCTCGAGCTCACCTGGAGAGGGACCCGTACCCGGCAGGACGCCCGGACGGATCCAATATTGGCCACCCCATCCCGACAAAAAAGGCCCCTCTCGGGGCCCTTAATGGGTCGAAACGGCCGACGTTATGCCTCCGTCTCCTTCGAGAAGATCGACCACAGGGTGCCGACGAGGGCGACCCCGGAGCCGACCACATCGAGCCAAGAGTCCGGGCTGCCGTAGCCATACATCACGAGGAGACCGCCGATGAAGGTGAGCGAGTGGCGGACGACTCCCGTTACCTGTTCCTTGTTCATGGGGATTGGGTGTTTTGGTTATTTATCCCGGACCGGGTCGCCGGTCTCTGGGCACCGTGTCCGGACTCCGTAGTGCCCGGGCCTACATGAGGTCACCGAGCTCCGGGTCGAGGTCTCTGGAATTAGGAGGTAAGGGAGCCCCGTCCCAGTGGGGCACGATCCGGCCGGGATCCTTGAGCTTGGGCCGCTTCGGCTTCGGCAGGTCGGCTCCGAGCTCTGACAGCCTCTCGACCCCGGCCTTCTTTAAGAGTCTCAGCAGGTCGGCCTCCTGCTCGGCGAGGTACTCCGGCCGCTGGATCGCCCGGTTGATGTAGACCAGCTGGACTCCGTAGTAGAGACACACCTGCTCGACGAGCTCTACCCCCAGCCTGGCCAACCGGTCCGGCGTCTCGATCACCACCGCCTGCACCCGTCTCTGGATGATGTCTTGGAGGAGGAGATGGAGACCCGGCCTGGCCTCTAGGCTGTACTCCGTAGAAGGAGCCCAGTCCTCGTAGGCCCGGTCGACAGACAGGCCGCGGGCAGCGCACCAGCGGTGGATGGTCTCCTGCTGGGCGGCCATCAGCCGGCGGTCGGACTCCGTAGTCCCGGCCACCCTGGAGTAGGTCGTCACCCAGAGATCCCGGGTGATCCGCTTGCCGATCATCGAGTAGACGTCCTCGTCGTTGTAGACCCACCTGCCACGGTCGTCCTTGAATCGCCGGATCCTTCCGGTATTGCCCCAAAAACGCAGCCCGTTGTAGCTACACCCTAGCAAGTCCATTGCCTCATTCGAGTACATCGTTTACCCTTTTGGGTTTATTTATCCGGCCGGGCTTGCCACTATCGAAAATTGGCAAGCTGCCACTAGCACTAGCTACGTTGGCACCGGAGTGGCACCGCCGTGTGCGCCGGTTTCGGGGCACCGGAAAAGCGACGAGGCAGGGGCCCCGGCATTACGTCGCAGACAAGGGCACCGCCTGGTCGACGGCTGGTCGACGGCTGGTCGACGACTGGTAGACGACTGTTAGGGGCCAGGTCGGCTGGACTCCGTAGTCCCGGTCTGCCCATGCCTGGTAGACCTGTGACAGAGACCAGGTCCGGCCGGTCTCCGACCGAGTCGGATCTGCCTGGCTAGATAGATAATCCTATGAAGGCTCTCCGTTTTTCTGACTTTCTCTCTGAAAGCATCAACCCGTATCTTGGCTTTTGGGATGCGGCCAATGGGGACACTCGTTCTCTAGTTAAGGAACTCGTCAGGCACGGGGTAGACCATGATTGGGACCAGTACCACAACTTTGTCCGGATCAGGTCGACTGACTGGGCGCTGGTATCTCGATTGCTGGACGATGCCGATATCTACCGGGCCGAGGGCACTGCCTTGGCCGACGCCTCTCAGGCTTTCTGGGATGGAGAGACCCCGTCCGATGCCGTGCAGTGGATTGGTGGCCAGGAAAGGGTGCCGCCTGGAGCCTATGCTTGACCTGGGCTGGACTCCGTAGTCCCGGTCTAGGTCCAGCCTGAGAGCAGGGGATACGCGATAAAGTCTAGTAGGTGCATGCGGCTAGTTACTGGTGAGTTTAAGGACGCCCTTGGCCCGGTCAAAGTACTGGATGTAGTACTCATCGATCCTGCTGAGGACCTCTGCCTCCTCTTCGGCCGAGAATTCCTCGTCTCCCCAGCGGTTCTTCAGCACCCGGCCGTCGACAAGGACGAGGTCGGAGTCCATCATCATTGAGGAGGTGAAGTTACGGTAGTTCATTCTTCAGAGGGTTTGAAGCCTGCGGCGGCAGCGGCATCAAGAATTGAAATGGCTTCGTTTCGCCCTTCAATCCACGGGGCGTTCTCCTCATCCCAATTAGTGCCGCCTTCAGCGGAAAAGTCGCCTTCCCGCACATCGTCTTCCTCAACATACCAATGCAGGGCATTCACCAGCTGCTGTATCAACTCTGCATCCTTGGCTCGGGTCCATTCGTAGAGGGCTAGGATATCACGAATCTGTTCGGGTGTATGGTTAGCCATAAGAAACTCTAGGGCCTCATTGCTTAATAGTGGTTCTCGTTTCGTGCTCATTGTGGGTCGTACTTCTTTAATAAGTTGGCGGTATTGCTCAAGGGTTATGCCTAACCCCTCTGGGCTTGCCTCGTCTACAAAGTATAACGATGGCGGTGGCTGCTTTCCATTGCTCATTCTTCAGAAGGTTTGAAGCCTGCGGAGGCAGCGGCTTCAAGTCCGGGCCGCGCTACGGTTGAGCGTTCGTCGGCATCGCGGTCGGGAAGTGTCGCCACACCGTGAAGGCAATCCACCAGCTTCTGTATCAACTCTGCATCCTTGGCTCTGGCTTGTTCATATAACTCTCTTGCTTTACGCATACCTACCATAAAGGCAATAGCCTCTGCACTAGCTCCATTACTATTACTCAGCTTCTTGACCATCTCATGTTGGTCGATGGCTTGATCACTTAGTAGTAGTTCATGTTTGGTACTGGTTAGTCGAGCTTCTCTCAACACAACCTCTTGAGTTTGATTATCATTGTTGAGGATGCGGTCAAAGTGTTGATCAAATTGCTGCTCACTCTCAAAGTCCACTCCTAGATCAAAGTCTACTTCAAACCCATTCTGACGTAGTAGGTTCTTGATCAGGAAGCATACCTTTGATTTGCCAATTTTAGGTTGCCCGGTTACGGTGATGTGTATCTTGTTGTTCATTGTTCCTGTCGGTTATTCTACCACTTCCTCGGTAGGTTTGCTGCCATCGAAGAGCCATAGGTTCCCCTTGGCCTCCTCGAGCGTTCGGAAGGAATCCCTACACGCCGCTCCATACGGTGAATTGATCCAAGCGTCGACCCACCACCATCTAAACAGGAAGTGCCTTTGTTGAATCACATATTCGACCCTACCGCTGGGATGGGTACGCTTGACGATCCTTACCTTTGCCATGGTCAGTTTGGTTTGAACCCTGCAGCATCGGCTGCATCAAGCGCATCGTTGTAACGCGAATGCGCGTCTTCGTGGTGATTAGGATAGCTGTCATGCAGCGCATTCACTAGCTTCTGGATCAACTCCTCATCCTTGTCGCGGGCGGCTTCGTGACGGGCATCAAGTTCGGACACAATGCTTTCAACGGCTGACACCGAATAGAACACTTCCTTATTTGGAGTGTATCTGCGTACAATTACAGCAAGCTGATCTTCACTCAACAGCGGTTTGCGTTTCGTGCTCATGGTTCGGTTGGTTTAGTAGGATAACCATACCGAATCGGCCCGACCGGGTAAACCTATCTCTCCTTTTTTAGGGCACGTTGGATCTCGACATAGACGATCGAGAGCAGCGAGATGAGAAAGGCCCCCAACGAGTCGAGCCCAAACCTGGAGACCAGTGTGAGGTAGGCAAGGACGAAACAGATGGAGGTAAGGAACTGGTGGAGGTTCATCCTTATTGGGCTTGAGAGGACCACGGGTTGAAGAAGATCCCCTTGGGTTCCTTCATCGGGATCAGGTTAGCAACGAGATCGTGTTCGCCCAGGTTTGGATTCCCGGTCGAGAACCTCCAGTAGGTAAGCTTCAGCTCTTTCAGTAGAGGTTCGTATCCTGGGTCCTGATAGGTAAGATCAAATACCTGACGAATGGCCCCGGCAAGCACAGTCTCTACCTGTTCCTTGGTGCTCATCGTGGGTGGTGTTTAATTGTTCCGGCAACACGAAGCACATACTTGGGGACTGATCCCTTCCACTCATCGATCACACCATGACGCCGTCCCCAATTGGTCAAGTAGCCGTGTTCGCCCTGAGCCGCCATCTTATCCTTTGCAAGAAAGATGAGGGACTTTGGATTTTTTCGAGCCGAGTCACCCCTCTCGGAAAAAAGAGCGAACATCTTGAGCCCTCCATCGATCAGGACCTGATTGCTCCGTTGGATCTCATTGGCCTCTTCGGCCGCCTGCAGGTCGTGTTGGATCTTTTGTCGAGCCACCTCCTGGAGCATCCCAATGAGGCGACCTGAAACGTCTCCCCTCAGGAGAGATCGTACGTCTGCGTTGTTGAGGGTGATGGACGAACTTTTGGTGCCACTAGAGTAGGGGCTCTCTCCAAACTTGGCCAAGACTTCCATTTTAGTGCTCATTCGGTTCCAATTTGAGATTGATCACTGGATCGAGTTGGCTTCGGTGAAACACACCGAATTGAATCGGACTCCAGGCACTTCTTTAAGGTAGACGTCGGTGTGAAAGCGGTCGACCTCCGTCCGATCGATCGTGTAGACTCCGTCCTCCTTTAGCCATTGCGCGACCTTCCGGCGATCGGCTTCGTAACCATGTAGCGGTTGACCGTCTTGATAGATCGGACGGACCTTGGTTCCGGGTTGGGCCCACGGATTGAGAACGTCGGACTGGACTTGCGGTTTGTCATAATGGAGGAACTTGGTACCGGGCACCCGGATCTCAGCCATGCACACTGGGCACTTGATCATTACCGAGTACTCGCCGTGTCGCCAGTCATCGAGCATCGTGCCTTCGGACTCGTGGGCCTTTAGCTGAGAGCCGCACTCTCTACAGTCGAAGACCGCGAATGGGTCTCGTCGATTCTGGGCCGTCTCGTGACGAGGGGTGCCGCGCTTAAGGATTTCCATCGTCGACCTGTTTGATGCTAATGAGTCGGATCGGTTCCCCGTCTGGAGCGAACTGCTGGATCGTGTCCCAAGCCTCTCGCTCGGTGCTGGCCTCAATTGTCATGTCCATGTGACCCAAGTCAAATGTGTATTCTTTCATCGGTCGGTTTGTTGGTCGTCAATGAGTCCGAGCTGGGACCAAGCGCCCTTCTTTGAGATCCAGAACGAGGGTCGCAGTCGATCGTCGAACCGGGTGATCCACTTGTCCCGATCATTGCGGTAGTTTGACGCTCTCCCTGGATCGGGATGTTGCTCAAGAGTCGCAGGTCCAAACTCAGGGAACATGAGATCGATCACTCTGTCCCAATCCTTGAACTCGTGACCCGGCCCAACCCTTCGATATGTCGTCTTCTGCTCGGCCATTATTCTGGGATTTGGTAGACGTATGTGGTATCGGCCCTGCCGTCTTCAATCACGACCTCCAATCTAGGTATTAGGGGTTGATCTGTCCTGATTGAGTTACAATTCTGCCCCTTAAAGATCACGGTAGTCAACCATACGATGAGAGCGACTGCCGCTCCAATAACTATCCCAAGGCCGACTAGACCATTGAATAGATCATTTGTCCATCTCCCATCAAACATCTTGCTCTCTTGCTTTTAGCATGGCATCGGCGTGGCGATAGCGTGCGGCTGTTCGGTCTGCGGTGTTGTGCAGGTACTCGTGAACAGCTAGCGCAGCCTCTACGTCCACATCAGTTGCCTTGGCCGCGAAGTAATCGCGCAGGGTCATGCCTTCATGCACCGTTTCAAAGTTGTAGCCCGGAGTCGGCGTCTTTACCGGGAACGCAGGTCCTCCGCTCTTTGAGCTACTCATTGTTCAGTTTTAGCAGGTTTCTTTAATTGGAATTCCCGCAAGACGATCACTCGGTTTTCTTTGATCTTCTCAATCGTCTCATCAAAGTGACGATTGCCAATGTGATGATCGAACTGCTCCTCACTGTTGAAGTCGAGCCCTCCGTCAAAATCGACCTCAAATCCGTTCTCTCGCAAGAACCTCTTCAGTAGGAACGATACCCGAGACTTTCCAGAATTTGGTTCTCCTGCAACAAGGATGCGAATCTCTTTCTTTTCCATTTTCTTTTGGTTCTGTAGGTTGGTTACCACCGATTACAACAAGCAGTCTTCGCTTGAGAACTTGTCGATCACACGGTTGGTGATCCCGACCAGGTCATTTCTGAAACCGGAACTCGGTATTCCGACCTGTTGGCCTTCCCACTTGCAGCCTGAGGTCCTCTTTAGGAAGGCTCGTTGGGCGTGGAGAGAGAACTCGTGTAGCATTTCTCTGACCTGGTCTTCGGTAAACACCGTCCTTTCACCGATCACCAGCGCGGCCGGCTTCCACGGGTTACCTTGAGGAGGGGTCTCGGTCCCTTCTAAGAACTCGTAAGAGCCCATTAGAGAGTTGGCTCTACCCTTGATGATCCGTGTGTTGCTCATGGCAGTTTGCGGATTATTCGCTCAGTAGGCCGCGTTCCAGGTCCAGTGCGGAGAGGATCTGTTCGCAAGCTGCCTGCTCCTCTTTGAGTTGAGCGAGTCGAGCATCGATCTTACGCTCCCTCTCTTCGATCTTCTTTAGCTGAATCGCGCGTTCTTCTTTCGGATCGAGCACTTCAATTCGAACCGGATAGAAGTAGTAACCATGGTGGTCCTCGTGATTGAAGATCTCGACGTGGGTCGCACTTGTCGCCTCAACGGCTTCGACGATCCGCTTGAGAGTATCGATCTTGATCGGGCTCGCCTCACGGTACCAGCCGTTTTTGGGATGATCATACTCTCGCAAATGATCCTCCTGCAGCTGATCTGCCTCTTCCTCAGTAGAGGTAAGATCGTTATAGATCTGGAGATCAAGCTCGGTCGCTTGGATCTCTCGAAGGTACTTGAATCGGATCGTCTTCATCGTGAACGGTTTTTGGAGTCAGTTTTTAGTTGAAGCCAATAGCATTGAAAGCTCAAGTCGAGCCGATTGGTTCTCGCTAGACGAGATCTTTTGACAGAAGTCATCGTGCTCTCGACGATACATCTCGAGCATTCGGCTGTCGGTCTTGATGCTCCAGCTGAGATTGGCGAGCCGGTCACAGGCCTTGAGTAGGGTAGCTCCAGGTACCAAGTGCATCTCTTGATAGTACTTGTCGTTGGCTCGTTCCTTACGATTCTTGCCCTTCTCGTTGGTCAGAGCGTAGGCGAGCTCGGCCACTTGTTCGTTGGTCGCCTGCTTGACATCATTGTAGGTCTGACGACAGTCCTCAATCACGTCATGGACCCATGCGCCAGCCAAAACGGCTTCCCTCAGGCTCTCATCCAGGTGACTGGAGTGTTTCAACGCATACTTATACACCGACTCAAGGTGGACCTCATACGGCCGACCGTCATAGAGATGGTTGGTCTCACGATGGCAGCGGATCGCGTACTCTTGGGCTTTGTTGATCAGGTTCATGTAACAATCTTACCGATCCTGAGGACTTTCGTAAAATGGATTCTGGAATATGTAGTGACGAACCGCTTCGTCTCGATTACCAAGGTCATTCCACTCGATCCAGTAAAACTGGCGACGTTGCGGGTCCCAATAGACAAGATTGTCGCGATCTGCCTGCACACCATCGGGCAGACCAAGGTTTGAATTTTCCATGGTGACTATTTAGAGTCGTCTTGCCATTCAATTGCCGGACAGACCTTGTCCCACCCGGCCCGGACCATGCCCCCGATCGCATTCCACGAGTCAGAGTTCCCAACCTTGGAGCTGATCCATGCGACACCGACAATTACAAGAACAACTACCGTTAGGAAGATCACAAAGGCCACGAGCTCAATCAAGAAGAACCAGCCCTTTTCTTGGAACCCAGAAACCATTGCGAACACGACGAGCCCAGCCAAGAGGGTGAGCATGAACCTCGCGAGTCGTCGGTTCCTCCTGTCTCTTAGCTCTGCTCGCTTTGCCTCCTTCTTCAGCTGGGTCGCGGTCGGCTTGGGTTGGGGCTTGGCCGGCTTGTGAGGGCGAGGCTCACGTCGAATGCTCCCAATTGACTTGAAGATGAGGATCAGTGGAGACGCGATCAGACAGATGACGATCGTCCAAAAGTACGGGCACAGAGGTGAAGGTCGACGGCGTCGACGTGCGCGACTGGGATCT
>WBZY01000779.1_pt1 | contig 21262 bp, 25 predicted proteins | sample 5204191 | NCBI WGS metagenome assembly WBZY01 (sample SAMN12344363, study PRJNA552823) | activated sludge metagenome | biome: Activated sludge suspended growth; feature: Anammox Sidestream; material: Wastewater; isolation source: activated sludge from anammox sidestream of wastewater treatment...
AGGCGAAGTTAGCCGAACTTCAAAAAAGCAACGGTAACGCGCAGTTCATGACCATTGAAGCGGACCTCGCTCAGGCGCGTCTTGCGTGGGAAACTGCAAAGGCGGCTTATGATAAAACCGCTGGCGCATCCGACAGCCAGGATTTACGCGACGCCGCCCAACTTGTCCTCGATGACGCTGAACTCGCACTGGACGACGCGCAAACCGAATACGATGATGCCCTCTCAACCGATGAGGCGCAGGATGTGCTTGAAGCCCGCGCCAATATTGCTATCGCGCAGGAAAATTACGATACGGCGCAGGACAATCTCCGCGCTTTGCAAACGGGCGCGAATTCTCCTGCCGTTGTCACCGCGCAAAAGGCTCTCGATCAGGCAAAAGCCGCCACGGAACAAGCGCAAGCCGCCGTCAACACCGCGCAAGCCAATCTCGATCTCATTGACACGCAGATCGCCAAACTCACGGTCAACGCGCCCATGGATGGAGTCATCCTCACGCGCAACGTTGAACCGGGCGAGTTTGTCCAACCTGGCTCCGTCGCGTTTGCGATGGCAAACCTGAATGAATTGACCATCACTGTGTACATTCCCGAAGACCAATACGGCAATATCTCGATTGGGCAACAAGCCACCGTCACCGTCGACTCGTTCCCTGGCGAGACCTTCACCGCCGAAGTCATCCACATCGCCGACCAAGCCGAATTCACCCCGCGCAACGTCCAAACCGTGGAGGGACGCAGTTCAACGGTCTACGCGGTCAAGTTGAAAGTGATAGATAACGACGGCAAATTGAAGATCGGCATGCCAGCGGATGTGGTGTTCAAGTAACCAAGTTATCGGTTATCAGTGATCAGTGAACAGTTGGTGGTTGAGTAGCCCGAAGCGATAGCGAAGGGCGTATCGAAACCACCAGTTACAAGAGCAGTTTCAATAACCAGTTATGAACAATTACCTCGTTCAAGCCTCCAACCTCAAAAAACACTTCGGCGATACCCACGCCGTTGACGATGTTTCCCTGCAAATTAAATCAGGCGAAATCTACGGACTCGTCGGCGCGGACGGGGCGGGAAAGACGACAACGATGCGTCTGCTCGTCGGCGCGCTCAAAGCGGATGCGGGCGAGGCGATCATCTGCGGTTACGACATCAACAAGCAGACCGAACAAGCCCGCGCCCAATTCGGTTATCTCTCGCAACGATTTTCGATGTATGAGGATCTAACTGTTCTTGAAAATATCCGTTTTTTCGCCGAGGCGCGCGGACTGAAATCGGACGAGTGGCTTCCGCGCTCGCTGGAGATTCTCGAATTTGTTGGGCTGGAGAAATTCAAAGACCGCCGCGCAGGTCAACTTTCGGGAGGGATGAAACAAAAGTTGGGGTTGGCGTCTGCGTTGGTAACAAAGCCGCGTGTGCTATTACTCGATGAACCCACCACAGGAGTTGACCCTGTCACGCGGCAGGATTTTTGGCAGTTGGTGATTAAGTTGGTGTCTACTTCCTTGCTGAGCGGAACGAGCGGAGCGAGTGAAGTCGAAGCGCGCGTTGCAAGTCGTCCTTCGACTACGGACTTCGCAACGAGCGCTCAGTCCTCCGCTCAGGACGGAGTTTCAGTCTTAATTAGCACGCCTTATATGGATGAGGCTTCGAGATGTCATCGAGTTGGCTTTATGAAAAATGGAAAAATCATCGCGGAAGATACGCCGTCGAATCTGCGGGCGCGGCTTAATAACCGTGTGCTGGAATTGCGCGGCTCGCCGATCAATCTTTTGCGTCATGTGGCGCACAATGATCAGGATGTCGAAGATGTGCAGGCGTTCGGAGATCGTCTGCACATCCGCGTGGGGGAGAGAAAGGCTGACGATGTGCTGAGCAGGTTGAAGTCCGCGATTCGAAGCGAGGGCGGACGCGTGGATGAACTCCGCGCGGTGAGTCCCGTTCTCGAAGATGTCTTCATTGCATTATCTTCCCCCCATCATGTTCACGATGGGGGGATAAGAGGGGGGTCGGAGTCCAAATGAGTGAAGCAGTCATCCAGGTAAAAAATCTCACGCGGCGATTTGGCGAATTCGTCGCGGTGGATCACGTCAACTTTGAAGTGGGCGCGGGCGAAGTCGTTGGCTATCTCGGTCCGAACGGATCGGGCAAGACGACGACGATCCGCATGTTGCTGGGTCTGCTCGAACCCAGCGACGGCAGCGCGACCGTGCTTGGATTCGACGCGTTCAAACAAAGCGAGCAGGTGCGGGCGCGCGCGGGATACATGTCGCAAAAATTTGCGATCTACGATGATTTGACCGTGCTGGAAAATTTGACGTTTTACGGCGGCGTCTATGGGATTCGCGACAAGGCGCGCATCACGCGGACGTTGGAACTGGTCGGCTTGCGTGGGCACGACTCCACGCTGACGCGTTCGCTGTCGGCGGGCTGGCGTCAGCGACTCGCGTTGGGAATCGCGTTGGTGCATGAACCCAAATTATTGTTCCTCGATGAACCGACATCGGGCGTAGACCCCACTGCGCGCCGCGCATTCTGGGACTTGATCTACGAACTCGCCGAAAGCGGCGTGACGATATTAGTGACCACGCATTACATGGACGAAGCCGAATACTGCGAACGCGTCGGCATCATGCGCGATGGAAAATTGCTCGCGATGGACACGCCGTCGAATTTGAAAAAGAACATCATCGCGGGCGACGTGTGGGAGGTGTATGCCGATCCGTTGGAAGTTGGCTTGGATGTGTTGCCCGCTGTGGATGGCGTGCTAAGCGTCTCGCTGGCGGGGGATCATTTGAGGACGATCGTGGAAAGAGGAAAGCGGAAGGAGGAGTTGTTGAAGGGATTGAAGACGCTGAATGTGCGCGATGTGGTTGTCGGTGAGCCGACGTTGGAGGATGTGTTTATTTCGCTGGCGAGGTAATGTGAAGGATACTCTTCGTGTTAATCCGTAAACCTTCCCCACGCCTTATGGGGAAGGAGTGGGATTTATGGATGGTCGTAGAAGAATAAGACCATACCGTTTTCATCCGCATTGGGATGCGCAGGGCCATAGTAACCGCCCTTTACATCAGCTTGGAATGGCAGCCACTCACCGACCGGAACATCTTTGTCTGTAGACCAGAGTTGCACACTACAAAACTCTGAAAACACTTTGCCTCCACCGGGGGTTACAGAATATGCACTCAGCCTGACATATGGTAAATCTGCTGGATTGCGTGGCAGATAATCCTACCAATCAACCACCTCCCCCACGATGTAGCTCAACACCCAATTGGCGGCATAGTTCTTAGGCTCGTTACGATAACTAGCTAACTCTACCGAAAGCAGGTCACCCTCAATGTATATTTTTTGTGCGCAGTACAAGGCTGCTTCATCAAGCCATAGGTCTAGTGTAGCCGGAAATTCAAGGTACTTGGGCGCTGGAGTAACCGTTACGGTTGGCGAAGGCGTTACCGTGAATGTTGCCGTTAGTTCCGGCGTTTCCGTTACTGTCGGAGCCAATGTGTTGGTCGGCAAAGATTGAATTGTTGGTGTGGATTCAGCAGGGGAGGAAACGCAGGCAGCCAATACGAGGCAAAGAAGTGTCAAGAAAACAGTTTTGGACATTCGACACATCCTTTTCGCGGTCAATCATAGCACGAGAGCGGGCTTTTCAATCTGGACTTTTTGGTGGGTGGGGTTTCGGCGGGCTGAAGCCCTGCCTCAGTTCATGGAAGTCCGCTCGAAGCGGACTCGTTGCGCTAGCCCGCAGGGTTTCCAGGTGTTGAGCAGGCGGCTTCAGCCCCGCGATTGTTTCTCCAAATACTCCCGCGCGGCTTCGAGAAATTCGCGGGCTTGGTTGATCAAGCTTGTAACAAAGTCCATCTCGATTTTCGTGTCCACATGATAATCGCCAATAAGTCGGGTATCGAAGCCTTTCCTCAGCCAGCGGTGGAATTTTGGATCGAGTAATTTTGTCTTGGCGTATTCTTTGCCGTATGCGCCGATGACATCGCCGTGTGTGCTGAATTGCAACCCCTTTTCGTTCAGCAGAGCTTCGGCAATATAAAAAAGAGCGTAATAAGCGCGGCCAGCGGCAATGTCAGCCTTTTCATGATCAAGTAAAATTTCCGCGCCTTCGATGGTATCAATTGCCTTATCGAGTAATTTACTGGTGTAATCCTTCACGCAGGCAATCCTTCCCTTCGGATATTGCGAAGTACAGGCATATCCGATTCTTTCCACTGGATTTCTTTCATAAGGAGGGAACTTACGGTGACATCGTATTTAAGGGAAATATCGCTGACGTAATCACTGGAACGCATATACTCTTTCCAGTAATTGCTGTAATCCTTCAACAATATCATCACATCCACATCCGAACCCTCGCGGTAATCCCCGCGCGCGTACGAGCCGTATAAATAGACGGCTTTCAACTTGTCGCCGTAGATTTGGACAAGTCCTTCTTTGAGCTCCTTCATCAGTTTCCTGATACGTGCGGGGACTTTGCGTGTCATGTCCCTATTTTACCTTTGTTTGGGAAATGAAAAACTGTCAGAGACGTAGCTGAATTTATTTCACAATCCCGCGATCGTCCAAAAATTCAACAGGGTTTTTATCCTTGCCGTGTTCCCACATCAGCGAGAAGAACCAGATTCCGCTTTCGCCGATCCAGAAATCTGCGGGGGTGAAGGTCATTTTTGAGTCTTCGGGCTTCTTGTCGCTTTCGGGTGTGTACTCTGCCTGCCAGCCGAAGAGTTCTCCCTGCCAGTGTGTGTCGAGCGAATGGAGGTGACTTGCAAAAGCCTTCACATCTTTCAAGTCGGGGACCGAAAGAGGAAGGATAGGTTCATAATCTCCATGAGCAGGGATTTTAGCTTTAACCGTTAACATGCTTGCTCTTCTCCTCGTTCCAGGCGCTCAAGAGAAACTCTAAATTGTCTTCGATGATGCGCTCAATGTCGCGTAAATCACTCTTTCGGAATCTACCTTCGCGCGCGATGCGTATTGGGTCAAGCCAGAATTTGGCTTCGTTGCCATCCTTGGTGACATGAACGTGAGCGGGCTCATTGGCTACATCTGCTTGATAGAAAAAGAATTTGTAGCCACTTACACGAAGGACAACGGGCATTAAGACTCCAATGGACGAAGGTTGAAACATTATAGCACTTTAGAAAAAGACCAAGCCTCGTGACTTGGTCTTTTTGGCTATTGCTGTTGTGCGGTTGCCTGCTCAGGGACAACCAGCGCCATGATCAGGTAGACCAGCACGATCCCGCCGAAGCCTGTGAAAAACGCCAGCACGGTCAACAAGCGGACGATGGTTGGGTCAATGCCGAGATATTCGCCCAAGCCAGCGCACACGCCCGCGATCATGCGGTTGGACGCGCTTCGAGTCAGTTGTTTGTAGTTGGTGTTCATGTATGTACTCCTTTCGTTGAGTAGGTGACTGTCACTTCGGAAGTGACAGTCACCTTTATGATTTCTAGAAAGGCATACGCAGGCAGGTAGAGGAAGTTGCGACCCCACCCGCCCTATCGGGCACCCTCCCCAAAATCCGACGAACCCCAGTCGGATTTTGGGGAGGGCTGGGGAGGGGTCATTTGTATTTCCTACTCTCCAAATAATTCGCCACTGCCGCCCAGAGCAAAGCGAGCCCGATCATCACATAGACGACAGCCTGCAATCCCAGCCAATTGAGTTGGGATATTCCAAACACAGTGAACAAAATCCCAACTGCGCCGTAAAAAATTGTGTTCCGCAAATAATCCGAGCCGACGCGCTTCGATTGCAGGATGTTCCTCTGCATCAATGCTTCCATCGCGCGGACTTGTTCCTCGTGCAGATTCTTGCACGCGAGCGAATCCCCTGCGTGTGCGGCGCAATCGGAGCATAGTCCGCGCTGGCAGTATTTGCAGAGGGCAATGGCGGGTCTGTTGGGATGGTAAAAGCAATTCATTTTTTTACCGCTAAGCACGCGAAGTGCGCTAAAGTTTAATTTTTTTCTTCGCGGTCTTAGCGCCCTTTGCGGTTCAAGATTTTAGACTTTCTTCAAAGGATGCCTCACCACCGTCTTCAACTTCGCGGGATCTGCTTTGCGCGGATCGCCGAGATAGATCTCGTGGTGCAAGCCGTTCGGTCCGACGTTATCGCGGTAGCCGTTTTCGGCGGCGAAGGCGCGCATGATCTCGATGGTGGCGGGCTCGGTGGCGTACGGTCCGATGTGCATCATCTGCACGCAGACGCCTTCTTCAAAAGGACTCAGCCGCACATTCGATAATTCAGCCGAGTCGCCTTTCTTCTTGCGGACTTGTTCCATGCCCTCCGCGAAAATATCTTTGGTGATGACGTCGGGTTGCAGGATCATCAACGTGAACGACCAATTGTCTTTCTTGCCCACATCCACGTTGACATCCTGTATGCCCCACAATCCATCCAACGGCATCACGGAATAATCAATCGCATTGGTCTTGCGCTTCTTCAACATAAACTTGAGCGTGTACGAAATACTGTACAAGGCTTGAGTCGCTTCGGCGAAGGCGGGCGAGTTGCCTGGCTCTTTTCCTTTTTCGATCACGCCGTCAACCATTGCGAATTGCAGTTTAGGCACTTTGACGATTTCCGCTTTCTTTGCCGAAGGTTGATAGAGATATTTGAGTTCTTTTTTCAAGTCCAAAGTTTTCATGCCATTCTCCTTGTCTATCTGTCTATCTGTCTACTTGTCTACGTGTCTACTTCTTGCTCTCCTTTGAAAATAACATCTTCGCCATACTTTTTCCTCAACACATCCACCGCCTCTTGCAGTTTGCGCGACTTCTCGTTGTCCACATCCCACAAGCCGAGTTGACGGATCGGTGCGCCGAGTCCGCTTACGCTGACGCCGATGAGTCGCACGTATTGATTTGGTTTGCGGACTGCCCGCAACAACTCCAATGCGGCTTTTGAAATTTCATCCTCTTGATCGGTGCGATGGTTCAACGTTTTCTGCCGCGTCAACGTGGTGAAATCGGGCCAGCGGATCTTCAACTTGATCGTCGAGCCTGCCAGTTCATTTTTTCGCAACTGCCGCGCCACCTCTGCCGATTGTTCGCGCACAGTTTTCTCCAACAATTTATCGTCGCGCACATCGCGCGAAAATGTGATCTCCTGACTGATGGATTTTGTCTCGCGTTCCGTGACAACAGCGCGAGTATCAATTCCCTTTGCATGATGCGCAAGATCGCGCCCATTCTCGCCAAACAAGCGGATCAGATCATCTTCGCGCCACCTCGCAATATCGCCAATTGTGTGGATGCCCAACTCGGCGAGTCGCTTGGATGTTTTCGGACCGACGCCCCACAACATATCCGCTGGCAGTGGATTCAAGAACGCCGCTTCTTCGCCCGACGGGACGACTGTCACCGCGTTGGGCGGCTCAGTTCGCCCGTCGGCTTTGATGCGTTTCAGCGCGAGCGCTTTGCCAACCTCGGTGGCGATCTTCGCTACAAGTTTATTCGACGCGATCCCAATCGAGCAGGGGAGGTGCAGTTCGTCGCGGATGCGAGTCTGAAGTCCGCGGGCGACGCGTTGTGAGTCATCCTGAATATCCGAGATGTCGAGGAAAGCCTCATCAATTGAAATTTGCTCGACCAGGGCGGTGAGGTCGTGGAGTCTTTGCATCACTTGTTTTGACACGTCGCGGTAGGCGCGATGATTCCCCGAAACGATGATCAGCCCCGGGTTGAGTCGAAGCGCCTGGCTCATCGGCATGGCGCTGCGGACTCCGTTCCGTCTCGCCGCGTAGGAACAGGATGCAACGACTCCTCTTTCCTCGGGTTTGCCTCCTACAGCGAAGGCTTTGCCGCGAAGTTCGGGGTTGCGAGTCTCTTCGACGGAGCAGAAGAAGGCATCAAGGTCCAGGTGGAGAATCGTTCTAGGCATGGTGTAATTTTCACCGTCCCGCAGGCTTGGATCAGAGGTGAAATCCATTCAGGAATCCTGCGAGGCGATTACATTATACGAGGAGAAAAGAGTCATCTAGCCGATATTGAACATTTGTTAAAGAAAAGTTATACTAGAGGCGTATAGTCACTGAGGAACTTTTCGACGTTTCTATCGTCGTAGTCAATTGGAACAAGAGGAGAAGCCTATGAAAACCCGATTCCATGCACTTTCCATCATGGTGGTGTTCGCGTTGATGTTGTCGCTCCTGCCAGCCGCCGCAACCGCGTCGTCTGTAGCGGCGGCGCAGTCATGCACCGATAGGGCGCAGTTTATCGCCGATGTCACCGTCCCCGATGGTACCCGTTTTGATGCGGGCGCGGCATTTACCAAAGATTGGAAGTTAAGGAATGTTGGCACCTGCACATGGACGACCTCCTACTCGCTGGTATTCGATACCGGTGAGAAAATGGGCGCCACCACCTCCAGTAATTTTGCGAATAATGTTGCCCCCGGTCAGATCATTGACCTCACCGTGAACATGACCGCGCCCGCCACCGCAGGTCATTACATCGGTTACTGGAAATTCAAAAACGCCTCCGGGGCGTTGTTTGGAATTGGCGCAAGCGCCAACAAAGCCTGGTGGGTCGAGATCAATGTCGTCGGTTCTTCGACCACGAACGTAGTCTACGACTTTACCGCAAAGGCAAATGAAGCCACCTGGTCGAGCGGCGCGGGCGGGCTTGCGTTCCCCGGGAATGACGGCGATGCGAAAGGCTTTGCCATCAAGAAAGATAAGCCGAAGTTTGAATCAAGTGTCGAGATGGCGCAGGCGGGCATGTTGTTTGCCCCGCAAAACCTCACCAACGGATTCATTCAAGCGCGTTACCCCGCCTTCAAAGTGGAAAGCGGCGATAAATTCCAAACCCGCGTGGGATGTGAATTCAATGCAACGTCGTGTTATGTTGCCTACCGGCTCGATTACGAAGTGGGGAGCACGATCCGCACGTTTTGGACATTCCGCGAACGCTACGAGGGATTGACCTACGATGCGAACATCGACCTCTCTCCGCTTGCAGGTCAGGAAGTCAAATTCATTTTGTATATTTCCGCGTATGGCTCGCCCGTGGGCGATCGCGCCCTATGGGGTAACCCGGTCATCGTTCGAAAAGGAAGCGCTCCTCCTCCAACTGCGACCGGCACACTTGCCACCTCCACACCGACAAAAACACCCGCCCCGATCACGCAGACCGTCCAGCCATCGTCATGCGATAAGGTGCAGTTCGTCTCCGACGTGACTGTATCCGACGGCACAACCTTTGCGCCCGGTCAGACGTTTACCAAAACCTGGCGATTGAAGAACGTCGGCGCGTGCGCATGGTCGACTTCATACCAAATGGTATTCTTCAGCGGCGAACAAATGGGCGCGCCCTCCGCCGCGGCATTCTCGCGCGCGGTGGAAGTGGGGCAGACCATCGACATTTCTGTGCCGATGATCGCGCCCTCTGCCGCAGGTTCCTATCGCGGTTACTGGATGTTCAAGAACGCTAGCGGCGCGTTGTTTGGTATTGGCGCGCAAGCCAACAAACCCTGGTGGGTCGATATAAAAGTTTCAGGCCCAACAGTAACGCCTGGCGGACCCAGCAAAACGCCGACCTCCGCAACCTCAACAGCCACTGCGGGACCGACCGTCACGCCCAGCCCCAACACCGCCTATGACTTTGCCACGAACGCGTGCGCCGGCACTTGGTTCAGCGGGGCTGGTCAATTGCAGTGCCCCGGCGCCGGCGGCGATGCAAAAGGATTTGTGTTGAAACTTTCCAGCGCAAAACTCGAAACCGGCGCAACCGACAACCGTCCGAGCATCCTCACCTTCCCCCAAAATGTCTCCAGCGGATACGTTCAAGGATTCTTCCCCGCCTTCAAAGTGCAAAACGGCGACCGCTTCCGCGCCACCATCGGATGCGAAGGCGGCGCGACCCTCTGTTACGTTGCCTACCGCCTCGACTTTCAAACAGGAAGCGACCCGATCGCCACGCTATGGGGACCGTTCCTCGAACGCTACGAAGGACAAGTATACAACGTGGATATTGACCTCTCGGCGCTCGCCGGTAAAGATGTGAAATTCATCCTCACCGCGCTGGCGGTGGGTCCTGCCGCTGGCGACCGAGCCTTGTGGGTGGGTCCGCATATTTTCCGCCCAACAGGCGGCGGAGGCGCGTTGCCAGACCTCGCCATCAACTCCCTGAGCGTATCCTTCCCGAACCCGAGTTGTTTCAACCCCGGTGAAGCGCTGGGCTTGCGCGTCAGCGTGACCAACAGCGGACAGGCGGCTGTGGGAAGTTTCATTGTGCAGTCCGGGAGCGCCCAACAAACCGTCAACGGCTTGGCAGTGGGCGAATCCAAATCCGTATTCTTCACAAGTTTTGCCAACCCCGCCACAGTGACAGTTGATCCGGGCAACACCGTTGCTGAAAGCAATGAACAAAATAATACGCGCGCTGAAACCTTGCCGACCCCAACCCCTCCATTGCCATGCGGAGGCACGCCAACTTTTACAGCCACCCCTAACCCGCAGAACCCAACCCCAACCTTTACGCCCACCCCTAACCCGCAGACCTCAACACCAAACGGCTGGAACCGTTTCCAAAACGATAAATACAAATTCTTTGTCATGGTTCCGCCCGACGCCTCGGCTGGCATGAGCGAAAACTCCGGTCGCGCCGATCTACAATTTGCCCCGAACACCAACCTGCGCGAAAAATACCTCGCCATCACCGTCACTGAAAACGCCGCATCCTGTAAATACGCCAGCGGGTCTGCCGTCTCCTCGAGCAATGTCACCATCAACGGCGTGCAATTCCTCAAAGAGAGCGGCTCGGAAGGCGCGGCGGGCAGTTTCTTCGATTGGGTCAGTTACTCCACCGTGAGCAACAACGCGTGCGTCAACCTCGCCTTCGTGCTCAAATCGGTCAACCCTGGCAACCTGCCCACGCCCCCGCCGGTCTTCGACAAAAACGTCGAGTCGGCGATCTTCGACTTGATCATCAACACCTTTGGATTTTTCCAATAGGATGCATCGCCTCTTTTCCGACGAGAAGCCTGGTCCGCCCGACCGGGCTTTTCTCTAGCCTCATCTTTTCCCCCTCTCCCCGCGGGAGAGGGCAGGGGTGAGGGAGAGTGAATGTCCCTCGACCGATCCACCATCCTCCTCGCCGACGACGATCCCACCATCGCGGATAGCCTCGCGCCGTTCCTCGAACGCGCGGGATTCCACGTGTTGGTCGTATCCGACGGCATAACCGCGCTGGATAAAGCGCAGGCGCATCACCCCGAGTTGATCATCCTCGATGTGCTCATGCCGCGCATGGATGGGCGCGAAACATTGCGCCGCCTGCGGAAACTGAACATCTGGACCCCCACCATCCTGCTCACAAAAGTCGGCGAAGCCTCCGAACGCGCCCTTGCCCTCGAAGAAGGCGCCGATGACTACCTCAACAAACCCTTCGATCCGCATGAATTGTTGGCGCGCATCCGCGCGGTATTGCGGCGGGCGCGCCCAGGCGAACGATCATTATCCACAGCTTGGTTGCTCACCGCCGGCGAACTTGTGCTAGATCGCCGCGCGCGTCGGGCTGCCATCGCCGGTGAAACCATCGAACTCACACCCAAAGCGCTCGCCGTATTGGAATATTTGATGACCCACCCCGATGAAGCCATCTCGCGCGAACGCCTGTTGGATGTGGTCTGGGGTTGGGAATATCCCACCGGCACGCGCACGGTAGACACGCGCATGGCAGAACTCCGCCGCGCCTTGGACGATAACCCTTCCGAACCGCGCTTCATCGAAACGATTCCCAGCGAGGGCTATCGCTTCATCGCGCCCGTTCATGGAGAAGGGTAAATGCGACGACTTTCAGGAAGATGGTTGAGGTATGCCAAACTCACACTGCCGCTCTGGGTGGGTCTGCTCCTCGCCGGGCTGGCGTGGTTTCTGCTACCATTCGCGCCTCCCACACTCACAACAATCGACATCGGTATCTTCGGTTTGGTGCTTGGGTTATCCATTCGCAACACGGCAGTATTCGCATTCCTGTTGGGTTTTTTTATCACCGGCGTTATTGTATTCGTTCGATATTGGGACAAACGCCGCGCAGACGAGGCGCATACGCTCTACGCCGATTACGTGGAGGATGCGCAACAAAAACGCCGTCACTTTTTGAGGCGGCTCGATCACGAGATAAAAAACCCGCTCACCGGGTTACGCGCCGCGCTCGTCAATTTACAGGAGGCGCAAGCGGCAGACGAGCGCTCGCAAGCTGGGCAAAACGCGAATAGGGCGGTCGAACGCCTCACGCGCCTGCTTACCGACCTGCGCAAACTCGCCGACCTCGACGAGCGTCCCATCGAGCGGTACGCAGTCAATGTGCCGGACCTGCTCGAGGATGTGGTGGAAGGCGCGCGCGCCATCCCCGCTTATGAAGGACGGAGCATCAGCCTGTTGATTCCAAAAATCCCATCGCCATTCCCCATGCTCACCGGCGACCGCGACCTGCTCGTGCTGGCGGTGTACAACCTCGTCGAAAACGCGCTCAAGTTCACGTCCGCGAATGATTCGGTGGAGGTGCGCGCAATGGAGGACGGCAGGGCAATCGTCATCGAAGTGGCAGATTCGGGAGCGGGCATCGCCTCCGAAGATTTGTCGAAAATATTCGATGAGTTATATCGCGGGTCGAATGCGCGGAGCACAGAGGGGAGCGGGTTAGGGCTTGCACTCGTCAATCGTATAGCCATTTTGCACGGTGGAGGATGCGGGGTGCGCTCCAGTCAGGCGGAACCGCGCGGGACGGTCTTCTCGCTCCGTTTGCCGCGACGATAAACAGCCATCTCAAGCGGGGTATAGTTAAGATGTCACAAAACTGTGACATCTTTGCGACAGGCTTGTAACATCGGGGGAGTATGATAAACGTATGAAAACTTATCCCGATACCGAAACCATGTTGATAGCCACCGCCCAACGCGGCGACTTGGATGCGTTCAACCTGCTTGTGTTAAAGTATCAGGATATGATGTATCGTGTTTCCTTGCGGGTCACACACAACGAACTCAGCGCGGAGGATGCCACCCAGAACGCGTTGATCCAGGCTTTCAATAGCCTCCGGTCGTTTCGCGGCGGGTCTTTCAAAAGTTGGCTGGCGCGGGTGGCGATCAATGCCAGTTATGATGAACTGCGGCGCGAGAAACGTCACCTTGCCATGCCGCTCGAGCCATATAACAACGAAGGCGAGGAGATCGAATCGCCAGCCTGGCTGATGGACCTCGCGGCAGGTCCGCAGGAGTTGGCTGAATCCTCGGAGGTGCAAGAGGTCCTCCGTCGTTGCATCCGCGCCCTGACGCCGGATTACCGCCTGGTGGTAATCCTCGTAGACATTGAAGGGATGTCGTATGAAGAAGCCGCGCAAGCGACGCGCGTGCCGGTTGGAACGGTGAAAAGCCGCCTCGCCCGCGCTCGAATGCAGTTACGATCCGCGTTGAAAAAGGTCGAAGACCTGCTTCCCTCGGCATACCGGGTCGAGATGCCCAGTTTTTCTCATGCCTGAATCAAACTTGGACGGGGTTAGGTTGCGCGGAGCACACGCTCCGCGCAATTTTTTGTTGCTATAATGAAGCCGAGAAATGTTCTTATTAACTCACCTTACGCAGTTAACTCCGTAATGCGAGACTGCGAAGCGTCTCGCTTATTAGGCTACTCTTGCGCAAGAGCGACATGAATGTCGCATTACGAGAAACAAATCGATAAATTTCAACCCAGGAGATCGATCATGAAACGTTGGCATGGATCGTGTATCGGCGCGTTAATTGTCTTGCTTGCGGGCGGCGCTTCCTTGTTGTTTATTGTGCCGGTCGGTGGGGCGATGTTGGTGGGCATCCCTCCGGTGTTCGATATGTTGACCGGTTGGGCGGTTTGCCCCGGCGCTGTTTCCATCGACCAGGAAGAATATAATCGCGGACCCGTTACAACAAGCCCGAGCGGTCCCAGCGGTCACCAGGAGGAATGGACGTGCGCCTTTGAAGATGGAACCACAAAAGTGGTTCCCAACCAGGAGATCGCGATCAAAGGACTGGGCGCGTCCTTCACTGCGGTTGGCGTGTGCGGCGGGACGCTGGTTTTAGTTCTTGCCGGCATCGCGGCAATCATCGGCGGACGTGTGGTGAAGCCAGCGAAATAAAGAAACCGCAGCGACTCAAATGCTCGAGTCGTTGCGGTTGACAAACAAGTTGCTCAACCTGATTATCTTGCTAAATGCTTTTGGACGCGGATGAACGCTAATGCATGCTGATGAAAAGAGAGAAACAATCTGCGTCTTCTGCGCGCTTCGCGGTCAGCGTCCAACGAAGGGTTTGTCTTATGACCGATAAAGTCTGTTTATTGCTCATCAAGGAATAACGGGAATATCACAACGGCAGGTCGCGTAATTCCAGGTTCCGCCGAATTGCATGCAAGAGTTGAGTTCTGTCATGCTGGGAGCACAACTGGTGGGGGTTTCTCCTCCCTCGGCTTTTGGCGGCGCAATAAAAGGACAAAGCCCGGGTTCACTGCCATTGGGTTCGAATCCGACTGCCATGCGGCAGGAATTATCCAGTTCGAAGACCGATTTGATCGGATAGAAATTCGGCAACCCCGGGTCTGCCGCGCCTGCCTGATCGTGAGTGTAATGGTCGCTGAAATCGAACAGGGATGGGTCAAGGTTTCCATGACCCGCCCACATATCGACCATATACAAAGGCGGGTTGCCAACCAATGCGCGCTTGACGGCGATTTCAACTGTATTGGCATCGTTGGGCGATACGCGAATCCACGCGCTGTCTGGATCGTTCCCTTTTCCGTTATCAAATAAGTTGGCTTCAAACCCATCGCCTCCGGGAGCGCCCTTATCAGATACCATGGCGGTCAAGTTCCCCACATCGCGATTCGCATCCTGATACACTTGAACGCCGTCCGTTGTCCACTCTGTGGAGGAGGGATTCAACGCAACAACGAGATAATTGCCCTTGCCGTTGACATCCGTATCCAGTTGCATGGCAAAACGATACGGCGACATATTCACCGCCGCCCGGTCGACCACTTTGATTGTGCCGTAGAGCCAGGTTTCATCCTGGAATACGAACGTGTCCACAATATCGAGTTCGGGATAGTAAATATCCATCGTGTTGGCGTTGAACGGGCGCTCGAATCGTTCGAAGGTGAACCTGTCTCCGCCGTTGGATTTTTTCTCGTCCGCTGTCACCGACGAATCGTAGTCGCCCGCATGACTGCTTCGATTTTCGGGCAGGTTCGCGGGAATGGTTGTATGCTGGATGCCGATTTCGGTCGGCGGCGGAACCGGCGTTTCTATCACGGGCGAGATCAGCGTTGCCGACGGCTCGACGACAGGCGCCTCGGTGGGCGTTGCCTGGCTGGGCATGTTACATGCCAGAATTGTCGCGAAGGTTACGAATAAGATCAGGATGGTTTTATGGCTTTGTCGTTTCATGGCGGTTCACCTCGAGTGGCGATTGCTCCTTTATACGGGAACTGTCGTGAAGCATGTCAGCCATGACACGAAGAACCGCTGTTCGTTACTCCCCCAATGGGGTGGATGAAACTTCACATCCGATCAAACTGATTCAACCACCGTCGGTCGGCGAGGTGAATATTCTTTAGCTCTACCGTTTTTAACGGGAAACCTTTTTTTCAAACACAAAGGACACGACGGTCACAAAGGAAAACGCAAGGAATCTAGGCTCCTTTTTGCCTTTGTGTACTTTGTGCCCTTCGTGGTGAAGCTCTTTCCCGTTGATTACGGGAGACCCTATTCTTTTTACTTGCAGGCGGGCAATTCAAACTCCAAAGCCTGGCTGAATTGCTCGAGGCTTGCCTGATCAGGCGTGGGAAATACGACCAGAGTTTCTCGAATATGGTGTTGGTCAAGAATCTCAGACCAAAAGCGACCCGTATAGTCGATCCCCGCGTCGCTGAACGCCAACTCATACAGCCGCAGATTACCGGTTTGGCATTCATCCAGAAATTTATAGGTGTCGTAATATTGGAAAATGATCGCGAAATTTTCGGGAGAATAGTACTCATTCAGGGCGGGATTTGTGACATCGCAGAAAATGACCGTATCGAAGTTGATCACCGAGTTTAAGGCTTCGCTCTTTCTTGTGACCGTAAGCCGAAATTCCGTTACCGTGTAGCTCTGCTCCCAATCCCCATTGGTAAACTCTGATTCTTGATAGCGTCGGGCTTGCTCCACCTCCGCGTCGCTCGATAGGGTGGAGGGACAGTTCTGGGGCGCGTTTGATTCTTGTTCCGGGGTGGCGGGAATACGCAGAGCATTGCATGCAAGCGTCAGGAGAGCCATGCTGACCAGTAACACTTGGGTGTGTTTCACGCGATCATCCTTTCCGTCATTCCGAAAAAAGATATAACTGGACTTACGCAGTTGGCGGGCAGTTGTACTGCCGCCGCAGTGCAACTACGGCGCAACGGTTAAACTGCGTAAGCCCTATATAAAACAGGGATACGGATCGAATTCGCATCCCTGTTGATAATGCTACTTCCCCAACTTCTTCTTGAACGCTTCCGTCAACGCGGGGACGATCTGGAACAAGTCGCCGACCACGCCATAGCGCGCCACTTTGAAGATCGGCGCGTCGGGGTCTTTGTTGATCGCAACGACCATCTTCGCCGAGCGGATTCCCGCGAGATGCTGGATCGCGCCAGAGATGCCGCAGGCGATATACAAATCAGGCGCGACGACTTTGCCCGTCTGCCCGACTTGATTCGAGTACGGGATGTAGCCGCCATCCACCGCCGCGCGGCTTGCGCCGACCGCGCCGCCAAGTGTGGACGCGAGATCGCCGACCAACTTGAATCCCTGATGCGCGCGCCAAATTTCGGCTTGCTTGTCGTCGAGTCCGGCAGGCGGTTGCAGGGACGGATTATTCGACACCCCGCGTCCGCCCGAGACGATGATGCCCGCGTCGTTCAAACTGACTCCAACATCCGCAACGCTGTAGCCTTCGACGGTTGTGAGCGCGTCGGTCTTCGCTTCCACTTTTGTGATCGTTCCGCTTTTGCCAGCGACTCTTTCTGGCTTCGGAAACGCGCGTCCGCGCAACGTGATCAATTGCGGTTTTGCGGAGGTAGTCACCTTCTCAAACAATTTTGCTTCGTAGATCGGACGTGTCACAACAATCGAATCGCCGTTCACTTCAACGGCGGTCGCATCGGTGATGACGTTGGTGTTCAAGTCCACGGCCGACATGGCGGCGAACTCGCGGGTGCGAGTCGTTGTGGGGAACAGAATCAGGTCGGGGGTCCGAGAAGAAGCGATGGCAGAAAGAGTCGAAGCATACGTCTCGGCGCGAAAATCCAAAAGAGCCGAGTCGTCTGCAACGAGCACGTCATCCGCGCCATATTCCAGCGCGGCTTTCGCCACATCGTCAACGCCAGAACCAAAAACTAAAGCAGTCGTCACGCCGAAACTTTTTGCGAGTCCCAACGCCTCCCACGAGGTGGCTTGCACCTCGCCTTTGAAGTGATCGATGTAAACAAAAATTTTCATAACACTTTCTCCGCGATGAGTTTGTCGGCAAGTTGTTCGGCGATCTCGGCGGGGCTTTCGCCCGAAATAATTTCCACCGATGTGTCGCGCGCGGACGGGTTCATCAACTCACTGCGTGTGATGATCGCGTCAGGCGCGGCGATTCCCAAATCGCTCAGCGACCACACGGGGATCTCGGCTTTCGACGCTTTGCGAATACCCATGAACGACGGATAGCGCGGCTCGCCGATGCTTTGCACGACGCTGATGACTGCGGGCAGATTCGCTTTGACAGTTTGCCTGCCCTCTTCGATGACTCGTTCAACAGTCACGCTTCTTTCCTCCACTTTGATCTGCCCCGCCAACCCCAGCAGTGACCACCCCAAAGCGCGCGCCGTCTGCGCGGAGGTGAGCCCTGAGCCGTTGTCGAGTGTCTGTCGCCCGAACACGACCATATCCACGCCGCCGATCTTTTGGATCGCCGCGGCAAGGACTCGCGCCGCGCCGACCGTATCGAGATTATTGAGTGCGGAGTCTGAGACGAGGATCGCATCGTCCGCGCCCATAGCGAGCGCGTGCTTCAACGCCTCCTTCGCGGACTCAGGTCCGATGCACAACGCGGTGACCGTACCATTCGTCGCTTCTTTTTGCTGAAGCGCGCCTTCCACCGCGTACTCGTCAAATGGGTTAATGACCAGCGGCGAGTCGCCTGTGTTGATCTGCCCACCCTCGGCTCTGATCTTCGCCTCCGAGTCTGGGACTTGTTTGATACATGCGATGATTTTCAAAGTGATTCTCCTTGAAGCTTCGTATTGTTTTCGTATTTATTATGGTTTGGTGAACTCACCTATAACGAATACATGATCCGTTTCTTCACCTAAGTAAGTTGAACCTACCCAGATTATAAACACTATTACTGGTTCGTTTTTAGTTAGTTCGTTCTCCATATAAGGTATTAACGGTTCTTGGACAGGAATCCAATATTCCTGTAGATTTTCAATGAGTAGAACTTCATGCTTGAGATTGTCAATGATCCTCTGCTGGCGCTCTGGACTGAAAATACCACTCCACGCTTCAATAAGAAATATTCTTTCTTCAGAAATTTCTCTAAACTTTCCGGTGTATTCTGCTTTAACACATGATGGAATTTGATGTTCTCCGCTTGTCTCGATATAAAAAGATATGCCAGAATTTATCGCTGGAGAACTTACTTGGCTTGCCAGAGCCACTATATTTTCAAGTGTATTCGGCTTGTAACGCTCCCAACTGCTACCTGGGTCGCCAACGATGGGGCATTTGGATGGCTCTGGTATTTTAGTCGACTCAACAGTGGCGGTTAATGTGGGTGGCAATCTCGTTAGTGTATTAGTTGGAATGGTTTTGGGAGTCCGGATTGGAGTAGGAATAATCTCTATGGTTGTTGGTGAACAGCTATATAAAAGAAATGCGATTACAGCGATAAAAACAACTCGATTCTTCTTTCTCATACTTTATTCGTTCCTCTATCTTCGGTTTTACTTGTTTGCCGAATAGCCCGTCACCATATGAATCATCCGCCGCAGCTCCATTATTGCGAGGGGTGCCGAAGGCGAAGGCTACAAGTATTCTACGTGGTTGATCATTTCATCTTCGGTCATTGCCTCGGCGATCAAAACCAGACTCTCAATGATTTGGCGTATGGGCGTTCTTTGATGGGCGTAGGCGATGCCTGTGTGTCTTGTCGCTTTCAAAAAATCTTCATCTTGTGTGACCAGAACCCTGCCCTCTGATATTGCAAATTGCAAATGTTCCCCGTCGTCCACATTCAAGTTGTTCACTTGTTGTGCGGTTAGCACGTCAATGCCGCGTTGTCGCAGGGCTTTTGTAACTCCAGGGTGGATATGCTCATCCATGTAGAACTTAATTGCCATCGAGTTTCTTCTTCAACTTCGATGGGTATTGTTTCTTCATCTCCTCGACGAATTTTTCACCTTCCAATATGGATTTGTCAACTTCTTCTTTGTGGTCGTGATAGTAGGCGAGCGCGGCATAAACATCTGCAAGGCTCAGATTATAGTCTTCGGCAATCTTTTCTACGCTGTAGCCCATTTCGTTATGCCAAATGACCACATTCTGCACCGAGATGCGATGTCCCGCAATGCGCGGCTTTCCGCCCATTACGCCAGGCGTGATCTCTATATGTTCATCAAGAGTTTTGAGTACCATTCGGGACTCCTTTTTATGCTTACTTAATTATAAACGTCATCACCATAAACAGTAGATATACCAACCCGCCCGCCGCGGCGATTAAATTGGCTGTCCCATCGAACGACGGATTAATCCCTCGCAAGAAGAAATTCGCCGCCAACAGAAGCCACGTCAGCGCGTGACACCAGCGGATGATGAAATAGCGAAAGCCCGGCGCGGCTGGAATCTTTGTATGCGGTCCTACGAAAACCCATACGATTGCCAGAAGCATGGCAAGCCCTGCCCACAGAAACCACGGCTGGTTGAGGAAGCCTCGGATCATTGAATACTCGTAAAACTGATCAGTTTTCCCGTTCTCAGATCTAATTCGCAGGCGTGACCGTGTACCGTGTAGGCGGAAAATGTCTCGCCATCTTCATTCAGTTTGACGCGCGAAAAGCACGTATTTCCTTCCGGGGTTTCGGCTTTCCAGAGGATCTTTCCGTTTGGGGCAACCAGATACATGTTGGATTCGCCGTGCGGGTACCCGCTCGAACTTTCGAGCACCAGGAAGCCCATCGTCAACTGGATGGTCTTGTCGATCTTTGTATAAAGTGGTTGAATATCCATTTTAGCTGTTGCGCCGATTACCAGCGCTTCATGAAAGTTCAGGCGATAGTTCGATTTGCCAAACAAAGCGTGTCGCCTGCCTTGACGCAGTGTAACCGCGTCCATGACCTATTTTCGTGATTTACCGATTATACCTTGTGGCTTTAGCGCCTAACGCCGATTTTCATTGTTAGACCCTGACAGAAATATGATTGGAACACAGGCATTTCTTGTTCTTGAAAATTTCGGAAGTCATTTTTCCCCATGATATACTTGCGCGAAATGTAAGACAATTTCATATCGCCGAGGAGGAAGGACAGATGACAGACACAATTCCGCAGGTCAAATCCACGAAGCGCGAGCGGGTGGCGTGGTACTTGTACGATTTCGGAAATTCCGCGTACGCTTCGGTTGTACTTCTGGCAGTCTATTCCGCGTACTTCAAGAACCAGGTGGTGGGCGGCGCGGAAGGTTCGCGCTTGTGGGGTTTGAGCATCTCGGTCGCGATGATCATCGTCGCCATTGCCGCGCCGATCATGGGGGCAATCGCCGATTATTCGGGCGCGAAGAAAAAATTCCTGTTCTTTTTCACGGCGCTCTCGGTTGTGTTCACCGCTTTATTATTCTTCACCCAAAAAGGGACGATTGCCATCGCGATCCTCTTTTTCCTTTTATCGGAACTGGGCTATCGCGCCGCGCAAGTTTTCTACGACGCGCTCCTGCCTGAGATCGCCGCCCCCGAAGAGACGGGGCGCATCGCTGGGACGGGCTGGGCGATCGGCTCTGCGGGCGGCATCGTCATCCTGCTCCTCATCCTCCCGCCGATTCTGATGTCTAAAAGCGACCTGCTCGTGGTGCGTAGCACGCTGATCGTCACCGCGATCTTTTTCGCGCTGGCTTCCATCCCCATCTTCCGTTGGTTGAAGGAACGCGCCCAGCCGCAGGCTTTGCCCGCAGGCGAGAACTATATCAGTATCGCGTTCAAGCAACTGAGCGGAACCAT
>WBZY01000361.1_pt2 | contig 21234 bp, 15 predicted proteins | sample 5204191 | NCBI WGS metagenome assembly WBZY01 (sample SAMN12344363, study PRJNA552823) | activated sludge metagenome | biome: Activated sludge suspended growth; feature: Anammox Sidestream; material: Wastewater; isolation source: activated sludge from anammox sidestream of wastewater treatment...
TCAGCGAGATCTCATCGAGGCCGTCGCCGCCATGTACTATCCATGATCTCGCGGTTCCAAGTCGGGCAAGGGCGTTTGCCATCTTCGGCACCATCTCCCTGCTCCAGACGCCGATGAGTTGGTGCGGCGGCGATGCGGGATTGCACAGCGGCCCTACGCAATTGAAGATCGTAGGGAACCCGAGCTCGCGTCGGACCTTGCCGAGCGTGGCAGACAGGCGGTGAAAATTCGGAGCGAACATAAAGCAGATGCCGATATTGTTCAAACATTGTTCAGCGGTTACCGCATCGACAGCCGGTTCGATGCCTAACGCCGAAAGAACATCGGCACTGCCCGAGTTGCTCGTCGCGGCCTTGTTGCCATGCTTGGCAACGACAACGCCGGCCCCGGCAACGACGAATGCCGCGGCGGTCGAGACATTGAAGGTTTTTGCCGCGCTTCCGCCTGTACCGACGATGTCGATAAAACGCTCGTGCTTTGAATTGACCCTTGTGCAGCGGCGACGCATTATTTCGGCTATCGAATAGATCTCATCCTCGACAATTCCTTTGGCCTCCCAGGCCCGAAAGAGAGCGGCGAGAAGTGGCTCGTCCGATTCTTCGATCAGTGAATCGAGAAATGCCTCGGCCTGGCCGCCATCGAGATCGCGGCCGCTGCGGAAATCATCGATCGTTGTTTTCAAAATAGTACTCATCGGGGATCGAGGTGGCACAGCTACTAATGTCCGCGTTGGCCAGTTTCGGCGATATCGATCGCCTTAAGCAGTGCGGCTGCCTTATTCTCGGTTTCGCGAAACTCGGTGGCTGGGTCTGAATCCGCCACTATGCCGGCTCCGGCCTGCACTTTCGCGACGCCGTTTTCGAGCACCATCGTGCGTATGGCGATGCATGTGTCCATATTGCCCGAATAATCGAAATAGCCGACCGCTCCGGAATAGATGCCTCGGGGCGTCGGTTCCAACTCGGTGATCATCTCGATAGCCCGTATCTTCGGCGCTCCCGAAACCGTGCCCGCGGGGAAGCATGCGGCGAGAGCATCGAACCGGTCAAGGCCGCTGCGAAGATCCGCCGAGAGTTGTGTGACAAGATGCTGCACGTGCGAGTATCTTTCGACGCTCATCAGGCTCGTGACCTTGATCGTTCCATAGTCGGCCACGCGCCCGAGGTCGTTTCGGCCGAGATCGACCAGCATCAGGTGCTCGGCCACCTCCTTGCGGTCAGCACGCATCTCTTCGGCAAGTTTCGCGTCCTCTTCGGCCGTCTTTCCGCGCGGACGCGTCCCGGCTATCGGCCGGTACTCCAGTTTGCGCCCACGGCAGCGGACGAGCATCTCGGGAGACGCTCCGATGATCGATCGGCCGTTCATACGGATCAGAAACATATACGGCGACGGATTCAATGACCGCATCGCGCGATAGATCGCAACCGGCGAGGCCGACGTGTGTCGCGAGAAACACTGTGACAACACGACCTGATAGGCCTCGCCCGCCGCAATGTACTCTTTCACAGTGCGGACGCCGCTCTCAAAATCCGCTTTTTCGAAATTCGATGTCGGGACATTTCCGGCCGTGTTCTCAACGCTCGGTGGCAAAATAATAGGTTCCGATTCCAGGAGGTCGCGAACCCGCCGGTTTTGATCGACGGCGGCCAAATAGAGCGTCTGGAGCTTGGTCCGATCGCCTTCTGCCTCGTCCGTAATGACCAGTGAGACGATCTTGATCACCTGTTTTGCGTGGTCGAAGGCGACGATCGTTCGACAGAACATAAACTCGGCCTCGTTCTCCTCCGGTTCGATCATTTTGGCAAGCGTCGGCTCGAACCATGCCGAGCACGAAAATCCGAACGATCCGATCGCACCGCCCGCAAAACTTGGCAGATCTTCGGTTTCGTGCAGGCGATAGGTGTTGAAATGATCGCGAAGAAATTCGAGCATCGGCATCTCGATCGCGGATGAGCCGCTGCGATCGCGTCTGACCAAACGTCGGCCGTCGCCGCTTACGCTGAACCACGGATCGGTGCCGACGAACGAATATCGAGCGAGTGTTTCACCGCCTTCGACCGATTCGAGCAGAAACGATTCGACATCGTCCTTCGCCAACTTCAGATAGACTGCTAGTGGCGTTAACAGGTCAGCCGGCATCGTCTCGATCACCGGGACCACATTCGCGTGCGCGGTCTTTGTCAGAAATTCGTCGAAGCTATCCATAGGCCGAAAATGAAAATGCCGCCCTCACCATTCGGGGCGGCACCTTTGAAGATGTAGAGACCTGACTTCTATGAACGGGAAAGGGAACAGGTCTTCAAATTCAAATCAGGCGACGCCGGCCGGCAGTAATACTGCCAACCCCAGTTCCATCGCCAGGAATTTGAGCTAACGATCCGATTCGATCCCGATTTCATCATCTCACGTTTTAGCAGAAGACTTTGGGTCTGTCAATCACATTTTCTCCGGCACCTCGATCCCCATCGTCCCGAGGGCGTCAGTCAGCGACCTTCGGGCCGCATCGGCCACGGTTGCAAGGATCGCCTGTTTGACCGGATCTGCTTCGGCGAGGATCTTGTGATGGTGATAAAACAGATTGAACGCCTTTGCGAGGGAAAAGGTATATTTCGCAAGCACCGCGGGCTCATTCTGATTCGCTGCCTGCCGAACCGTTTCCCCGAACCGTGCGGCGAGGATCACGAGCGACCAAATATCGTTGCCGCCGTCACCTTCAAGTATCGCTCTAACTTCATCTGATCTCTGAAGTTCTGCCCGTAACCTTTCAAATGATGTGCCTTGCTCGGACAGCTTCCGGAAGATCGCATTCGCACGGACGGCCGAATATTGACAGAAAGTGCCCGTTTCGCCGTCAGTTGCCAGAGCTTCCTTAAAGTCGAACACGATGATCGTGTTGCGCGTGAACTTAAGTAGAAAGAATCTCAACGCGCCGACCGCAAGTTGGTGTGAAACATGGAGTTTAAGATCATCCGAAAGATCCGGATGACGCGACTCGACCTCGGCCAACGCATTAGCTTCGAGACGGTCGATCAGGTCGTCTGCCTTTACACCAAGGCCTTTGCGCCCGCTCATTTCGATAAACGGTTTTGCCCTGTCCTCTTCGCTGAGCTCGAACCCCAGTTCCTCGGCGGCGGCCGGCGAGAGCGCAACCATCTCGTAGGAAAGATGTACGCTTGCGGCCTCGCCTTTTTCCGGAAAGATCGCAGCGACGCCTTTCTTCACGACCTCCTGCGGGTAGGACTGCCGCGTGTCTATTACGTTGTAAACAGTTTGGCCGTGGCCGAACCTCGGAGCTTCCGACGAACCCTCTTCTGGATCGGCCGTCGTTATCCAGATGGTCGATCTGTCGGCATTCGTCATGAAAGGCCTGTAATAGAAATCGAGGCCAAGCAGGCCAAGTTTCCACATCTGGTACGCGATGTCCTTGCCCGTGTAAGTGACCGTCCCTTTCGACCGCACGAGTATTTTGTCCGCTTCGTGCTCATCGGTGCCTTCGTGAGATTCAAAGGGCATAACCCAGCAGCCGGCATTTTTGCCTTCGGTCTCAAAATGAATGACCCCGCGTTCCTTCATTTGTTCGAACGCCCTGTTCCAGAAATGCAGGTGCAGTATCTCGGATTCGCGGGGAAGAAGGTCATATTTGATCGAAAGCCGAGCCATTGTTTTCGTGATGCATTCGACGTTCCGGGTCGCGACATAGTCGGCTAGCTGGGCTGTTTCGTTTCCGCCTTCCTCGATGAGGTGGAGCACTTCGGCACGACGGGCTTTTAATTGCTCGTTCGTCTGGTATTCCTGGCCGACGCGGGCGTACAGGTCCCAACAGTAATAATCGAACGACCGGCCTTCGCTGTCTAACCTTTTATCCAGCTCCTTGATCTGTTCTAAGTCACGCTGTTCCAGATAGATAAACCCTACGACCACATCCGCCACTTGAACTCCGGTGTTGTCGATATAATTCTGAACTTCAACCGACTTTCCAGTGGCCTTGAGTATTCGGTGAAAGGTGTCGCCGAGGACCGAGTTGCGGACGTGTCCGATATGGGCGGCTTTGTTAGGATTGACAGACGTGTGCTCAACACAGATCTTGGCCCCGTCGCCGGTTAACGAACGTGCAAGGGCATGGGCGGCCGCGTTTTCCCGCAGGAAGAGAGCTCGGTCGAGGAAAACGTTGAGATAGCCGGGGCCTGCAACTTCAACACGGCCGACCACATTCAATTTTTCAAGTGCGGTCTTTAGTTGTTCGCCGAGGGCCCTCGGATTTTGTTTCTCACCTGTTTTCTGCTTGATCGCCTTGGCAAGTTCAAAGGCCGCAGGGAAGGCGGCGTCGCCAAGTTCTGTCTTTGGAGGCACTTCAAGTACAGGGTCGCCCAGGTCAACACCAAATGTTTCCAGGGCAGCGTTGCGAACGGTTTGCTTTAATAGGTTCTGGATTTCGACGATCGTCATCGGTTGCTTAGCGGTCTCGGGATCGAAACCGAAATTATAAGCGTTAAGAAACCAGGTTAGCAAAAGCGGCTTAGCCTAAGCTGCTTTTTCCTTTCGCGTCGAAAAATAATAAACTGCTTTCCGGATGAAAACCTTGTATTTTGATTGTTTTGCCGGAGCCAGCGGGAACATGATCCTCGGCGGGTTGATCGCACTCGGGGTTGATCGGAACGAGCTGATGGGTCAGTTAGGCCGTTTGCCGGTTTCCGGTCTTTCGCTTGAATTCAGTGACGTTGATCGCTCTGGGATCTCGGCCGTACACGTCAACGTTCAAGCTCCCGATGAAAAGAAACATCGTCACCTGCATCATATCGAGGCGATGATCGACTCTGCCGCACTCAGTGATGGCGTGAAGGAGCGTTCAAAGTCGATCTTCAATCGCCTTGCCGAAGCCGAGGCAAAGGTCCACGGTATCGACATCCAAAAGGTCCATTTCCACGAGGTCGGAGCGGTAGACGCAATAGTAGACGTTGTCGGCGCCTGTATCGGTTTCGAAATGCTTGGCATTGAACATTTCGCTTGCTCCAAGGTGCACTTGGGCAGCGGGTTCGTCGAAATGGAACACGGCAAATATCCGGTGCCGCCGCCCGCCGTTGCAAATCTTCTTGAGGGCGTGCCGGCGTATTCGACCGACATCGAGGGCGAGTTGATCACCCCGACCGGTGCCGCGATAATCACAACCCTCTGTACGGAATACGGTCCCTTGCCGGAGATGGTCGTCGGCAAAACTGGTTATGGTGCGGGTACCCGCGTGTACGATGGATTTCCGAATGTGCTCCGACTGATCGTAGGCGATTCGAAGGCTCGTACTGTGGAAACGAGTTCCGGCGATGAGACTATCGTTGAGAATCTGACGCTGCTGGAAACCAATATCGACGATATGCCAGCTCAGGTTGCCGGTTTTGTTGCGGAAAAGGTGCTTTCGGCCGGCGCTCTTGACTGTTGGGTCACGCCGATCCAGATGAAGAAAGGGCGTCCGGGAATGACCATTTCGGTGTTGTGCAGCGAGGAGATCCGGCTGCTCGTAACCGATCTTCTGTTCGCAGAAACGACGACTATCGGTGTCAGGACTACCATTGTCGAGCGGAGGTCGCTCCCCCGAGAAATTCATGCGGTCGAGACGCGATATGGCTGGATCGAACTAAAAACGGCGACCTATAACGGAAGGCTGGTAAACGTTATGCCGGAGTATGAGCAGGTAAAGCGGGCCGCACTTGAACACAAGGTGCCGTTTCGGCAGGTGCACGCGGATGTGATAGCCGCCTTTAAGGGGCTCGCACGGTCGGCTGGTTCGTAGAGCATAGTAGAGCATTCATGGCCAGAAAAACCAAAAGAAGGTTCGACAGGGAAAAGATCGCCGCCGGAGTTCGCTTGATGCTTGAAGGCATTGGTGAGGACCCGGAACGCGATGGGCTGCAACGAACGCCTGAGCGCGTGGCCGACTTTTACGCTGAGTTGACCGAAGGTATGTGGCAGGACCCAAAGGAACACATCGTTCCGCTGCCGGGTGATTCGCACGACGAGATGGTGCTCGTAAAGGACATCTCGATAGCATCGGTCTGTGAGCATCATCTGGCTCCTTTCGTTGGTAAATGCCACATCGCTTATATTCCGAAAGGCGGCCGGATCGTTGGGCTCTCCAAACTTGCACGTATCGCTGAGATATTCGCCCGCCGCCTGCAAGTGCAGGAGCGGTTGACGCAGCAGATAGCAAAGACGCTCTTTGACGACTTGAAGCCTGTGGGAGTTATGGTCGTGGTCGAGGCCGAACATACTTGTATGACGCTTCGCGGCGTAAAGAAGCCCGGTGCAGTAACCATTACATCGGCAGTGTTAGGCGGTTTCCGCAGCGACCCACGAACTCGAGCAGAAGCGATGAGCCTGATCAAAGGCTGACATCCTTAAGTAAAACTTTAGCTGTCGGCAGGCCGACCCCTAAGGAATTACCTGAACTATTGAAAAGCCAATATGCGACGCGGCTGAACTTTCGAGACATTTCTTGATGCAAAACACCTTCTACATTACAACGCCAATTTATTACGCAAACAGCTTGCCGCACCTGGGACATCTTTATACGACCATCGTTGCCGATGTGATCCACCGATACAAGAAGCAACGCGGCTTTGACGTTCTGTTTCTGACCGGGACGGATGAACACGGTGTAAATATCCAGCGGGCAGCAGAACGCGAGGGCCGGACGCCCAAGGAGCAGGTCGATCTCATCTCGGGCGAATTGAAGCGGACGTTCGCCGATTTTGGGCTCGACCCGGACCACGGCGGCTATGACATTTTTATGCGCACGACCGAAGCGTATCATTACGCGGGTGCGCAACACCTGTGGCGTGAAATTGCGAAGAACAAAACGCCAAAAGGGAACGACGCGATCCATAAAGGCTTCTATGAGGGCTGGTTTTGTGCCCCCTGCGCGGAGTTTAAGACGGAGGATGAATATTCAGTGCCAGAAGGGTCTGACGTTCCCTTATGCCTGATCCATGAACGGCCCTTGGATAAGGTGTCCGAAGAAAGCTACTTCTTTCGCCTTTCAGATTACGGCCAATTTCTTATCGATACGATCGAAGCCGACCCGCTTTTAGTTCGCCCCGAAGCGCGCCGGAATGAGGTGCTTTCCTTCGTTCGCGGCGGCCTGCAGGACCTTTCGATAAGCCGCCAAAGAACATCGGTTTCGTGGGGCATACCCGTACCTGAGGACGACGGCCATGTGATGTATGTATGGCTCGACGCTTTGTCCAATTACCTGACAGCGATCGGTTACGGAAAGAGCAGCAAGCAATACGATGACTCAGGCCACCCTTCACCGATCAACGACTGCGAGAAATATTGGCCGGCTGTCCATCTTGTCGGCAAGGATATTCTTCGTTTTCACACGGTTTATTGGTTCTCGTTCCTGAAGGCGGCGGGCTTGCCGCTTCCGGCGGGCGTCTTTGCTCACGGGATGTGGCTCGATGCGGAAGGCCGAAAGATGGGTAAAACATTGGGCAATGTTATTGAAGTTGATGTATTACATGAACATTTTCAGACGGATGCCGTTCGATATTTTGTGCTGCGCGAGATGGTTTTCGGACAGGACGGCAAGTTTGGCTACGAGAATCTGATCGATCGCGCGACCGCGGATCTTTCAAAAGGCCTTGGGAACTTGACGGCACGTACGTTGTCGATGATCGAAAAATACCGCGGCGGGCAAGTGCCAAAAGGCAAAATTTCAGAGCAGAACTATATTCACGCTCGACGCGCCGGGGTCGATCCCGATGGCGGAGAACTCGTTTCGGTGCTTGAACACGCTCGCGACGAATTCCTCCGGCGTTTTGATAATTTTGAGTTCAGCCAGGCCCTTGAAACACTCTGGTCAGTGATCGCTAGGATCGACAAGATGATCTCTGACGCTAAGCCCTGGGTTCTGATAAAGGACGACGAGCAGGGAGAAACGCTTGACGCAGTCCTGTATCGCTCGGCTGAAACACTTCGTTGGCTTGCGGTGATGCTTTATCCCGTGATGCCGATCTCGGCCGGAAAGATATTGAAGCAGCTAGGGATCGCAGTCGATGCCGAGGCCCAGGACCCGGCGAAGTTGACATGGGCGGGTTTAGAACCGGGAACGCATATCGGAGAAAGCCAGGCCGTGTTCCCGCAAATTGACAAGATTAAGGTTATGAATGAGATAAAGGGCAGGGCCGTGACTAAAGCCGACGGTGACGCAAAGCCAGAAGAGGCAACTGGTAGGACGGACGCGAAGCCCGCAGACGGTGCGGTAGAGGTTGCCTCTGAAACGGCAGACACCAACTTCATCACCATAGACGACTTTCTTAAAGTGGAACTTCGCGTTGGCGAGGTAAAAGTCGCTGAGCGCATCCCGAAGGCCGACAAACTGCTGCGTTTCGAGATCGACCTTGGCGAGGAAAAACCACGCCAGATCCTCGCCGGCCTCGCCGAATACTACGACCCCGAAAAACTCATCGGCCGAAAGGTCGTGGTCGTCGCCAACCTCAAGCCACGGAAAATGCGCGGACTGGAATCGCAAGGGATGATCTGCGCCGCTTCGCTTGAAGACGATTCTGGACCGTACCCTTCGATTGCGACTTTCGTCGAAGATGTTGCGATTGGCGCCCGGTTGAAGTAGTACCTCCGGAGTTCCGAATTTGAAGGAGATTCAAAGGGAGGTGCTTAAGATAGATACCGTATGAGATTCTTGACCAAAATAACACATATATTATTTTGGTCTTGACTAAAATAATAGGCGTGTTATTTTGGTCTTATGTATGTAAACCGATATTTAAGCACTTTTATAGAGGACGATCTGGAAAAAAAGCTGGTTTTACTGTCAGGGCCGCGGCAGTCAGGCAAGACTACATTAGCGAAGCATCTAAAATTCAAGACTTCAGAATATTACAACTACGACGTTACGCCGGATCGCAGAATTCTTTTGAGGGAAGAATGGCCGCGAGACAAAGAGCTGATCGTTTTCGACGAGATCCACAAAATGAAGAAGTGGAAGAATTGGCTGAAAGGCGTATGGGATGGCCGAGCTGATAAAAGCCGATATTTGGTTACGGGAAGCGCTCGGTTAAACTGGCTGAGAAAAGCGGGAGATTCTTTAGCCGGACGATTCTATTCATATAGGCTTCATCCATTTAGCTACAATGAGGTTGTGCACCTAAAAGGAGAAGAAACGCTTCCGCTGCTATTAGAGCGCGGAGGTTTTCCCGAAGCTTTTTTAGCCGAATCCGAGCGGGAGCATTTGCTCTGGAGAAAAAGCCATATTGACCGCATATTAAGGGACGATGTCAACTCGCTTTTGCAGGTAAGCGATCTAAAGGCCGTTGAGATGCTGGTTGAGCTGCTTTCGGAACGGGTAGGAAGCGGTGTTTCATTTAGTAGCCTGGCCGAGGATTTGAAAGTCTCGCCCCCAACGGTGAAGCGATGGATCGAGCTTTTGGAAAATCTATTTGTTGTTTTTTGTGTTTATCCGTACACAAAAGCGTCTTTTAGGTCGCTGCGAAAGGAACCGAAAATATACCTTTTCGATACGGGCCGTATTCCCGCGACCCAGGAGTTTCGTGGAGCCCGTCTGGAAAATCTTGTAGCGACACATCTACTCAAACGCAATCATTTTCTTGAAGATACGACAGGAAAAGAACATGACTTGTATTATGTTCGTGATAAAGAAAAACGCGAAGTGGATTTCTTAACAACAGCCGACAAAAAAATTGAAAAGATAATTGAAGTGAAATCGTCGGAGAATGAATTTTCAACGGCACTTGCTTATTATGCGGAGAGGCTGAGTTCTCCGGCATATCAGGTCGTTCTTAACCTAAAACGCGAAAGATCGACCAAACACCGATTGAAAATGATCTCAATAGAAGATTTTTTGGCGGGACTTGAAGTATAGATCGTGTGTTGTTCTACATAGTGGTTTTTAGAGTGTGTAACATACCGAAAGGTATCTGATGATAGTTGATTCCCACTGCCATATAGACGGCGAGGCGTTTGATGACGACCGTGATGAGGTCGTTCAGCGAGCGAAGGCCGACGGCGTTGCGGCGATGCTGAATGTCGGGACGGGCGATCCTCACAGCGATGATTTTCGGCGGGCGGTGGCGGTGGCGGAACGGTACGAGAACGTTTTCGCGAGTGTTGGCGTTCACCCGCACGATGCGAAACTCTATGACGACAAGGCCGAAGAGCATCTGATCGGGCTGGCCAGATCTTCCAACAAGGTGATCGCTTGGGGTGAGATCGGGCTCGACTATTTTTACGACCACAGCCCGCGCGAAGTGCAGCGGGACGTTTTCCGACGCCAGATCCGGGTCGCCCAGGATCTGGACTTTCCGATCATCGTCCACAGCCGCGAGGCAGACGATGATACGGCGGCAATCTTAAAGGAAGAATACGCGGTGCAAAAGCCCGCACGAAGTAAGGGCGAGAACGGAAGTACACTCGAGAGAGTCCGAGCTCCGGGAATAATGCATTGCTTTGGCGGCACGCCAGAAATGGCCGAAGACCTGATGAGGCTCGGCTTTCTTATCTCCTTTGCTGGCAATATTACATTCAAAAGGGCTGAGAACTTACGTGAAGCAGCCCGCGTTGTGCCGCTTGATCGGCTGCTTGTTGAGACCGATTGTCCTTTCCTGACGCCGGTACCGTTTCGTGGCAAACGGAACCAACCCGCATATGTCGTGCACACCGCAAAGTTTCTTGCGGACCTTTATGGAATTGATGTCGAGACGCTGGCAACGCAAACGACGGCCAATTTTCTTACGCTGTTCGATCTGGGCTTGCCTTCAGATCAGCTAACGCATCCGAATCGCGTGGTGTCGTCGTGAATTTCTATTCCATTCGTGGCAGAATCTTTATCTATGGCGAAAGAGAACTCATTCGATATCGTTTCCAAGACCGACTATGCAGAGGTCACGAACGCGATTCATCAAACTACCAAAGAGGTGTCGCAGCGTTTCGATTTCAAAGGCAGCAAGGCGAACGTCGAGTTGCAGGGCAAGGATCTGCTGCTGACCGCCGAGGACGAAACGAAACTGAGGAATATGAACGATATTCTTCAGGGAAAGCTTGTTAAACGTGGCGTTTCGTTAAAGGCCCTTGATTACCAAAAGGTCGAGCCCGCTGCCGGCGGCACCGTTCGTCAATTAGTGAAGGTCCAGCAGGGGATCCCGACCGAAAAGGCGAAAGAGGTCGTGAAATTTATCAAGGACGCAAAGTTAAAGGTCCAGGCTTCGATCCAGGGCGAGACCGTGCGCGTTTCCGGCAAAGACCGCGATACGCTTCAGGAGGTCATCTCGAGCCTGAAGGCTAAGGATTTCGGGATCGACATGACGTTTGATAACTATCGCAGCAATTGAAACTAATGTAGCGGGCGGTTCTGTTTGCCGTCAGGATCCGGGCAAGAGTTTGACACCGATCGTTAAATGCTGACTTCCGTACCCACAAAACAACAAGTCGTTTCAAACGTGAAGGCGCATCAGGTATTCGAGTTGATCCGCGAGGAAATGGCGCTTGTCGAATCCGAGTTCCAGCGGCAGGCGAGTTCGAATATCCAGATCATCGATCATCTTGGAGAATACATTCGCTCGGCAGGCGGCAAGCGCCTTCGTCCGGCGCTCGTAATACTTTCAAGTCTGGCCTGTGGTGGCGTGGCCGAGCGCGAAAGCGTTATACGAATGGCGTCGGTCATGGAAATGCTCCATACGGCGACGCTTGTTCACGACGACATCATCGACAATGCCAACAAACGCCGTGGCCGCGAATCGGTCAACGCGAGGTTTGGAAATCAGATGGCGGTCCTGATGGGCGACTGGCTCTATATGTCCGCATTCGAGACCTCGCTAAAAGAGCGTTCGCTCGCGATACTGGACATTTTAACGCGGCTGACTCGAAAAATGACCGAGGGCGAGTTGATCCAACTCACCGTCATTGGCAATACCAAGATCACCGAGGACGCCTATTTCGATATTCTTCGCCGAAAGACCGCCTATCTTTTTTCAGGATGCTGCGAGATCGGGGCGATTCTTTCGGCCGCGGACGCCGAAAGACAGGCCGCGCTTCGTGACTTTGGAATGAACCTCGGCATTGCGTTCCAACTTGCCGACGATCTGCTTGATTTCACGGCTGACGAGACCACAATGGGCAAGGCCGCCGGTGCAGATTTGCTTGAGGGGAAGCTGACACTTCCGCTGATCGCGCTTTGCCGTAAACTTCCTGAGGCCGAGCAATTTCTCAAACGGATAATTGCCGACCGATCAGATCGAAATGGCTCGCGCTCAGAGATAATGCGCCTGCTTGCCGAGAATAGCATCCTCGACGACATACGCTCCGTGGCGAAAGGCTATGCCGAAGCGGCCAGAAAAAATCTTGAAGTTTTGCCTGAAACAAAGTATTCTCTTGCATTGGAAGAGATCCCGAACCTCGTCATAGACCGCAGCAGCTAGACCCGGCGAGCACAACAAAAGCTAATTTTCATGTCCGCCATCGCGGTAAATCGGCTTCTACCAGTATGATAGACGCGAAACATATTGCAGCACTTGAAGTGTGGCTTACCAAAACGCGAGAGGAGCAAAATCAGTTGATGGGGCGCCTGCGCGAGGCCGAGGACGAAGTTGAACAACTTCGCAGCCAAATTGGCGCGTTAGATGAGATAGCACAACAGGCAGAATCGATGATCGACAGTGCGATCGTGCTAGTACGCGGCGGAGCGCCTGCGCAGTCTGGGACAAAGTCCCGAACTAACATACTTATGGACGTCGATCCAAAACCGGCGAAGGTTCCCGAGAGGCCCAGAAATGATACTCAAGCCGTGCCCTTCGCGCAGCCATCAACGGTAGCCTCCGGGGCCGGCGGAACCGTTGCCTATCTTGATCGAGCACGGAACGGAACGCTGCGAAACAATAAGATCGAAGCCATCAGCAACAGATTTGCTGATCGTACAATTACACAGGCGTGCACGCTGCTGCTCCGTGAGGCCGGATATCCGCTTCATGTCAACGAACTGTACAAACTTCTTGTCTCGGGCGGCATGGAATTCAAAGGTAATAATCCGACCATCTCGGTCGCGGTTTCGCTTAATCGAAACCGACGGTTCAAGAAGGTGGGGCCGGGGACCTTTGACCTGATGATCCGAGAGGCGTCGCAGCATCAGGCCGCCTCATAAGGTTCACATCGGCCGCGGGCCGCGAAAGTTTTGCGGCCTGTTCATTTTTAACTGGCTGGAGCCCGCAACCCGCGACTCGTGCCAGGGGTTTTGTTCATTTCTCAGATCATGCGATACCTCACATTTTTTGTTTTGGCTATCTTCTTTGGCACGCTGGCAACTGGGAGTACCTTCGTCCAAAAGGTCCGGTTGCGTGCTCAGATCACGCCGCAATGCGACAGCGGTTCCTCAACGCTGAAATTTGCGGACATTTATGCCGACGGGAACCTTGCGGTGCAGGGAAGTTACAGTTGCCGCGGAGCGTTCATTTACAATATTTCAGATCCGGACAAACCCGTACTTGCTGGCTGGTACAATCCGGGCAACAATCAACAGTTCCTGGAAGCGATCGTTGTTGGGGACCGCGGCTATTTTGGCAGCGGCAATGGCGGCGGTGTTCACATCGTCGATCTGACCGATCCCGCGAATCCGCAATTACTTGGCGTTGTGAATTCGAGTAATGGAAACGGCCACAATTCCATTCACGAGATGGTCGTCTGGGGGAATTTCCTGATCGAGAACGCGAACACGTTTTCCAACAAGACGATCAAAGTGATCAACATCAGCGATCCTGCGAATCCGGTTTTTGTCCGAGATATTATTCCGACCGAACCCCGATGGGTGCATGCGATGCACATTCGCGGGAATCGGATGTTCACCTCCGGCTGGGGCTTCAGTTCTCAGCGCGGGCGGACCGAGATCTACGATATATCTAACCTTGGGACACAAGCCCCGACGCTGCTTGGCTTTATTGAGGATCCGAGCCCGAATATGTCCGCGGGCAACAACATGCACAGCACCTGGACGAGCGAGGACGGGAACTACTTGTACAGCGCCCGTGAAACCAATGATGGAACAGGCGATGTGCGTGTTTATAACATCTCGGACCCGGCTGTTCCTTTGCTTGTGAACTCGATCAAGATGGGGCCGCTGGGATTGAATGCCGTCACGCCGCACAACCCGGTCGTGATGGGGCATTATCTATATGTTTCCTGGTATCAGGCCGGCGTCCAGGTTTTTGATATCGCCGACCCGGCAAATCCGGTACGAGTAGGGCAATACGATACGTTCGAGAACAGCTTCGCTCCGACTGACGAGGAAAAAGCTGCCGCCGCCAGCGCGGAACCGTGGGACCTGATCTGTTCGAGCGAATTTCGCCAGAACGCCCTGCCCACTACGTATGACGGCAACTGGGCTGTTTACCCGTTCCTAGGAACGAACAAGGTGCTTGCCGGAGATCTGTCGAACGGGCTGCTTGTTCTTGATGCGAGCCGGGTCGGCGATCCGCTTCGCAACCGCGTGACCGATTTTGACGGCGACGGAAGCTCTGACTATTCGCGATTCGCTTTCGAGGAGAGCGACTCTTTCTGGACGATCGAGAACAGTTCGGATGGCTCCTACCACTATATGGGATGGGGAATTGACGGCGATAAGCTCGTAAATGGCGATTTTGACGGCGATGGACGCGCCGATATTGCAGTATGGAGGCCTTCGAATGGCGTCTGGTATCTGAATCAGAGCACGGCGGGCTATCGATTTGTCCAATGGGGTGTGAGCGGCGACGTGCCGGTCCCGGGCGATTATGATGCGGACGGACGTACCGATGTTGCGGTTTGGCGGCCGTCAAACGGGACATGGTACATCATTGAAAGCACTCTTGGGATCAAGACGCAGCAATGGGGAGTCACCGCCGACAAACCGCTTACGGGTGATTACGATCGTGACGGCAAGGACGACATCGTGATCTGGCGGCCGTCCAACGGAACATGGTATATCATTCAAAGCTCGTCGAGTTTCTTAACGACGATCACCTGGGGCGAACCGTCCGACAAGCCGCTCGCGGGCGACTTTGACGGCGATGGCCGGGCCGATCTTGCGGTCTTCAGGCCCGCGAACAACACCTGGTACATTTTTAACCCGTTCACTTCGCTGTTTCGAAACCAGGTTTGGGGCGAGGCGGGCGACATTCCGGTACCTGCGGACTACGATGGCGATGGCACTTCTGACATTGCGATCTTTAGGCCGAACGATCAAACGTTCTACACGATCAACAGTTCCAACGGGTGGTTCACGACCAAGGTCGTTAACGGCCCCGGCAGCGAGAATGTGGTCCCAGTGCCGCATTCGGCGCAGCCAGAATGACTGATGTGACTGCTTCAAAAATGCCTAAGGTCAGGTAACCGCTTGACTTTAGGCTCTTTGTTTCTATGATGATGCGTGTATGAAACTACAGCTGACGGTGAACGGCGGGACACTCAGCGGAAGGGTGTTCGATTTAGAGAGCGGCTTTATGACGATTGGCCGAGGCGAGAACTGCAGCGTTCGGTTCGACCCGACCTCCGAGAGGATCGCTTCAAAGCAGCACGCGTTCATCGAAGCCCGGCCTGATGGCTATTACATCACTGACAATCAGAGCACCAACGGCACGATCGTCAATGGATATCGGGTCGAGAACGCCAAACTCAATTCCGGCGATACGATCCAGTTTGGCCGAAACGGCGTAACGGCAACCGTTACGATCCAGCAATTGGCCGCCCAGGTACCGGCGCCTGAGCAGTTTCGTGCCGCACAGATCGATCAATTCAACCAGCTTTCGCAGCAGGTGCCGGACGCGAATTTCCAGAATTCTATGTCGAACATCGGCCTTGGCAATATCGCTACGGCTGCGCCCGAACCCAATCGGACGAAGATGTACGTCGGCATCGGAATAACGATCTTCGCGATAATGTTCCTTTCGATGATCGTCGGACTGCTGATGTTTGCCAGCGTCGGCATCATTCCGGCGATCGTCGGTGCGATCGTCGCTTTTACACCCGCTTTTCTCTATGTATTCCCGCTGATCTGGATCGACCGCTACGACCCGGAACCGTTCTGGCTGCTTGCCCTTGCTTTTGCGTGGGGTGGCCTGGTTGCGGTGATCGTCTCATTCATTATCAATACCGGTGTCGGGGTTGGCGTTCAGGTTGCGGTCGGCGGCGATGAAGGAGCGATCCTCGGGAACATCGTTGGTGCGGTGATCTCGGCTCCGATTGTCGAGGAAGGTTCGAAGGGTCTTGGCGTGCTCGCCCTTCTCATCTTCTTTCGAAGATATCTTGACGACATCCTTGACGGGATCGTTTTTGCAGGCGTGATCGCACTCGGCTTTGCGACCGTCGAGAACGTTCTTTACTACGGACGGGCGTTCAAGTTGAGCGGTCTCGATGCTGTTATGCTGTTGTTTGTCGTTCGCGGCATTCTGTCGCCGTTCGCACATGTCACGTTCACCTCGATGACCGGCATTGGGTGCGGCATTTCGCGCGAATCGCACAATGGATTTGTCAAGGTCGCGATGCCGGTCGTTGGATATTTGTGCGCGGTCCTTCTACACGCGATATGGAACGCCATGGCGACCTTCCTTGGAATGTTCGGCCTCATAGGTTTCCTTGTCGGCTACATCGTGATCGAGATCCCGTTCTTCCTGATATTTGTCGGCTTTGCGTTGTATGTGATGCGACGCCAGGGCAAGATCCTGAAAGATATGCTCGCGATCGATATTGCGCGAGGGCTGATCCCGCAGGAACATGGCGATAAGGCAGTGTCCGCTTTCAAGAGCACGGGCTGGCTGCTTGGCGGCATTTTCAATGGAAAGTTCCTTCCACGAAGCCGATATCTGAGAGCTCTCGGCAAACTAGGCCTCAGCTACTGGCACATCCAACGAGCGACCGCTGCACAAGGCCAAACCGGAAGCTTCCAGCAGAATCCGATACTGCGCGAAGAGGTATTGAAGTGGCGAGATAAGGTTTAAATGCAAAAGCCCGCACGTGAGCAAACGCGAAAGACCCATTGGTCTTTTGTACCCGTCCACACAATCGTGCGAGCTTCTTTATTTGTCTGGTAGGCCGTGCAGGGATCGAACCTGCGACCCGCGGATTAAGAGTCCGCTGCTCTACCAACTGAGCTAACGACCCGAAAGCAGAGAATTATACCAACTAGATTTCGAAAGTCCAACCGCCAGTGACGAGCCGTGCTGGGTTCCGTCATCCTATTGAGCGAATAAGCTGAGCCAAACCTCATCGTGCACATAGTCGGCTATTTTGGGCCATGACGGCATCAATTGGCGCAAGCCGTATATGTGTGCGTCGTTCTTACGTTTGGCTCTTTTGTGGATTTCGTTCAAAATATACCGGAATGAAGGAGTGCCCAAAATGCGAGGCCTGTTACCCCGACGCTGTCACTGAATGCCCAGGTGACCAAACGGCGACGCGGCTTTCGCTGCCCGGCGGACAGCTTCTTGCCGAAAGGTATTTCCTCGCAAAGCGGCTTGGCCGCGGTGCGATGGGTCAGGTGTATCTAGCGAGAGACAACAAGTTTGCCTCGCGCAATGTCGCGGTCAAGACGGTTCGCCAGGATATTCTGAGCAGCGACGACCTGCAGGAAGGCGAGGCGATCGCCCGCTTTGAGCGTGAGGCCCAGGCAGCGGCCTCCATACAACACCCGAACACGGTCAGCGTTACCGATTTCGGCGAAACGCCGGACGGCATTTTCTATCTGGTGATGGAGTATGTCGAAGGTGAGACTCTGCACAAGCTACTTCGACGCGAGGGCACGCTGCCGGTAAAACGCGCAGTTCGCCTTCTTCGGCAGATCGCCGACGGTGTCGACGCCGCCCATGACCTTGGTATCCTTCACCGCGACCTGAAACCTGCCAATATCTTTCTTCAGAAGGGCAAAGGAGGCGATGGGTTTATAAAGGTCGGCGACTTTGGCCTGGCCAAGATCACCAATCAGACGGTCACCGATTTTAGTTCGAACGCGACCCCTTCGTCACGAGGCATAATCGGCACGCCGGAATTTATGTCGCCCGAGCAGATGCAGCCCGAGATGGGCGTGGACGTTAGGGCCGATATCTATGCCCTCGGCACGATCGCGTATCTGATGTTCGGTGGCAAAACGCCTTTTTCGGGCGACATGATGCAGCTGGTGATGCAGAAGATAATGCATAAGGCGCCGCCGCTCTCCTCGATCAGGTCCGATATACCGTCGGATGTTGAGCTTGTCATAATGCGCTCGTTGGAGATCGATCCGAATGCCCGTCACGCATCTGTCGCGGAATGGATCGCAGATCTTGAAAAGGCGGCGTCGGATGTCGAAGAGGCACGCCGCTCGGGTGGTACACGTTTGATCGTGCTCGCACCGCCGGAGGCCGAGGTTTACGTCGATGACGAACGAAAAGCGAGCGTAGGCAGTTCAGGCCGCGTTGTACTAAGCAACATTCCGCCCGGGCAACACATTCTACGAGTTGCCAAGGCCGGCGAACGTGACGACGAGCGCGTTATCGAGGTCCGCGAGGAAGCGAGCGAACAAGTAATACAGGCACACCTTAGGTCAAAGGCCGACACCGGCAGCAGTCCTTCACCATCGCAGGGATCAAGCAGCAGCGGGACCGGCTCAAGCCTGATGCCGGGGATCGTTGCGTGCTCGAACTGCAATTCAAGATTTGCGGAAGGCGTCAAATTCTGCGGCCGGTGTGGCAATCGCTCATTTGTCCTCGTAAGCCCGGGCGAATCTCCAAATACTTTTCCATGTCCGCGTTGCGGAAACCCGCTTCCGGAAAATTCCAGGTTCTGTGGCCGCTGTGGCCTAAGTATCGGCCCTGCCTCACAGGCCCCGTTCAGCCAGCCGGCTGGCTTTGTCACGAACCCTTCGCGATTCTCACTACCCCAGCAGGCCGAGCGAATATGCCGGAAATGCAACGGTTCGTTTCCGCCTCACATCAAGTTCTGCGGCCGATGTGGTCAAGGACTCGATTAGTCGCGCTTCCTGGCCTAAATGCGTATAATGGCACAACGCCACATTCGTAAGAGCGTGAAGGAACCCGTACCATGAAGATCTGTCCGAGTTGCCGAAAGACCTACACCGACGAGAGTTTGAATTTCTGCCTGGATGATGGCTCGGTGCTTACTTTGGTTTCCGAGCCGCCCGAAACCGTGATGATCAATCAGTCACGGTTCACCGATCCAAACCCTGTTGGCGCCCAGCAGCCCGGGATCCAGTCTTCATTCGGGAATCAGGGAAACTATTCGCTGCAGCCGAAAAAATCGTCCAAGACGTGGATCTGGGTCGTGCTCATCCTCGGTCTCCTCGCGCTTGTTTGCGGCGGTGGAATTGTCGGCGTAGGGATCTTGCTATCGAATTTGGATACCAATACGAACAACGACGGCCCGACACCATCTCCGACCAAGCGGCCCGGTACGCCGACACCAACGCCATTTCCGCGAAATCAGGTCCAAACCCTCGATCTTAAGGAATGGGTCAGGGAAAATTCAGAGTTTGGGAATACCTCTTTTCGTGATGGCGAATTCTTTATGAGCTCCAAGAAGAAGGGATACTATTACGTGGTCGCCGCCCCGGAGGCATTCAAGACCGAGCTTGCCAGCTCGACCGTCTTGCTGAGAAATGTCGACGATGCCGATTCGTCGCTCGGCTATGGCATCGTCTTCCATAGCAACCCGACGCCGCTGCAGAAGGGGTACGCGTTTCTGATCGATACGAAGAAGCAAAGATACCGGGTCGTAAGACACGAACCAGGAAAGGAAACCGATGTCGTCAACTGGACCAACTCGACGGCTATCAAATCGGGTTCGGAAGAGAATGCCCTTGAGGTACGGGATACGAAATCCCGGATAGAGCTGTACATTAATGGCGAAATGGTCACGACAATTCGGAACACCTATGGCTATAAAGGCGGAGTGGTTGGGCTTTATTCGGGTGATGCGGTAAATATCGCCTTCAAGAACCTTGAGATAGCAAAATAGGAACGACCGAGACCGAACTGCATGAAAAAGTGTCCCAAGTGCGGCCAGACCTATACCGATAAGGACCTCAACTTCTGCTATGAGGACGGTGAGCTTCTTAGCTATATGGCAGAAGACGCGCCGACGCGTACCTATAACGACAGATCAAGCTATCTTGACGAACCGCCGCCGACCGAATTCCTTGGGTCGTCGCGTGTAACAGATCAGACGAGTTGGACCCCGCCGCAGGCTCCGCCGGTAGTTTGGCAGGCAGGCCCGGTCGATCCGCCGTTCGCCAATTTCCCAACGATCGTCTCACCTGACCAGACATTTGCGATCGTTTCCCTTTGCCTTGGGGTCGGTGCGGTGACCATCGGTTGGTGCTGTTCGTCGGGCTTCTTGCTGTCGCCCGCCGCGCTGATCACGGGTTTTATCGCCCTGTCGCAGATCAAGAGGGACCCAACTCGATACGGCGGAAGGGGCTTTGCGATCGGCGGAATAATCGCGGCGGCGGTTTTTCTCGTTGCGTATTTAGCGTTTATACTGTTCTACGTACTGATCGCGTTGCTGGGCAGTGTTTCCGGCTAGCGTTTTCGAGTAAAGGGAAGTCTGGTCTTATTGGATATATCATTAGCTGATGCGTGTAACCCTTCATGTCGTGGCCGGGCCGCAAACCGGACGCGCCTTCACATTTGATCAGCACGACACATTTATGATCGGGCGGAGTGAGGATACTCAGTTCTGCCTGCCGCACGACCGTTTTTTTTCGCGCCATCACTGCATTCTTGAGATCGCCCCTCCGCAATGCTTTCTTCGCGATCTGAATTCAACGAACGGAACCTTCGTCAACGGTATAAGGGTTGATACCGCGCATTTGAAGCACGGTGATCGGATCCAGGGCGGCGAGACGGTCCTTGAGGTTGAGGTTGCCGCCGACCAGAATGAGTTCGCCGACGCACCCTTCGCTAAGACCGATAAGACCGAGCCGTCCTTGATAACCGTTCTATGCCTGAACTGCGGCGTTCCATCCAACGCCGAAGCTTCGAGGCCGGACGCAAAACTCTCGTTCGTTTGCGATGATTGTCGCGAAAAGCTGCGGCAGAATCCTCAGCCGATCCCCGGATACCAGATGATGCGCGTCCTGGGCCAGGGCGGCATGGGCAGCGTAATGCTCGCCCGTGCGGAAAGCGACGGAAGAGCTGTCGCGATCAAGACCTTACTTCCTGAGGTGGCTGTTAGCGAGCAGTCGCTGAAACGCTTTAT
>WBZY01000781.1_pt1 | contig 21216 bp, 15 predicted proteins | sample 5204191 | NCBI WGS metagenome assembly WBZY01 (sample SAMN12344363, study PRJNA552823) | activated sludge metagenome | biome: Activated sludge suspended growth; feature: Anammox Sidestream; material: Wastewater; isolation source: activated sludge from anammox sidestream of wastewater treatment...
TCCACGTCCCCGCGCGAGACGAGGCCGCGGATCTCGGTCGAGGAGACGACGCCGCCCGCGTCGTTGACCGCGTCCACCACCGAGACGGCGTATCCGAGTTCGCGTCCCAATTCGGTCAGGCGTTCGACGGTGCCTTCGCGGTTTTTTCCCAGCGCGAAATCGTAGCCGATGATCAGATGACTCAAACCCAGATGGTCTTTGAGGCGCGCCATGAAGTCGCGCGCGGAGGTGTTTGCCGCGGCCCGGTCGAACGGGAAGGTGATGACCGCGTCCACGTTCAGGGAGGCGGCGAGCGCGGCGCGTTCGTCGGGAGTGGTCAGCAGCCGGATGTCGCGTCCCGCGAGGACGAAGGCGGGATGCGGGTCGAAGGTCAGCAAAACGGCCGGCGCGCCGTTGGCGTGCGCGCCCGCGGTGAGTTGACGCAAGATCGCCTGGTGGCCGCGATGGACGCCGTCGAAGACGCCGATCGTCAGCCAGGCGTTTTGAAGCGACACGTCGGCGAGGGAACGGTAATGCTGCACGGGTGAAGGCAGTTTGAGAAACCAGGTTTCTGGCAGAAACCTGGTTTCTGATTTAATTTTCGACTTTGGCTTCGCTGGTGAAGAAGACTTTCTTCGGCTGCCATTCGGGGGAGCCGTCTTCGCCGGCCGCGGGGATCATGAGGGCGATGAGTTCGCCCGCCGCGCTCACGCCGCGCACCATCTCGGAGGCGGGCGCGTCGGCGGCCTGCTTCACGCGGTGACCGTGACGGACTTCCTCGACCTCGTCGGGGTTCAGTTCTATGGCCGGCCAGTCGGCAAGGGCCTCGGCCGCGGGGATCAGGTATTGATACCAGTTGCCGGCCTGGAAAGCCTCCTGCAATTTGCGGAGCGGCGTCGCGTCGCGCAGGCTGAAGCGTCCGCTTTTGGTGCGGCGCAGACCGACGAGGTACGCGCCGGTGCCGAGTTGCGCGCCGATGTCGTTCGCCAGCGAGCGGACGTAGGTGCCGCTGGAGCAATGCACGTCCACCACCGCTTCGGGCGGCGCCCATTCCAGCACTTCGAGATGATGCACCTGGATCTTGCGCGGGGTCAGTTCCACTTCCTCGCCCTGGCGCGCCATGTCGTAGGCGCGGCGTCCGCCCACTTTGACGGCGGAATACGGCGGGGGCGTCTGTTCGATCTCGCCCTCGAAATTCTTGAGAATCTTTTCGAACTGTTCTTCGGTCACGTTGACCGGCTGCTGGGACTGCTGGACGAATCTTCCGTCGGCGTCGAAGGTGTCGGTGCTGGAGCCGAGACGGATGATGGCCTGGTAGCGCTTGTCTGAAGCGGAGACGTACTCGCTCAGGCGCACGGCCGGGCCGATGAGAATGACCAGCACGCCCGAGGCGCGCGGGTCCAGCGTGCCGGTGTGGCCGGCGCGGCGGATTCCGGTCCCGCGGCGGACGGCTTCGACCACGTCGTGCGAGGTCATGCCGACGGGTTTATCCACCACGAGGACGCCGGAGATGGCGTTCTTGATATCCTGACTGTTCATTGTGTTTTCCTCCTGGAAAATTGGCGGGTGAGGCCGGGTTGAATTCTACCAAACTTGTCTGATTTCGAGTATTTATTTAAATTCCAGCATTTCGCGCGTCGTCTTCAGAACGAGCGGCTGGATTTCGCTTAATTGGCCGGGGACATCCGCCCCGGCCGCCGCGGCGTGACCGCCGCCGTTGAAGCGTTTCGCCACTTCCGCAACGTTGTATCCGTCTTCGAGGGCGCGCCACGAAATTTTGACGTGTTCGTTGCTCTGCTCGACGAAGACCATGCCCACTTTCGGCCCGTCAATGGCGGAGATCATGTTGATGAGGTCGGCGTCGTCGTTGCCGCCGTAGCCGGAGGCCTTGCGGTCGGCGAGCGTCAACGTGCCCCAGACGAGGCCGTCTTCGCTTTTCAGCGAGGAGAGACCGGCGCCCCAGTAGCGCGCCGCCGGGTAGGACTTTCGCACGAGGGAACGCATGTATAGTTCGGGCAGGTCCGCGCCGCGTTCCATCAACCGCGCGGACTGGCGCAGGGCTTCGGGCGAGGTGTTCGCGGTGCGGAATCCGAGCGTGTCGGTGACGATGCCCGTCAGCAGCGCGGCGGCGACGGGCTGCGTAATTTCCAATCCCCATGCGGGCAGGCAGTCGGTTAAAACGGCGGCGGTGGCGACAGCCTCGCCGACGATGAGATTCAAAGTCCCGAATTTTTCGTTGGTGATGTGATGGTCTATGTTGATGTCGGGTTTGCGGACGGCCTCGAAGGGTTTGCCGAGACGTTTGAAATCGGCGCAGTCCACCGAGATGAACGTGTCCCACTCTCCTTTCGGTTCCTTCTGAACCTGTTCATGGCCCTCCAAAAAACGGAAAGAGGCCGGGACGCCGTCCTGCAAAACCATCTGGACGGTTTTCCCCGCGTTCTGCAAAGCCAGTCCCAGGGCAAGCAACGAACCGATCGCGTCGCCATCCGGACGGACATGCGATGCAACGAGGACGCTTTGGGCTGAGGCGAGTCGATCCCCAATTTGCTTGATGATCGCGCTATCCATATTGTTCAGTTCACGTTGGTGAAACGTTTTCGCTCCTTGTGTGATTTTATTGTACAGTCGGTTTCTAAACAACGGATTAATGTTGTCTATCCATTTGTACTATTTCAAGTCTGTTTTTTCTCGCGCAGCTCCGCCAGTTTCTTTTCGACATGGTCGGCGTTTTCGGGAGTGGGGTCCCAGTGGAAGCGCAGGCGGGGGAAGACGCGCAGGTCGACGCGCCCGGCCAGGGTCCGGCGGATGAAGCCGCCGGCAGATTCGAGTCCCGCGAGGACCTCGCGACTGCGTTCGCGTCCCTCCAGCGCGGAGACGAACACGTCCGCGTAGGCCAGTTCCTTATCCACTTTAACGTCGGTCACATAGATAAGTTCCAGGCGCGGATCGCTGATCTCGCGGACGAGCATTTCCGAGAGTTCCTGGCGGATACGGTCTGCGATACGTTGGAGGCGAATACCTGAGGGCATAATTTCTCACCAGAAAAGAGGAATCCGAAAGTTCTGCTTTCGGAAACGAAAATCACTCCGATTTCTCCAGCACGTAACACTCCAGCATGTCGCCCGGCTCGATGTCGTGGAAGTTTTTCAATCCCACGCCGCATTCGAGACCGGAGCGGACTTCGCGCACGTCGTCCTTCTCGCGCTTGAGAGAGGACATGTCGCCCTCGAAGACGATGTCGGCGCCGCGCTTCAAGCGGACTTTCGCGCTGCGGCGCAGTTCGCCTTCGAGCACGCGGCAGCCGGCGATCTTGCCGATCTTCGAGATGGGAAAGACTTTCAACACCTGCGCCCGCCCGACGGAGCGCTCCACGAATTCGGGCGCGAGCATGCCCTTGAGGGCTTTCTCGATATCTTCCGTCAGCCGATAGATGATGTCGTAGAGACGGATGTCCACGCCCTCGGCTTCCGCGAGACGACGCGCCGCCACTTCGGCCTGGACGTTGAAGCCGAGGATGATGGCTTTCGAGGCGGAGGCCAGCATCACGTCGTTTTCGCCGATGTTGCCCGTTTCGGCGTACAGCACGTGGATGGTGATCTCGCCTTCGCCGAGTTTCTCCAACTCGGTCAGGATGGGTTCGAGCGAGCCTTGCAGGTCGGCTTTGAGGACCAGGTTGAGGGATTTGGCCTCGCCCTGTTCGTAGGCCGAGAACAGGTCTTCGAGCGAAAGTTTTTTGCGTTCCTGCGATTTTTTCTTGATGGCCTCGAGGCGTTCGGCGACGATCTCGCGCGCCGCGCGGTCCGATTCGACTACTTCAAAGAGGTCGCCGGCTGCGGGGATGTCGGAGAGTCCCATCACCAGCGCGGGCGTGGACGGCCCCGCCTTCTTGAGCGCCTTGCCGCGGAAATCGGTCATGGCTTTGATGCGTCCGTGCGCGATCCCGGCCACCACCGCGTCGCCGGTTTGGAGCGTCCCGTTTTGGACGAGGAGCGTAGCGACGACGCCGCGCGCTTTTTCCAGTTCCGCCTCGATGACGCTGCCGATCACTTTGCCGTTGGGGTTGGCGCGGATGTCGGCGTTGTCGGCCACCAGCAGGATGGCCTCCAGCAGGTCGCCGATGCCCTGTTTCTGTTTCGCCGAGACCGGGACGACCAGCGTCTGCCCGCCCCAATCGTCGGGGACGAGTTCCTGCTCGGCCAGTTGCTGCTTCACGCGGTCAACGTTGGCGTTGGGACGGTCCACTTTATTGAGCGCCACAACGATGGGGACGCGCGCCGCGCGGGCGTGCGCGATGGCTTCCTTCGTCTGCGGCATCATCCCGTCGTCCGCGGCCACCACCAGCACCACCACGTCGGCGCCCTGCGCCCCGCGCGAGCGCATGGCGGTGAAAGCCGCGTGCCCGGGCGTGTCGAGGAACGTGATGAGGCGTCCTTTATGCTCCACCTGGTACGCGCCGATGCGCTGGGTGATCCCGCCCACCTCGCCCGCGGCCACGTTCTCGGAGCGGATCGCGTCCAGCAGGGAGGTCTTGCCGTGGTCCACGTGACCGAGGATGGTCACCACCGGGGCGCGTTCCTTGAGCAGCGACGCGTCCTCCCCGGCGATCCGCTGACGCCAGAGCGGCACTTCGCCCACCTCCTCCTTCGGCGCTTCGATAGCCGCCTCGGGGACGGCTTCGAGTCCGTATTCCGCCACCACAATCGCCGCCGTGTCAAAATCCACGGATTGATTGATGGTAGCCATTACGCCGTTGGTCATCAATTTTTTTATGACTTCAATCGGGCTTTTTTCGATGATCTGAGCCAGGTCGCGAATGACGATATTCGAGGGCAGTTCGATCTTGTGTCCGTTCTCGTTCATGGGACGCCTCCTGCGTTGAATTCGATCCTGCAAGCCGGAATGACTTCCCGGCCTGCCCTTTCCCACGAAGCGCGCCAGTGAACGAGAGAAAAATCAGGCGATCACATGGCGGGCGCGTCCGTGGACGTTTCTTCGGGAAGCGCCGCGGCAAATGCCAGCAGGCGTTCCCGGTCTTCCGGCGTCAATTCGGCCTTCAACGCGTGGGCGAGCGCCCCGCGCAGGCCGCGTTCCCAGCAACTCCGGCGGTCGTGCAGGTAAGCCCCGCGCCCGGCCAGTTTGCCGGTCGGGTCTACCCGCGCCCCTTCGGCCGTCCGCACGACGCGGATCAATTCCCGCTTCGCCAGAGTCGTGCGGCAGCCCACGCAGGTTCGTTGAGGGACGTGTTTGACGCGCTGTTTCACTACTCTTCTTCCCAGGCTCCGTCGCCGCGCTTGTGTTTCTTGCGGCTCACGACTTCGCCCAGGGTCTCGTCGTACTCCAATTCAACCGACTTCTTCTTGCCTTTCTTCTTGCCTTTCTTCTTGTCGCCTTCGGATTCTTCCTCCGCGCCGGCGGTCGTAAAGGTTTCCGGCTTGAAGGCGAACATCTCTTCGAGCGACACGCCGTCCTTCATGGCCGGCGGCTCCTCGACTTCCTTTGCTTCGACGACCGCCTCGACAGGCTGGACGGCCTCCGCGGCCGGCGCGGCCTCCGCGGCCGCCTCCGCTTCCTTCTCGACCTCGGGCTGGGTCTCCGCTTCGACGGGTTTCTCCGGCTCGGGGAACGTCAGCGCGGCCAAGGACTCTTCGATATTCTGCATGGCCTTCGGGCCCACGCCGGCCAGTCCCAACACTTTGTTCGCGTCGGTCTTGAGCGCCACCATCAGATCGCCGACCGTCTCGTAGCCGGCCTCGGTCAGGATGACAACCACGTGATTCTTGATGCCCGAATCGTCCAGTCGGATGTTGAACGCGCCCGCCGGGATCTCGGCACGGACGGCGGCCACCTGCTCGTCTTCCACGCGCGCGGCCTCTTCCTTGATCTGGACGGCGCCGCGCTCCACGCGGTCCACGAACTGCGTCAACTGGGCGAACTCTTCGGGCGTGACGGGCCGATTCTCGGCCTTCTTGAGCAGGATCTCCTCGACGGCGGGGATAGTCTCTTCCAGTCCGGGCAATCTGGCGGCCAGTTCGGGATCGTCCTTAAACTTCTGGATGGTATCCGCCGCGGCCTCGGGCAGGGACTTGATGTCAATGCGCCAGCCGGTCAACTTGGCGGCGAGGCGGGCGTTCTGCCCGTCGCGGCCGATGGCGAGGCTCAACTGGTCCTCGCCGACGACGACGGTCGCGGTCTTGTTCCCTTCCGAGTTCTCGGACAGGTACACCCCGCTGACGCGCGCCGGGCTGATGGCTTTGGAAATGTAAGTCACGGGATCGGCGTCCCACTGGATGATGTCAATTTTCTCGTCGTGCAATTCCCGGACGATGGCCTGAATGCGGACGCCTTTGATGCCCACGCAGGCCCCCACCGCGTCCACGCCGGGCTGGGTGGCGAGGACGGCCACTTTGGCGCGCGCGCCCGGCTCGCGGGCGATGGCGCGGATCTCCACGATGCCGTGATAGATCTCGGGGACTTCGTTTTCGAGCAGGCGGCGCAGGAAATTGCGATGGGCTCGCGAAAGGATGATCTGCGGCCCGCGCGGGCCGTCTTTCACCTCCAGCACCACGGCGCGCAGGCGGTCGTGCACTTTGAAGCGCTCGCCCGGCACCTTCTGGTTGTTGGGCATGTTGCCCTCGGCCTTCATATCCAGCCCGATGGTCACGCCCTGAACGGGACTCGAAGCCTGCACCACGCCGCTGACAATCTCGCCCACCTGCCGCTGGAAATATTCCAACTGCGCGCTTCTCTCGGCTTCGCGGATCCGCTGCTGGATGACCTGCCGCGCCGTCTGGGCCGCGACCCGCCCGAAGTCCGCGGGAGTCGTCTCCACGACCACCACATCGCCCAACTGCGCTTCGGGGCTGGCTTTGCGGGCCGCATCCAGCAGCACTTCAGTGCGGTCGTCCATGATGTCTTCGACCACTTCTTTTTCGGCGAAAATGGTGACCTGTCCCGTGTCGGGATCGAGTTTGGCCTCCACGTGCTGCGCGGCAGACGCGTTGACCGCCCGCCGATAGGCCGAAACCATGGCGGACTCAATCGCCGAAAGGATGATCTCCTTCGGCAGTTGTTTTTCCTCCAACACTTCGTGGAAGGCGAGAGCGAATTCGTTCCTGGTGGGCATGCTTCTTTCTGACTCCGTGAATGTCCGTGTATAAACAGAAAACTGGGGGCTGCCCAGTTCTCGGTGTCAACAGGATTGGGTTCTACGTACGTCACGGATTCTAGCATAGAGGCGCGAGTTCCGCAAGTGGACGCGCGTTTTTTCGCATGGTTTTCTAAACGCTTTGTGCAATCGACGCTTTTCGCTGTCATTGCGAAAGACGGAAGACGCTCTTTTTCCTGTCATTGCAAGACGCCGCAGGCGTCGAAGCAATCCCCGCGCAAGCGGCGGGACGCTTCGCTCCTCCAAAAACTGACGAGGAAAATTTACTTCCAGAGCGGGTCAGGAAAGACAGTCGTTTTGGGGGTGAAGTACAGTAGAATAAACGCACACAGAACTTACACGGCAGGCAGAATATGACAAAGAGAATCGGAGTCCTTACCAGCGGCGGCGACGCCCAGGGCATGAACGCGGCAGTGCGGGCCATCGTCCGCACGACGCTGAACAAAGGCGCGGAAGTCTACGCCATCTATGAAGGCTATCAGGGCCTCGTGGATAATGGCGACTACATTAAAAAGATGGACTGGAGCTCGGTGGGGGGAATCATCCAATTGGGCGGGACCGTGATCGGGTCCGCGCGCTGCGACGCGTTCCTCGCGCGCGAGGGCCGCAGGCTGGCCGCGAAGAACCTCGTCAAAGCGGGAATCGACGGGTTGATCGTCATCGGCGGCGACGGCTCGCTGACGGGCGCGAACGTCTTCCGGCAGGAATGGCCCTCGCTCATATCCGAACTCGCGAGCCTCGGCGAGGTCACGGCGCAGGAAGCCGCGGCCTTCCCGAACCTCTCCATCGTGGGGCTGGTCGGCTCGATTGACAACGACTTCTCCGGCGCCGACATGACCATCGGCGCTGATTCGGCCCTGCATCGCATCACCGAGGCGGTGGACGCCATCACCAGCACGGCCGCGAGTCACCAGCGCACGTTCGTCGTCAAAGTGATGGGGCGCAACTGCGGCTACCTCGCGTTGATGGGCGCGCTGGCCTGCGGCGCGGACTGGGTGTTGATCCCCGAAGCGCCGCCGAACGTGGACAACTGGCAAGACATGCTGGCCGAACGCCTCCGCGCGGGACGAAAGGCCGGCCGCCGCGACAGCATGGTGATCCTGGCGGAGGGCGCGCGCGACCGGAGCGGGAACTACATCGGCAGCGGCGACGTACAGCGCGCGCTGGAGGAAAGGCTTGGGGAGGAAGTGCGCGTGACCGTGCTGGGACACGTCCAGCGCGGCGGCAAACCGAGCGCCTTCGACCGCACGCTCAGCACGTTGATGGGCTACGAGGCGGTGAACACCATCCTCGCGGCGAAACCCGAAGACGAGCCAGTGGTAATCGGCATCCGCAACAACCGCATAACGCGCCTGTCGCTGATGGAAAGCATGCGCCAGACGCAGGCGGTGGTGGAGGCGATCGACGCCGGGGATTACGAGCGCGCCATGTCGCTGCGGAGTTCCTCCTTTAAGGACGCCTTCGACACGTTCAAGACCATGGTGCGCGCCCTGCCTCATCCGCTGGACCCGTCCCGAAAACGCTTCCGCATCGCGGTGATGAACGCGGGCGCGCCGTCGCCGGGCATGAACACGGCCGCGCGCGCCGCCATCCGCCTTGGGCTGGACGCGGGTCACGTGATGCTGGGAATCCGCAACGGGTTCGACGGGCTGATGACGGGCGACCTGGAGGAAATGAACTGGATGAGCGTGAGCGGCTGGGCGTCGCGCGGCGGCTCGGTATTGGGGACGACGCGCCACATCCCAAAAGGACGCGACCTCTACGCCATGGCGCGCGTCATCGAAGACCATCACATCGACGCGCTGCTGATCATCGGCGGCTGGAACGCGTATGAGGCGGCCTTCGGCATGTTGACGAACCGTCCGAATTTCCCGTCGTTCAACATCCCGACGATCTGCCTGCCCGCTTCGATCAACAACAACCTGCCTGGTTCCGAGTTCAGCATCGGCGCGGACACGGCGTTGAACAGCATTGTGGACGCGGTGGACAAGATCAAGCAGTCGGCGGTCGCGACGCGGCGCTGTTTCGTCGTAGAAGTGATGGGACATTACTGCGGTTATCTGGCGTTGATGGGCGGAATGGCGACCGGCGCGGAGCGCGTCTACCTGCACGAGGAGGGCGTGCGGCTGCGCGACCTGCAAACGGACGTGGAGAATTTGCTCCGCGGCTTCCAGGCGGGGAAGCGTCTCGGGCTGGTCATCCGCAACGAGAGGGCGAACCCGATTTACACCACAGAGTTTATCTGCTCGCTGTTCGAAGAGGAGGGACAGGATGTGTTCGATGTGCGTCCCGCCATCCTCGGTCACTTGCAGCAGGGCGGCGATCCCTCCCCGTTCGACCGCATCCAGGCGACGCGGCTGGCGCGCATGTGCCTCGAATATTTGATCGAGCAATGCGGCAAGCAGGAATGCGGCAGCGCTTTCATCGGTATGCAAAATGGACAGATCCACTTCCACGATATGCGCGACTTCGACCGCATGATGGACGCCGAACGCCAGCGGCCCAAATCCCAATGGTGGCTGGAACTCAAAGGGATTGCCAGCCTTCTCGCCCAGCAAGGACCGAAATAGACGAAAAGAGCAAGTCGAATTAAGAAACGCTCATCAAAATCGTCGCGTGTCCGTCTGCGTGTCGTAGGGGAGGCGTCAAGCACGGTCCGCAAGCCCGTGATACAGTTGCGATCAGACGGGGCATACGCTTCTCCTCCTTTGCGAATTGAAAGAGCCGGGCCTGGGAGACCCGGCTCTTTCAATTTAAACGGTCTCTCGCAAAGGCGCGCGTGACCGGAGTCATCTCGCGGCGGAGTTCTTTGATTCGCCGTTTGAAATCACTCAGGCAACTGCTATGGATAGATAAATCCAACCTCTTCGGAAGTCCCGTTCAATCCAACAATCAGGTGATCCTTTACGCCGAAGGATTCCTTCCAGGTATGAATACCTGTCGGGTGAGATGGATAAGACTCTTTAGACCTGTCGGACAAACTGCTCGTGTGTAACATAGGAAGGGAGAGAACCTGTACTTTGGGAGCGACTTATGCAAATACGGTTTCTCTTTATGTCGGAGAGGGAGACGACCCGGTCGACGGCGTCTATAACCAAATGATGAAGGATACATGTTATCGAAACGGGGTGAAGCGAAGGAATGACGTAGTCAGCGACAACCCGTCCACGAATGCGGCACGAATTCCTGGACGCTCGCCGCGCGTAATTGTGCGATAATATTCGCAAAAGCGAGGTCGTGATGAAAATCGTCCTGTCTCTGTGGCTGGTCATTCTGCTGGCGGGTTGCGCGCCGACCCTCGCCCCGGTCCCCTCGCCCGTTGGAGAGTCGCCCGCGCCGACCGCCGTCGTCACAGAGACGCCGCGTCCCGCTCCGCCGCCCTCTCCACAGCCCGAACTCGGCACGGACGCAAATCCCATTTTGCTGGCGCTGCCTCCGTCCCGCTTCCTCGACGCGGCCGCCGTCGGCAACGGTCAGCAGCTCGCCGCCCTCCTCGAAAAACAGACCCATTACCGCGTCGTCGCCGTCGCGCCGAACACCTACGCCGACCTGATCAAGTCGCTCGGAAACGGCAACGCCCACATCGCTGCCCTGCCGATGTTCGCCATCGCGCTGGCCTATCAGCGGGACGCGGTGCAGGCCGCCTACGCCTCCACGCAGGACGGAGCCGCCTCCTACGGCGCGCAGTTCCTCGTCCGCAGCGACCGCTTCGACGCGTACTTCGACCCGTTCAAGAAGGAGAATACCGCCGAAGCGCCGCAAGCCCTCGCCCAGTTCAGCGGAAAGAAGCCCTGCTGGACCGAGACTGATTCGCCCTCGGGTTACCTCGTCCCGTTTGGAATCCTGAACTGGTACAAAATCCCCACGCAGGAGGGCGCGTTCCTGCAAAGTCACTTCGCCGTCGTGCGCGCCGTCCGCATGGGCGAAGTCTGCGACTTCGGCGCCACGTACGTAGACGCCCGCGCCTATCCCGCGTTGAAGGACGAATACCCCCGCATCATGGACGAAGTGACCGTCGCCTGGCAGGTCCCGGCCGTCATCCCCTACGACGGGATCTTCCTCGCCGCCTCCGTCCCGCCGAACGTCGCCGCCGAACTCAAACGCGCTCTCGACCTCGTCTTCGCCCAGCCCAACGGCAAAGTCCTCTTCGACGCGCTCTTCAAGATCAAAGGCATCACGCCCGTCGATGACCTCTTCTACGTGGAGTTTACGCGTTACCTCCAGGCCTCCGGCGCGGACTTGAACGCGCTCGTGCATTGAAAGTATAATTCCCCCGAGGAGACCTCCCAAATGTACGATCCCAAAAAACTCGACGAACTTAAAGTTGCCCTCGAAAAGTGGGAAGAGACCGACCTGCAAAAGACGCTCGCCTCCATGCCCGAGCGACGCGCCGACTTCATCACGACTTCCTCCGAACCGGTCAACCGACTCTACACCCCGCTCGACGTGGCTGACCTCGACTACGCCTCCGACCTCGGACTGCCGGGCGGCTACCCCTTCACGCGCGGAGTCCACCCGACGCTGCACCGCGGCAAACTCTGGACGATGCGCATGTTTGCGGGATTCGGCACCGCCGAGGAGACGAATCTCCGCTTCAAATATCTCCTCGACCAGGGGCAGACCGGCCTCTCCATCGCCTTCGACCTCGCCACGCTGATGGGCTACGACACCGACCAGCCCGAAGCCCTCGGCGAGTTCGGCAAATGCGGCGTGGCGGTCTCCTCCCTGAAAGACATGGAAATCCTGCTCGACAACATCCCGCTGGACAAGGTCTCCTCCAGCATGACCATCAACTCGCCCGCGGCCATCACCTGGGCCATGTACATCGCCGCCGCGGAGAAGCAGGGCGTCCGCGCCGACCAGCTGCGCGGCACCATCCAGAACGACATCCTGAAGGAATTTATCGCGCAAAAAGAATACATCTTCCCGCCCGAACCCTCCATGCGCCTCGTGGTGGACACGATGGAGTTCGGCTCGAAACACGTCCCGCAGTGGAACACCATCTCGATCAGCGGATACCACATCCGCGAGGCTGGCTCCACCGCCGCGCAGGAACTGGCCTTCACCCTCGCCGACGGACTCGAATACGTCCGCTGGGGAATCGCCCGCGGCATGGACGTGGACGAGTTCGCGCCGCGGCTCTCGTTCTTCTTCAACGCCCACAACGACTTCTTCGAGGAGATCGCCAAGTACCGCGCCGCGCGCCGCATCTGGGCGCGCGAGATGAAAGAGACGTTCAAGGCGAAGAACCCGCGCTCGTGGCTGTGCCGCTTCCACACGCAGACGGCGGGAGTCAGCCTCACCGCGCAGCAGCCCGAAAACAACGTGGTGCGCGTCGCCATCCAGGCGCTGGCGGCCGTCCTCGGCGGGACGCAGTCGCTCCACACCAACTCGCTCGACGAGGCGCTGGCGCTTCCGTCCGAGCACGCGGTGACGATCGCCCTCCGCACCCAGCAGATCATCGCCGAAGAGTCGGGCGCGGCCAACACGGTGGACCCGCTCGGCGGTTCGTTCTTCGTCGAAGCGCAGACCGACCGAATCGAAAAGCAGGCGCGCGACTACTTCCGCCGCATCGAAGACCTGGGCGGCGTCATCCCCGCCATCGAAAAGGGATTCTTCCAAAGCGAAATTTCCGACGCGGCCTACCGCTACCAGCGCGAGATTGACGAGGGCGTCCGCAAGATCGTCGGCGTGAACGCCTACGCGGAAGACAAACCGCTCGCCATCCCGATCCTCCAGATGGACCCGCAGGGCTACCAGCGTCAGGTAACGCGCCTCGAGGAAGTCCGCCGCACGCGGGACGCGGGACGCGTCGGCCAGACGCTCGACCGTCTCCGCATCGCCTGCCAGGGGACCGAGAACACCATGCCGTTCATCCTCGATGCCGTCCGCGCTTACGCCACGCTCGGCGAGATCGTCCAGGTGATGAAGGACACCTTCGGCAGGTACGAAGAGCCGACCTGGATTTGAAATCCATGGGCGTCCTGTACCTCGTCGCCACCCCGATCGGCAACCTGGAGGACATGAGTCCGCGCGCCGTGCGGATTCTGCGCGAGGCAAAACTCATCGCCGCCGAGGACACGCGTCACACCGCGAAGTTGCTCAATCACTTCGGCATCCGCACGCCGACGACCAGTTATTTCGAACACAACAAATTGACCAAACTCGACCGCGTCCTCGCCGCGCTCGCGGACGGGGACGTGGCGCTCGTCTCCGACGCGGGGACTCCCGCCATCAACGACCCCGGCTACGAACTGGTCCGCGCCGCCCTCGCCTCCGGCTTTGACGTTCGGCCGGTTCCCGGTCCGTCATCTCCCGTCGCGGCTTTGAGCGTCTCCGGCCTGCCCACGGACGCGTTCCTCTATCTCGGCTACCTGCCGCACAAAAAATCGGAGCGGCGAAACCTGTTGGCGCAGATTGCCGATTTACGGTACACGCTCATCTTCCTCGAATCCCCGCACCGATTGACCGCTTCTCTCGAAGACCTGCTCGCCGTCCTCGGCGACCGTCCCGTGTGCGTCGCCCGCGAGATGACCAAACTCTACGAAGAGTTCTGGCGCGGGACGTTGAGCGGCGCGGCGGACGCGTTCAAAGCGCGGGAGGCGAGGGGAGAGTTTACGCTGGTGGTGGGGGGACAAACGGCCGAAGACCGAGGACGGTGGACGGAGGAAGAGTTATTAGCCGCCATCGAGACGGAGTTACGACGCGGCAAATCTGCGAAAGAGATTTCCGTTGAACTGGCTGAGCAAAGCGGATGGAATAAGAAGGAAGTATACGCCCTGGTAAATCAGAACAAATAGGAGCCCATCATGCCCGACAAACCCGAACCCAGAAAAAACGCAGAGAAAAAAGACGAGAAGCCCTCTTTCAACGACAACCTCGTCGTGACCAAACATTCCATCGCCATCGGCGGACGGGAGATCAAGTACACCGTCACCGCGGGGACGATGGTCTTGAAGGAAGAGACCGCCGACCGTGAGAAAGAGTCGGAGGGGGAGAAGCCGCGCGCGCAGGTCTTCTTCATCGCCTACGTCAAAGACGGCGCGCGGGACAAGTCGAAGCGGCCGCTCACTTTCTCGTTCAACGGCGGACCCGGCTCGGCGTCGGTGTGGCTGCATCTGGGAGTCCTCGGTCCGCGCCGGGCGGCGTTGGAGTTCGACGGCAGCGCGCCCCCGCCTCCGTTCAAATTGACCGACAACGAATATTCCCTGCTCGACGAAACCGACCTCGTCTTCATTGATCCGGTCAGCACGGGCTACAGCCGTCCCGTGGAAGGACAGAAGCCGGTCGAGTGGCACGGCTTCAAGAAGGACATCGAATCGGTCGGCGATTTCATCCGCCTGTACACGACGCGCTTCAACCGCTGGCTTTCGCCCAAGTTCATCATCGGCGAATCGTACGGCACGACGCGCGCCGCTGGCCTCTCGGAATATCTCTATCACCAGCACGGGATGGCGCTGAACGGCGTGATGCTGATCTCGTCCATCCTGGATTTCGGGACCGCGGACTTCACCCCCGGCAACGACCTGCCCTACATCCTGTTCGTGCCGGGCTACGCGGCCACCGCCTGGTATCACGACGCGGTGAAAGGCAAACGCCAGACCCTGCAGGAGTTCACCGCCGAGGCGGCGAAATTCGCGCTGGGCGAGTACGCCTCCGCCCTGCTTCAGGGAGACGCGCTGCCGGCCGCGGAGCGCAGCCGCATCGTGGAGAAACTCTCCCACTACACGGGCATTTCTCCCGCCTTCATCGAACGCTCCAACCTGCGCATCATGGACCAGCATTACTTCAAAGAGTTGCTGCGCGAACGCGGCCTGACGGTGGGACGTCTCGACAGCCGCTTCACGGGACGCGACAAATTGGGCGTGGGCGAGTTCGCCGAGTTCGATCCCCTCTTCCCGCAGATCACCGGGCCGTACACCGCCGCCTTCTACGATTACGTCCGCAACGAGTTGAAATTCGAGTCGGATTTGAAATACGTCATCAGCGGCTGGAACATCGTCAACCCGTGGTCGTACGCCCAGTTCGAGAACCAGCACGTCAGCGTCTCGGAAAGTCTCCGCAAGGCGATGACGCTCAATCCGTACATGAAGGTCTTCGTCGCCAACGGCTACTACGACCTCGGCACGCCGTACTTCGCGACGGAATACACCTTCAACCACCTCGGCTTGCACGAGTCCCTGCGCGGCAACATCCGCATGGCGTATTACGAGGCGGGACACATGATGTACATCCACATCCCCTCGCTGGAGGCGTTGAAGCGCGACCTGGCGGAATTCATCCGCGACGCGATACCTTGATTCGCGTATCAAAGATTTTCTGGGTTTCTCTACCGTACAAACCCCATCGCGAATGCCGCGAACACCTGCACTTGCGCCAGGCGCAAGTGTGGGCGAACCCTTGCGCCGTCCGCAAGGACAGGTGTGGCGCGAAATTTTGTTTTTTCAGCCGAAAAATTCGCGTTATTCGCGCCATTCGCGATAAAAAAGCCCGACGATTCCTGCCATGTACGGTAGAGAATTCTGGGTAAAATCAGTCCGCTTTACTCTATGACGCAATTTACAAAATTACGCTGTTTTTAAACGGTATCCCATGACAAAACAACAACCCTCCATTGACTGGCCCCGCGTCGCCCGCCTCCTGCTGACCTCGCGCCTGCTCGACGAACTCGAGGAGCGCGAACTGGCTCCCGCGGGACGCGTGGCCTATCAATTCTCGGCCAAAGGACACGAACTCTCGCAGATCCTCCTCGCCTTGCAATTGACGCATCCGCACGACGCCTCCACCGTCTACTACCGCTCGCGTCCGTTCATGCTCGCCTCGGGCTGGACTCTCAAAGACGCGCTCGCGGCGGGCATGGCAAAGGCGGGTTCCGCTTCCGAAGGACGCGAAGTCGGCGTGATGTTCTCGCACAAGCCAGGCGAGTCCGGCTCGAACCTCACGGTCTTCCCCACCTCGGGCGACGTGGGCGCGCAGTACTCTCCCGCCGCGGGCTGGGCGCAAGCCATCCAATACCGCCGCGACGCGCTGCGCGACCGCGAATGGGAGAACGCCATCGCGACGGCGCACGGCGGCGAAGGCTCGACGGCCGCCAACGGATTCTGGGCCGCGCTCAACATCGCCTCCACGCGGAAAATTCCCCTGCTCTTTTTCATCGAAGATAACGCCTTCGCGATCTCCGTCCGCTCGCAATTGCAGACGCCCGGCGCCGACATCTCCTCCAACCTGGGCGGCTTCAAGAATCTCCTGATCGTGGACGGCGACGGCGCCGACCCCGAGGACGCGCCGCGCAAAATTGCCGAAGCGGTGGCGCACGTCCGCGCGGGACGGGGGGCCTGCCTGCTCCACCTGCGCGTGCCGCGTCTCATGGGACACACCTTCATTGACGACCAGGCCTACAAAACGGACGCCGAGAAATCGGAAGAGCAAAAACGCGACCCGCTCCTGCGGCTGAAAAATTTCCTGCCCCATCTCGACTGGGCCGCGCTCGAACGGGACGCGGCCGCCGAAGTCCGCGCGGCAGTGGACGAAGCCGCCTCGCTGCCCGACCCCGAGCCGCGTTCCGTTTTCAATCACGTGTTCACGCCCGACGCGCCCCGCGCCGCGACCTCGACCCCGGCCGCGGACGGCGCGCGCGTCAACCTGATAGACGCCGTCCGCCGCACGCTCGAAGTCGAGATGACGCGCGACCCGCGCATCCTCGTCTTCGGCGAGGACGTGGGCGCGAAGGGAGGCGTCCACGGCGCGACCGCGCACATGCAGGAGAAGTTCGGCGAGACGCGCGTCTTCGACACATCCCTGTCGGAGGACGGCATCATCGGCAGCGCGGTCGGCATGGCCTTCGCCGGGCTCCGCCCCGTGCCGGAGATCCAGTTCCGCAAATACGCCGACCCCGCCACAGAGCAGATCAACGATCTGGGGACGATCCGCTGGCGCTCGGCGGGACGATTCTCCGCGCCGGTCGTGATCCGCATCCCGGTTGGGTTCGCGAAGAAGATCGGCGACCCGTGGCACTCGGTGACGGGCGAGGCGATCTACGCCCACACCATCGGGCTGCGACTGGCTTTCCCGTCCAACGCGGCGGACGCGGCCGGGCTGCTCCGTACCGCGCTGCGCGGCGATGACCCGGTCATCTTCTTCGAGCACCGCGCTTTGCTCGATACCGCCATCGCGCGCCGTCCCTATCCCGGCGACGAGTACATGATTCCGTTCGGCGAGGCCGCCGTCCTCGCGGAGGGCAGCGCGCTGACCGTCGTCGCCTGGGGGGCGATGACGCATCGGGTTGTGGAGGCCGCTCAAAGCGCCGCGGGAAGCGTCGAAATCATAGACCTGAGGACCATCGTCCCGTGGGACAAATCCCGCGTGCTGGAGTCGGTCCGCAAAACGGGGAAGTGTCTCATCGTCCACGAAGACGGACTCACCGGCGGGTTCGGCGCGGAGATCGCGGCGGTCATTGCGGAGGAGGCCTTCACCGACCTCGACGCGCCGCTGGCGAGAATCGCCGTCCCGGACGTTCCGATACCGTATAATATGGGGCTGATGAATGCGGCGCTCCCACAGGCGGCGGACATTGAACGGAAAATCCAATCCATGCTTGCGTATTGAATAGGAGAAATTATGACCGGCAAAGATAGCGACGTGCAGACGTTCCATAGCGAGAGCGCGGTTCTACTGATTGCGCGCAGCGCGAAAGTGTTGAGTTGGGTGATACTCGTGATCTACCTGCTGAGTTTCATCAGCACAATGACTGAACTGGTTGCAGGCGGCCTTCAGCAGTTCCCCCCCGACGTGATGAACGCGCTGCTTTTCATCGCCAACTTGATCTACCCTCTGGCAATCGGCCTGTTCTACTTCCTGATCCTCAACGGCGTGGCGCAGGGACTCTCCATTGCGCTGGATGTGTACTTCGGCATGGACGACGAAGCGGAAGTCATGGAATTCGTGGAGGAGACCGCTTCGTGAACCTGGACGACCTCGAACGCCTGCGCGCGATCGACCGACAGGACATGCTTGGGGAAATTGACGGCCTGCCCGCTCAACTGGAACGCGCGTACGAGTTGGGAATGAATCGGAACCCCGTTTTCACGGAGAAGGCGGGGTTCTCTCGCGTCGTCATCGCGGGGATGGGCGGTTCCGCCATCGGCGCGGACCTGCTCGCCTCGTACGCGGCCGACCTTTGCCCCGTCCCCGTCGTCGTCCACCGCGATTACGGACTGCCCGCCTTCGCGCGCGGCCGCGAGACTCTCGTCGTCTGCTCCTCGCATTCGGGCAACACCGAGGAGACGCTGGACGCGTTCGGCGCGGCCCGCGCGAACGACTGCCGCGTCGTCGCCGTCTGCACCGGCGGGGAACTCGCTTCGCGCGCCGGGAAAGCGGGAGTCCCCGTCGTCCGCTTTGACCACGCGGGACAGCCGCGCGCCGCGGTGGGATTCTCCTTCGGCGTCCTGCTGGCGCTCTTCGTCCAACTCGGCCTCCTCCCCGACCAGGCGGAGCAGGTCAAGTCTGCGGTGGCGGCGATGAAGGAGAGCCAGAAGAGTCTGACTTTCTCCGTCGAGACCGTCCGCAACCCCGCCAAACGCTACGCGGGACAGTTGATGGGACGCTGGGTCACTGTCTTCGGCGCGGGACTGCTCGCGCCTGTGGCGCGCCGCATTAAGGGACAGATCAACGAGATCGCCAAGGCCGCCGCCAACTTCGAGTTCATCCCCGAAGCGGACCACAACACACTGGCGGGGACTCTGAATCCGCAGGAAGTCCTGCTGCCGCACACGATGAACCTGTTCCTGCGCGCGCCGTCCGACCATCCGCGCAACCGCCTCCGCGTTGACCTGACGAAGCAGGCCTTCATGCTCGAAGGTCCCAACACCGACTTCCTCGACGCGCGCGGCGACAGTCCCCTCGCCCACATGTGGACGCTGCTCCTCTTCGGCGATTACATGGCTTACTATCTCGCCATCGCCTACGGCGTGGACCCGACTCCCGTGGACGCTCTGACCAATCTCAAAGACGCGCTGAAAGAAAAACAGTAATTCGGTACACGGAAACAAGGCAATCTCACCGCCAAGCGCGCGAAGGTCGCTAAGAAAAACCAAATTTCGGATTCATTTTTAATGAAATCCAAGTGAATCTTCGAAATTCTTAAATCGTTTTAAATTTTCTTCGCGTTCTTCGCGGTCTTAGCGGTAAGAAATGTTTTTTCAGTGACGTCATCCGTAAAATCCGTGCCATCCGTGTACGCTTTTTAACTCCCATGAAACGACTCGCCCGCCTCGCCCCACGCGATTGGATCGGACTCGGACTCGTCCTCGCGGGACTCGCCCTCCGCCTGCGGCAATACCTCGTCAACCGCTCGCTCTGGCTCGACGAGGCCATGCTCGCCAACAACATCCTCTCGCGGGACGTGGCGCGTCTCCTCCAGCCGCTCGATAACGACCAGGGCGCGCCAATCGGCTTCCTCATCCTCCAAAAATCCGTCACCCTCTATCTCGGCTCCTCCGAATACGCGCTCAGGCTGATTCCCTTCCTCGCGGGCTGTCTCGCGCTCGCGCTGATGTTCCTCCTCGTCCGCAAAACCGTCGGCGCCTTCGCGGGCAGTCTCGCGCTGGCGCTCTTCGCCTTCTCGCCCGCGCTCGTCTCCTATTCCTCCGAAGCCAAGCAATACTCCTCCGACGCCGCCATCGCGCTGGCGCTTTTTCTTTTATTTCTCAGACTCGCAAAGAACGCCGACAATGGCAGGTCCTCGCGCGAATTTCCCGAAAACGCGAATGACGAAAACGGAAATTCGCAAATTCGCGGAATTCGCGATAAAGAGAACATGATTCTCCTCGCCCTCGCGGGCGCGCTCGCGGTCTGGCTCTCGCATCCTGCGCTGTTCGTCGTCGGAGCGCTCGGCCTCGCGCTCTTCCTCTCCGCCCTGCGCGGCAAAGACCGACGCGGCATCGCCGCCCTCCTCCTCGTCGGCGCGGTCTGGATCGTCAACCTCGCCGCGCTCTATTTCCTCAACCTCCGCCAACTCGCCTCGCATCAATTCTTCCTCGACTTCTGGCGCGAAGGCTTTCTCCCCCGCGACGCTTCCGCGTTCGCGTGGATCGCCAGCTCCCTGCGCGCGCCCTTCGCGGACCTGCTCGGCCTGCGGATTCCCTATCTCGTCTCCGCGCCGCTCTTTCTCATCGGGACGATCGGACTCACGCGGCGACTTCCCCGCTTCGGCCTCTTCCTCCTCCTGACCTTCCTCCTCGCCCTCCTCGCCTCCTTCCTGACCCTCTACCCGTTCGCGGGACGGATGATCCTTTTCCTCGCCCCCGCGTTGACTCTCCTCCTCGCCGAGGGCGCGGAGACTCTCGCGGCGCTTCTCTCCCGCCCGCGCTGGCTCGCGTGGACGATCCGCCTCGTCCTCGCCGCGTCCCTGCTCTTCGGGCCCGTCGCCCTCGCCTACGAAAACTTCGCCGCGCCGAAACTGCGCGAGCACATCCGCCCGACGATGGAGTATCTGCGCGAACATTATAAGGAAGGCGACATCGTTTACGTGTATCACTGGGCGGAACACGCCGTCCGTTTTTACGCGCCGAAATACGGACTGTGCCTGTGCGACTTCATCTTTGGCGAGGACCATCACGATCAGCCCGAACTCTATCGCCCCGAATTGGACGCGCTGCGCGGCCGCGCCCGAGTCTGGTTTCTATTCTCGCACGTCTACGAGCGCGGGGACTTTAACGAGCGCGATTATATTTTGAGTTATCTGAATTCGATTGGGAAATTGACGCGCGAATACCGCGTCCCCGGCACGTCGGTATATCTATATTTGTACGATCTTAAGTAGGGCTGTATCTGGCTGTAAGAGAGTGTTTGAAAAATCGTCGTTTCATTCTCCCTGGACACGGATCGCACGGATTTTTCATGCTTCTTCGTGAAATTAGCGAATTCGCGGACGCTCGCGGCGCGTAATTGTGCGATAATATTTGCAACAGCGAGGTCGTGATGAAAATCATCCTGTCTCTGTGCTTTGCAAACCTGCTGGCGGGCTGCGCGCCGTCCCTCACCCCGGTACCCTCTCCCGTTGAGGAGTCGCC
>WBZY01000782.1_pt1 | contig 21178 bp, 26 predicted proteins | sample 5204191 | NCBI WGS metagenome assembly WBZY01 (sample SAMN12344363, study PRJNA552823) | activated sludge metagenome | biome: Activated sludge suspended growth; feature: Anammox Sidestream; material: Wastewater; isolation source: activated sludge from anammox sidestream of wastewater treatment...
ATAAAATTGCTTCCGCGAAAACCTGAAGGCATTTTATTGACTGAGATTTTTCAGCAAATTGCCCGATTAGGCATGGTTCATCCCGCTTTTGAACCAGTTTCTACCGCCTAATTGGCGAAGGTATTGGAAAGTATGGAACCGTTTTTTGGGTTTGGAGGGCGATTTTCTTTTTATCCTTGATGCTGTAGCTTATTGGTAGCCTGCGATTTTATAGCGAAGCAAACCAATTTTTATCAATTGACACTTTTTCAACTTGAATTTTTTCAGTTTTTACGCCTAAAGCCAATTCTCTCAATTTTTCGACCAACTGATCTCCATCTATCAAATCAATAGCAGGCGCGCCATCTCGCGTCGCTTCTCGAACAGCATCTTTTGTGAAAGTTCCCGTCGTAACCAGTAAGCCTTTATCTGCTCGTCCTACCATTGCGCCACGAAAATCTCTTACTTGACCTGCTCCGACTGCGCCTTGCCAGCGTTTACACTGAAATATGACGTGAAAGCTCAATAAACCGCCTAGTCGCATGATACCGCGACCATCTATACCGCCATCGCCACTACGACCTGTAATTTCGACTTGAATAAATCCAGATTCTCGTAAAAATCGCTGCGTCAATCTCTCAAAAGCGGATGGCTCCATTTTCATCAGAGCTTCGAGTAATTCATCTTGCCAGGTAAGCGTTTTGCTTTCTTCATCAACTTCGTTGGTTTCTGCACGCTCTGCCCGTAATTGTTCGCGAACCACTCTTACAACTTCTTTTTCGTTTACTTCAGCAAGGTTTCTGCCTTCAGGAGTTAATGCCCAAATACCCCGACTGGAATTTTCAAGAATACTATATCTTTTGAAATAACTACGCGTCCATGCTAATCGATATTCAAATTCAGTCTGCCCGCCACGTTTTGAATCGTGCAGAATATCTAATTGCTCATCGTGCAAGCCGAGAATTTCTGCTACTTTACTGTTGATTTCTTCGACCGTCCCCGAACCACCCAACTCCTTCATAGCTCGGAGTAAAGGATTCATCATTGTGTCGTAGGTGGGTAAACTATTTTTTGACATTGTTGACCTTTGAAATGACGATGGAATAATAGGCTATCTATGAACTGTACGGCCAAATACTGTAACCGCATTATAAAACTTATTGCTTCAAAGCGAAACTATCACTCCGTATTAATTTCCTAACACAACTCGCCGTACTTTAAACATAGGCTAAAACAAAAGCCCTATAACCCCATCATCTCAAGATTTGACCTCCGCCGAAGCCTCCACCGACAAATGCGTCGGCATCATCTACCGACACCGTCTGCATGAAATTGCCATTCACGACGTAGTCTAACAAGCTGCCCACTTCCCCCTACCCCTCATACCTCCTCGTATTCAAATGCGTGATGGCGATTGCCAGCGCGTCGGCGGCGTCGTCGGGCTTGGGGATCTCGTTCAATTGCAGGAGGACGCGCGTCATCTCCTGCACCTGTCTCTTGTCCGCAGAGCCGTATCCCGCCACGGCTTGTTTGACCTCGTTGGGCGTGTACTCGAAGACCTCCAGTCCCGCCTGTTGGAGGGCGAGCAGCGCCACGCCGCGCGCCTGTCCCACCGCGATGGCGGTCGAGACGTTGCGCTGGAAGAACAATTTCTCCACGGCGGCGGTATCGGGTTTGTGTTTCTTCAGCAGGGAACGCAGGCCGCGGTAGAGACTCTCCAGCCGCGCGGGGACGGAGTCCGTTTTCGGGGTGAGGATCACGCCGAAGGAGACCGCGTCCAGCCTCCCGTCGGGTTCGAGGCGCACCAGTCCGTAGCCGGTGGTGGCGAGGCCGGGGTCAATTCCGAGAGAGAGGGTCATAAGAAAAAATTCTGAACTCAGCAGCCTGAATTCAGAATTTTCGTTTACGCGGCTTCGAGGGCGGCCAGCGCTTCGTCGGAGAGTTTCACGTTGTGGAACACGCTCTGAACGTCGTCGAGTTCCTCGAGGCCCTCCACCAGCCGCAGGACCGAGAGCGTGGACTCGGCGTCCAATTCCAGCTCCTGCTTGGCGATCAGGCGCAGTTCGGCCTCGTCGGGGGTGACGCCCGCCTGGTGGAGCGCGTCGCTCAGGGTCTTGAACGCGTCGACCGGGGCGATGATCTCCACCGCCTCGCCGGCGTCCAGCACGTCGTCCGCGCCGGCCACCGCGGCGAGTTCGAAGGCCTTGTCGTAATTCATCTGGCTGGAGGGGAAGGAGAAGTACGCTTTGCGGTCGAACTGCCAGCCCACCGCGCCGGCCTCGGCCATGTTGCCGCCCGCCTTGCTGAACGCGTGACGGAGGTCCGAGATGGTGCGGTTGCGGTTGTCGGTGACGCAGTCCACCATGAGGGCCGCGCCGTGCGGGCCGTAGCCTTCGAGAGTCAATTCCTCGAACGAGCCGGCCTCTTTGTCTTCGCCGGTGCCGCGGCGGATGGCGCGCTCGATGTTGTCCTTCGGCATGTTGCCGGCGCGCGCTTTTTCGATGGCGAGTTCGAGACGGAAATTCGTCCCCGGGTCGCCGCCGCCCAGACGCGCGGCCATGGCGATCTCCCGCGCGAGACGGGTGAAAATGGCGCCTTTTTTCGCGTCTGCCGCGCCCTTTTTGCGTTTGATGGTTGCCCAATGGCTATGACCAGACATTCGTACTCCTTCTTGTAAAACCGCTGACGTGGGGGATTGCTTTTGAGCGGCAGAATTATAGCGGATTTACCCGCCCTTGCGAAGCGCTAGACGAAAAATCCGACTCCCATCGTCTTCGGCCCGCCGTGCGTGACGATGGCCGGCGGCAGTTCGTAGATGGGGACTTCGCCGCCTCCCTGCCACGACTGGAGGCTGGCCGCGAGGACCCGGGCCTCTTCCTCCGCCTCGACCTGCATCGCCGCCAGATACGCCTCCGCCGACCTCGGACATTCCTCGTGGACGATCTCCTCCAGCCGCGCCAGGGCGCGTTTGTGGGTGCGCTGTCGCTCGAAGGCCTCCACCTGTCCCGCGCGGATCGTCAGGATGGGTTTGATCTCCAGCAGTTCGGCCAGCAGTTTTTTCGCGCCGCCGATCCGCCCGCCTTTGGCGAGATACTCCAGCGTGTGGACGAGGAAGTAGATGCGCCCGCGCGGAATCATGTCTTCGAGTTTTGCCATGATCTCGTCTGCGGACTTTCCCGCCTTCGCCATGTCGTCTGCGAGCAGGACGAGCGAACCGAGGTTGCACGAGATCGTCTGCGTGTCCACCACGCGGATATCCGCGCCCGCGAATTCCTGCGCGGCGGTCTCGGCGGAACGCGTCGTCCCGCTGACCTTGGCCGAGGGCGCCACGACAATGACGCTCTCGCCCTGCGCCCGCGCCTGTTCGAAGATCGGATAGTACAGCGTCGGCTCGGGCGCGGCGGTCTTCGGCAGGACGGGCGAGGCCTTGAGTTTGGCGAGAAAAGCCGCGGTGTCGATCTCGCTGTCGTCGTGATAAGACTCCTCCCCGAACATGACGATCTGGGGGATGAGCGGGATGCCGCGCCGCTTCAACGTTTCGCGCGGCAGGCTGCAGGTGGTATCTGCGACGATGATGGTCATGGCATTCTCCCGGTCTGTTTTCGGTTGGACGTCGTCGTTGCGAGGCGTTCGCGGACGATCTCCCCGTCAGGCGGGGAGCGCCTCGCGCCGCTCGCGAGGACGTCAAATTATTGTATGCCGACTCCCGTCATAGTGAGAATATGAGTTTTGTCCCGTTTATCCGGGCCATATTTCTGGTGGATGGTATCATTCCCTTAAAAGGAGGCAGGTATGCAGGCAGTCGTGTTGATCGTCGTGATCGGGCTTGCGGGCGGCATGGCGGTGGGATTGCAAAGCCCGCTCGCGAGTATGATGAGTCAGAGACTCGGCACATTGGAAAGCGTCTTCATCGTCCACGCGGGAGGGGCGCTGGCCGCGCTGATTCCGCTCTTGTTCCTCGGCGGCGGGAAGTTGAGTCAGTGGCGGACGCTGCCGTGGTACGCGCTGCTGGCGGGAGTCTTCGGGCTGGCGGTGATCGGCGCCATCAGTTACATGATCCCGCGCATCGGCGTGGCGGGTTCCATCATCACAATCGTGGCGGGACAACTCCTCGTCGGGATGATCCTCGACCACTTCGGCTGGCTGGGCGCGCTCGAACGTCCGCTCGACGCGCCGCGCCTGCTGGGAATGGCGATCGTCCTGCTCGGCGTCTGGCTGACGGCGAAATAAAAAGACAGCCGCTTCACGGCTGTCTTTTGTGGGCGCTGAGGGACTCGAACCCCCGACATCCTCGGTGTAAACGAGGCGCTCTAACCAACTGAGCCAAGCGCCCGACGCCGACATTATACACTATTGAGCTTCACGGGTTGGCGTTGACCTGTCTCACGACCAGGTCGGAGAACGAAACTGTGACGGGCGAATCCGCCGCGGCGCGGACGTACACTCCCAGCGAGCCGTTCGGCAGGACGGGATCGTCCACGCTGAACTGGTAGTGGTCGTTCAGGAAGAAGCGCAGCTCGCGTCCCACCGCCCAGACTGCGATCCGCACCCGGGCCGGGATGCCGCGCGGCGCGTCGCTGGAGAAGACGGGAAGTTTCAACGGCGCGCGCGTCCCGTTGACGACGCGGTCGGCTTTGATCTCGCCGTTGCAATTCAAGCCAAAGCGGTAATACGCGGTCGGGGCGGCGCGCACGAGGAATCCATACTCGCCCGCGCCGCGGCACAGGTTGAGACTGGCGGCGATCTCGGCGTAGAAATTCTCGACGAGCAGGTCTTGATGCAGGCTCATCCGATATACGTCTGGCTCGGCGGCCAGAGTCAGCCGTCCATTGATGAGGTAGTCCTTGCCGTTGGACCAGTTCGCGGGATCGGTGAAATCGTCTGTATAGAGGACCTTGCCGAGGCCGGGACTCCAATCGGGGGTGGCGGTGGGCAGGGTCGCGGCCGAGGGAGCGGGCGTGTCGGTGGGCGGGAACCAGACCGGGGTCGGGGAGGGAAGCGGGGTCGCCGTCGGCGGGACGGGCGTCGCGGCGCCGGGCGGTTTTCTGTCCAGCGCGGAGCAGGCGGCGAGCAGGAGCGTCGGCAGGAGGAGGAGCGGCGCGGCGCGCGTCGAAATTCGTCGAAATTTCGGGGTCGAAAAACGGCGTTGATTCACGAGAATATTGTACAATAGCGCGGCATAAAATTCCATTCGGTTACGAACCGCTCAGGAGAATCTCATGACCGAGAAATCTGTGTTGGTGACCGGCGCGTGCGGCGAGATCGGGCAGGCGCTGGTGCAGGGACTGGCGGCGCGCGGCGGCTATCGCATCGTCACCGCGGACCTGGCTCCGCTCCCCGATTCCATCCACGCCCTCTCCGCTGAACATGTGCAGGGCGACCTCGTCAATCGGGTCAAGCAGTTCTACGATTACGATTTCGACATCATCTATCATCTGGCCGCCTCGCTTTCGTCGAAGGCGGAGGTGGCCACCGAGGAGGCGCACCGCATCAACGTCGAGGGGACGATGCAGCTGCTGATGCTGGCCGCGTACAAATCCGAGAAATATAAAAAGCCGGTCAAGTTCCTGTTCCCCAGTTCGATTGCCGCCTACGGGATGGCCGATCTCGAAGAGAAGCAAAAGGCGGGACGCGTGAAGGAGGAAGACCACGACAACCCGCACACGATGTATGGATGTAACAAACTGTATTGCGAAAAATTGGGGATGTATTACGGACATTTCCATGGACAGAAACACCTCGATCCCGCGCCCCCGGTCATGCTGGACTTTCGGGCGATCCGCTTCCCCGGGCTGATCTCGGCCTTCACCCTCCCCAGCGGCGGGACGAGCGACTACGGGCCCGAGATGCTCCACCACGCCGCGGACGGCAAACCCTACGCCTGCTTCGTCCGCGAGGACACGAAGATCTCGTTCATGGCGATGCCCGACGCCATCAAGTCCCTGCTGATGTTGACGGACGCGCCGCGCGAGCGGTTGACGCGGCAGGTTTACAACATCGCCGCGTTCGCCCTTACCGCGGGCGAGTTCCGCGACCGCGCTGTGAAGGCCTTCCCCGGCGCGGAAATCGTCTTCGAGCCGAACCCGCGCCGGCAGGGCATCGTCGACTCGTGGCCCGAAGATTTGGACGACTCGCGCGCCCGCGCCGACTGGGGCTGGAATCCCGATTACGACGCGGATAAATTTTTCGAGGAGTATTTCCTGCCGGAGATCAGGAAGAGGTATGGGAGGTAGGGGCGCGTGGCGCGTAAGTGAAGAAAGAGGAAAGAAGAAAGAACCGCCCTCATCGGGCGGTCTCGTTCTTGCTTGCCTTGCATGGATACCGTGAAAGCATTATAATTTCTCCATGCCGATAAAATCCATTGCAGATGCGGCAACCGCAGATCTATATCATGGCCGCAACACTTCGCGTGTTCGAAGGTTTCCTCAAAACATTATTTCTGCGGCATTACGTAAATTGGATGTTCTCAACTCCGCGCATCGTTTGGATGATTTGCGCTCTCCCCCGGGAAATCGTCTTGAAAATCTGAAAGGTGATCTTGTCGGTTATTACAGTATTCGTATCAACGAACAATGGCGAATAATTTTTCGCTGGGAAAACGGCGCAGAAGATGTTGAAATCGTTGATTATCATTAAAGGAGTATCTCATGCTTCCTGAGAATCGAATTCCCACTCATCCCGGTGAAATTCTGCTTGAGGAATTTCTGAACCCTCTTGGGTTATCGCAAGTTGCTTTTGCCGAGCATCTTAAAATCCCCGTCCAGCGCGTGAATGAGATTGTGCGCGGCAAGCGCGGCGTTACTCCCGAAACGGCATGGCTGTTTGCCGAGGCGCTTGGCACGTCTCCTGAATTCTGGTTGAACTTGCAGGCGAACCATGATCTTGCTTTATATCGTCCCAGGCGGACGGTGAAGCGAATTCCTATGGCCGCGTAGGGCCAGGCAGGAGACCGCCCGACGAGGGCGGTCTCTTGATTTGGTAGAATTGCCCAATCGTGAAATATGCCAGGTCGAGATAAGGTCAAGACATGCTTTTGGACGCGGAATTCACGGAAAAGACAATCCGTGCTGTTCGTGAAATCCGCGTACCAGGAAGCAAAACTTCCAGATTCCGGGATGCTTTTGTGAATTCTCACTTCAACCTCATCGCTTCGATCTATGACCGCGCCATCCCGTTCAAGCGGCTGGAGCGGACTCTCCAGGTCCTCGGCCTGCCCCACGCCGGGATTCTCCTCGACGCGGGCGGCGGGACGGGACGCGTGGCCGAGGCGCTTCGTCCGCACGTGGGATCGGTCATCGTGGCGGACGTCGCGCGCGGGATGCTCGTGCAGGCGCGGCAAAAAGGGTTGGACGCCTCCTCCGCCGAAACGGAACGCCTGCCCTTCGCGGACGGCGTCTTCGACCGAGTCCTCATGGTGGACGCGCTGCACCACGTCGTTCATCAGGGCGAGACCGTCCGCGAACTTTTCCGCGTCCTCAAACCCGGCGGACGGCTCGTCATCGAAGAGCCCGACCTGCGGACCTTCGCGGTCAAGTTGATCGCGGTGGGGGAGAAGCTCGCGCTGATGCGCAGTCATTTCCTGTCGCCGCCGCAGATCGCCGCGCTGCTGCCTCCTGAAGCGCGGACGCGCCTCGAAGCCGAGGATCACACCGCCTGGGTCATCGTGGAAAAATAAATGCGAACCCGCGCCGCCGCCATCCTCATCCAGAACAACTCCCTCGCGCTCCTGGAGCGCCACCGCGCGGGGATGCATTATTTCACCTTCCCCGGCGGCGGCCTGGACGCGGACGAGACTCCCGAACAGGGCGCCGTCCGCGAGACGCGGGAGGAGTTGGGAGTCGAAGTGCGCGTCGTCCGGCTGGCGGCGAAGGTCTGGTTTCGCGGCGACCCGCAGTTCTTCTTCCTCGTCGAACAGACGGGCGGGGAGTTCGGAAGCGGCGCGGGCGAGGAGTACGCGTCGGACCTGGACCCCGCGCGGGGGACGTACGAACCGGTCTGGATGCCGCTCGAGCAGGTGACCATCCAAAACGTCCTCCCGAAGCCGGTGGCCGCGCTGGTCCAAAAATCCCATCCCGATAACTGGCCTGCCGAGGCGTTGACTTTCACAGAAGGCTGAAAATTTCCCACCGCCAAACCCATTGAACCGCCGGGAACGCGAAGTTTAATTGCGTTTCTTTGCGGCCTTTGCGGTAAATCTTGACGTAATTTCCGAGGGGGGACTCCTTCGCAAGCGCGAGAGACTGTGGTTAAATGGACGCAGGAGTTTCGCCATGTCCCAAGACCTCGACCTCGTTGCATTTCTAAAAGCCTTTCCCGCCTATCCTGCCACCGACGCGCTCGATCGCCTCCGCCTCAGCGAGTACGCGCGCCTCGACGTGAACTCCCAGGTGTATCTCGATTACACCGGCGGCGGTCTCTACGCCGAGTCGCAAATTCTCCGCCATCATCGCCTGCTCAGCGAACACGTCTTCGGCAACCCGCATTCCACCAATCCCGCCTCGCAAGCCTCCACCGAACTCGTGGAGCATACCCGCGAATACATCCTGCGTTTTTTCCGCGCCGACCCGGACGAGTACACGGCGGTCTTCACCGCCAACGCCAGCGGCGCGCTTAAGATCGTCGGCGAATCCTATCCCTTCGACGCCAACTCGCGCTACCTGCTCACGTTCGACAATCACAACTCGGTCAACGGGATTCGGGAATTTGCCCACGCCCGCGGCGCCGAGGTGACGTACATTCCCGTTGCCCTGCCCGACATGCGCGTCGACGCTTCGCAACTCGACCGCGAACTGGCGCGGCCCAAAGAGGGCGGGTTCAACCTTTTCGCGTTCCCGGCGCAATCCAACTTCTCGGGCGTCCAGCATCCCCTCGACTGGATCGCGCGCGCCCGCTTCCACGGCTGGGACGTGCTGCTCGACGCGGCCGCCTTCGTCCCGACCAACCCGCTCGACCTCTCCGCGGTCCACCCCGACTTTGTGCCGGTCTCGTTCTACAAGATGTTCGGCTACCCGACGGGCATCGGCGCGCTCATCGCCCGCAAAGAGGCGCTCCGTAAGTTGCGCCGTCCCTGGTTCGCGGGCGGGACGATCACCGTCGCTTCGGTGCAGGGAGATAAATACTACCTCGCCGACGGTCCCGCCGCGTTCGAGGACGGCACGCTCGACTACCTCAACATCCCCGCGGTGGAGATCGGTCTCAAGCACATCGAGTCCATCGGCTACGAACTGATCCACGAACGCGTCCGCATGTTGACCGGCTGGCTGCTCGAAAACCTGGCGGCGATGAAACACTCGACGGGCGCGCCCCTCGTCCGCATTTACGGACCCGCCGTCCCCGAGGGGCGAGGCGGCTCGGTGACCGTCAACTTTTTCGATAAGGACGGGAATCCGATTGACCATCGCTTCATCGAGAGCGAGGCCAACAAAGTCAACATCTCCCTGCGGACGGGGTGTTTCTGCAACCCCGGCGCGGGCGAGGTGGCGCTGAACATCTCGCGCGTCGAGCTGGACGTCTGCTTCACCCAGCCGGGTCACGAAGAGCGCCTGAGCGTGGACGATTTCCGTCTCTGCATTGACGGCAAGTCCAGCGGCGCGGTGCGGATCTCGGTCGGGATGGTCAGCAATTTTCAGGATGTGCGGGCGCTTTTGAAATTTGCGGAAGGGTTGTTGCAGTAGCGGAACCGGCGTTCAATGAGACAGCCGCTTTGAAGCGGCTGTCTTTTTTATTCGTTGTCGCCGTTCCACACGCGGTAACCGAGGGCGGAGAGGATGAACTCCACCGCGAGGTCGGCGGTGCGGTTTTGCACGTCGAGGATGGGATTCACTTCGACGAGGTCCATGCCGACGAGTTTGCCCGTCTCCGCGATCAGTTCGCAGACGAGGTGGCCCTCGCGCTGCGTCAACCCCGCGGCCACGGGCGTCCCCACCCCGGGCGCGTGGCGCGGGTCGAGCGCGTCCATGTCGAAGGAGAGATAGATCCCGTCCGTGTCCTGGCTCACGCGGTCAATGGCTTTCATGACGCACTGATACATGCCGAAGCGGTCGAGCTGCTCCATGCCCTGCACCATCACGCCGGCCGCGCGCAGGTTGGCTTTTTCGCCGGGGTCGAGGTCGCGCGCCCCGATGACCGCGATCCGCTTCGGGTCCACGACGGGAACCGCCTCGTCCCAGAGTTGGACGAGGCGTCGGTCGCCGAGTCCCGCGAGCGCGGCGAGCGGCATCCCGTGGATGTTGCCCGAGGGCGTGGTCTCGGCGGTGTTGAAGTCGGCGTGCGCGTCCACCCAGATGACGCCGAGTTTTTTGAATTTGGCCGCGCCGCGAATGGAGGCGTATGCCAGGCTGTGGTCGCCGCCGAGGACGAGGGGGAAGTGTCCCGCCTGCATACAGACGGCGACCGCGCCGGCCACGCGGCGTCCCATCGGCACGATGCAGTCAATGTATTTCAACTTTGGCTCGGAGATCGAACACATCTCCGCGATCGGGACTTCGATGTTGCCCTTGTCTTCCACCGCGTATCCCAGGCTTTCGAGACGCGGCTGCAACTGGGCGTAGCGGATGGCGCTGGGGCCCATGTCCACGCCGCGGCGGTCCGCGCCGAGGTCAACGGGGATACCGATAATGTCTATTTGCATAAGATTCTCCAATCGTTTCCGTATTGACGGTTATTCTGAACCAGTGTATTATAAATTCAGTCACCTGGCGTAGTCGTGCGAAAGCGCGGGTTGGGTTGCAGGCGCCAAGAACCTGCATAAAAGCATCCCCAACTAGCCAGGTACTTGTTTTTAAGGCGGATAATCAACGATCTTGACTTTCTTCGATGGTGTTAATTGATTCCCTGTCCGAGCCAGGCCAGCCAACATATCGGCAGTCTGTAAACCGTCGTTCTTTGACGCAGGCGTCGCCTTGACTTCGCTGAGGTATGCGGCGGATTTTAATGTCATTGACAGTGTTCTGCGTAGCACGTTTCTGAATGACCGTTGTTCTTTTTTTCCGTCATAGAGCAAAATGGAATTGTCAAGGAGGGAAGCAGGAATAACCTGGATGGTCTGTGCGATGAAATTCGCGAGAATTTGCTCGCCGCTCATCTTGCGAAATTCCTGCGGAATGCGGCGTTTGTCAATTCGTAATACGATGGCCAAAGGAAAATCGAGTTCCGCCGTTATGTAATGTCGAAATTTTCTACGGATATCGTCGGCGGTTTTGACATAATGGAATTCAAAAGAATTGGAAAGATGCAGTTGCTGTCGCAATGGGGAAACGTCAATTTCGCGGTCGCGAGACGATACCGCGGCAACCAACAGAAGATCCGATGAGCCGCGTCGAAAACGAAAGCCAGGATCCCCCGACCAATCCACATAGATATATGACGTCATTCCGATGCGCTCACGTTATTTCTTTCCGTTCCATTCGTCAATCAAACGCTCGAAGAATTCGTCGAGATATTTTAACCGCTCCTCCGCGATGGCGCGCGCCGTGGACGTGAACATGCGCTCGCGGACTTTCCGCAGTTTGAAGAGATGCTCATGATAGGCGCTGTGCGGCTCGCCTTCGACCTCGCGTCCGCTTTCCAAAAATTGACGGGACGGCTCCGCGTACCACGGCGTCCCCGCCAGGGACGCGTAACCGATGGCGCGCGCCGCGCCGATGGCTCCCAGCACGTCGAGTTTGTCGGCGTCGAAGAGGACCTTCGCTTCGAGCGTTTCGGGTTTCTCGGTCCCGCGGTAGCGATGGGCGCGGATGCAATGCTGGACGGCCGCGATGCGCCCCGCCTCCCAGCCCTCGGAGGCGAGGACCTGCGCGGCGAATTCCGCCGAGGCGTGATGGTGGTCCGCGCGGGAGGCGTGTCCGGGCGTCGCGCCCTCCGCGTCGTGCAGCAGCGCCGCAGCGCGGACGATGTCCATGTCCGCGCCCTCGGCTTCGGCCAGCCGTTCCGCCATCCGATAGACGCGCAGGACGTGGTCGAAATCGTGGACGGGATCGGCGTCCGCGTACCAGGCGCGGGCTTGTTCGATGGTGGGCATTATCCGTTCTCCCCCAGTTCCTCGCGCATGGATTCGTTCCAGTGGACGCCCTCGCGCGCCATGAAGTATGCGCCCAGGACGGTCGGCGCGAGCCAGAGCGCGATGTGGAGGACGAGGGTATAGCCGGTGGCCATGGCCTTGTCCACGCCGTAGGCTTGCAGGATGGCGATGCCCGGCGTGTCGAACGTCCCGACGTAGCCCGGCGCGGACGGGAGGGTGGTCGCGAGCGTCACGATGCCGTTCATCAGCATCAGCGCGAAGAACGAGACGTTGAAGTCGAAGGCGTGCATGACGAACCAGTATTTGCCCGTCTCGAAAAGCCAGATGACAACCGTCGTGACGAAGACCATCAACACGTTGGCGGGGGAGCGCAGCGACGCCAGCCCATCCAGGAATTTATTCATCACGCTGATGATTTTTTCGTGCAGGCGTTTCGGCGTGAGACGTTCGATGAACCACAGCCCGACGCGCGCCGTCGTTTGCGGGAACATGGCCGCCAGCAAAAAGATTCCCAGCGCGCCGAGGAAAGCCGCCGACCCCCAAACCGCCAGCGATTGGATGTCGCCGATGAAGCCCGAGTCGCTGTTGACGCGCGCCAGTTCGGGCAGGTTGAGGAAGACGAAGGCCAGCATCACCACGCCGTCGAAGACGCGCTCCACGATGACGGTCGCCAGCGAGGCGGAGACGGGGACGCCCTCCTTGCGTTTCAGGATCACCGCCCGCAAAACCTCCCCCGCGCGGAACGGATAAATATTATTGCCCATGTAGCCGATACACACGATGGGGAACATCCTGTTGGTCGGGATGGGCTTAATCGGACGCAGCAGGTAATGCCAGCGCCACGCCCGCGCCCAAAGTCCCACGAGATAGACGGCCACGCCGGGGATCAGCCACCAATATCGCGCCGACTTGACCGCGATCCAAAAAGAGTCCCACTCCAGGCCGTGGACGGCCCAGTACACAAAAACGAGGCTGATGACCAGCCCCAGCCAGAATTGCCAGCGTTTCATGCCGGCGATTGTACCAGACGGTTTCTTTTTCCATGCTAAAATTGCGCCATGACCCCGCGTCCTCCCCGTCACGAAACAGCCCTATATTGCCTGGCTTTTCTCATCGCCCTCGGATTGCGCTTCGTCCGCCTCGGCGAACTTCCCCTCTCCGATTCCGAGGCGCGGCTCGCGCTGGACGCCCTCCACATCGCGCAGGGACAGTATCCCGCGCTCAGTTCCCACGTCGCCTATACCAGCCTCACCGCCGTCCTGTTCTTCATCTTCGGCAGTTTCAATTTCCTCGCCCGCTTCTGGCCCGCCGTATTCGGGACGGCGCTCGTCTTCACGCCGCTCCTCTTTCGGGATCGGCTGACGCCGCGGGCCGCGCTCCTCCTCGCCTTCTTCTTCGCGCTGGACCCGGCCCTCGTCTCGCTCTCGCGACAGGCGGGCGGACCCATCCTCGCCGTGACCTCGTCCCTGCTCGCCGCCGCTTTCTGGACCCGCAACCGGCCGCGCCTCGCGGGCGTTTTCCTCGCCCTGGCGCTTCTCTCTGGTCCCTCTCTCTGGCCCGGACTCCTCGGCCTGCTCCTCGCGTGGATGCTCGCCCAGTTCATGTCCGCGCGCCCCGCTTCCGCCGAGACGGAGTCGGACGCGGCCGCGCCGGAGAACGATTCCGTCGCCTCCTCTCCCGTCATTGTCCCGCTGAAGACCGATTACCGGGCGCTGGGTGTCGCCCTGCTCGTGACTCTCCTCGCCGTTTCGACTCTTCTCTTCCTCTCCCCGCAGGGACTGGGCGCGTGGCTGGCCTCGCTCCCCGACTATCTCAAAGGCTGGGTCGCGCCCGTCTCCGTGCCGGTCGGCCGTCTCTTCCTCGCGCTGGGCGTGTACCAGTTGCTCGCCGTCCCCTTCGCGCTCATCGCCATCGGGCGCGGCTGGTGGGACGGCTCCGCCGACGCCATCCGCCTCAGCCTGTGGACGCTGGTCGCGATTCTGCTGGCGGCGTTTTATCCCGCCCGCCAGCCCGCGGACCTCGTCTGGGCGCTCGTCCCGCTGTGGACTCTCGCCGCGCTCGAATTGGCGCGTCATCTCGAATTTCCCCGCGAAGACCGCCTCGAAATCGTCGGGCTTGCCGCCCTCGTCATCCTCCTGCTCGCCTTCGCGTGGATGGACGTGGAGGCCTTGCGCTGGACGACCATCCCCTCGCGGGAGGCCAACATCCGTCTGCTGCTGCTCGCCGGGGCGTTCGTTCTCCTGATCGTCAGCGCGGCGCTGGTGGGATATGGCTGGTCGGCGCGGGTGGCGCGCGTCGGCGCGGCATGGGGCGCGGCCGTCGTCCTCGGCGTCTACACGCTCGGCGCGGCCTGGGGCGCGACGGGACTGCGCGACGAAAAAGCCGTCGAACTCTGGGATCTATCCCCGCGCATCGCGCAGGCAGACCTGCTCACGCTCACCGTGAACCAGACCTCGGAATGGGCTGTCGGTCAGACGGACTCCCTGCCGGTCCTCATCGTCGGCGTGGACTCGCCCGCGCTGACCTGGGCGCTTCGCGGCCACAACCCGCAGAACGTCGTCGCCCTCGACCCGGCCTCCGCGCCCGAACTGGTCATCACGCCGACGCGCGACGACCTCGGCCTGGCCGCGTCCTATCGCGGGCAGGACTTTAACTGGCGCCTGTATCCCGCCTGGGATTCGTTTTCGTCCTATACCCTGGGCTGGCTCGCCTATCACGACCTCCCAACCGCGCCGGAGACAGTCATTCTCTGGGGCCGCGCCGACCTGTTCATTGACGCGGAAAAGCCATGAGAGATACGCCGAGCGCCGCAAACAACCCACAACCCGAAATTCAAAAACTGATGCCTGACGTCCCCTCCATCATCGCCATAGACGGTCCCGCCGCGTCGGGAAAATCCACCATCGGCAAACGTCTCGCCGACGACCTCGGTTATCTTTTTTTCGACACGGGCGTGATGTACCGCGCCGTCACGTGGAGCGCGCTCCAGCGCGGCGTGGACGTCCACGACGAGGCCGCGGCGACGCGCCTCGCCGAGGAAATGTCCATTGACGTCGCGTCCGCCTCGAAGTCCGATGGACGCGCCTGCGATGTGATCGTCGAGGGACGCGACGTCACCTGGGAGACGCGTCGTCCCGAAGTGGACGCGAACGTCTCCATCGTCTCCGCCTACGCGGGCGTGCGACTCGCCATGGGCAGTCAGCAGCGCCGCATCGGCCAGCGCGGCCGCATCGTGATGGTGGGACGCGATATCGGCACGGTCATCCTGCCCGAGGCGGACTTGAAGATTTACCTCGACGCTTCCGCCGAGGAACGCGCCCGCCGCCGCTTCGCGGAGATCATCGCGCGGGGCGGAGAGGCCGACTACGCGGAGATCCTCGCGAAGATCCACGCGCGCGACCGAATCGATTCGACGCGCTCGGTCGCGCCCCTGCGTCCCGCGGACGACGCGGTCATCGTGGACACCGAGGGGCTGTCTGCCGATGAAGTTTTCGCGCGCGTCCGCGAGCTGTGCAATGGATGAATACCGCGCGCCCCTGCGATTTCGAATCACCCGTCCCGTTTTGCGGGTCGTGTTTCGCGGGCTGTTTCATATTCTGGCGCGCGTGAAGATCACGGGACTTGACAACGTGCCGCTGGGCAAACCGTATGTGGCGGCGGTCAACCACGTCTCGATCTTCGACCCGCCGTTCGCGGCGGCCTTCTGGCCCGAGACGCTGGAGATCATCGGCGCGGCGGATGTGTTCGACAAACCCGGGCAGGGGCAGCTGCTCAAACTCTACGGCGTGACGCCCGTGCATCGCGGCGAGTACGACCGCGCCCTGCTCGAGTGGACGACGCGCGTCGTCAAGTCTGGCCGCCCGCTGTTCATCGCGCCCGAGGGCGGACGCTCGCGCGTGACGGCCATGCGGCGCGCGAAGCCGGGCATCGCCTACATCGTCGAAGAGACGCGCGCGCCGGTCCTGCCGGTCGGTCTCGTCGGCACGACCGACGATTTCTGGCAGCGCGCCCGCCGCGGCGAAAGGCCGAATTTGGAAATGCGCATCGGCAAGCCGATCCGCCTGCCCGCCGTCGAGGGGAAGGGCGCGGCGCGGCGCGAGTCCCGCCAGCGCAACGCGGACCTGGTGATGCGTCACATCGCGGGGCTGCTGCCCGAGGAATATCGCGGGGTCTATGCCGAATCCGTCATCGCCGCCTCCTAAACCCGTCGCGGTAAAATTCCGCCCCGAATTGACGCGCGTCCCCGAATATCACTGGCGGCGCAGGTTGACGCGCCGCGTCTTGCGCGCCCTCATGCGTTTCCTCGTCGCGACGCGAATTGACCTTGCCGTGCGCGGCCTGGAAAATTTTCCCGAACGCGGCCCCGCGCTGCTCGTCCTCAACCATCTTGGCGACGCGGACATCGTCGTCATCCTTTCGCAACTCCAAACGCTCGAAGTGGATTCGCTGGCCGCAAGCAATCTCTACGACATCGCCGCGCTGCGGGTCTTCGCCGAACCGTACGGCGTCATCTGGCTTCATCGCGGACGTCCCGACCGCCGCGCGTTGAACTGCGCGCTGGAGTCGCTGCGCCTCGGACGGTTTGTGACCATCGCCCCGGAGGGACGCGAGAGCGTGATCGGCGGCCTTGAGCCGGGACTGGACGGCGCGGCCTTCCTCGCCCTGCGCGCGGACGTCCCTCTCGTCTCCGTCGCGTTGACCGGGACCGAGAATCCCCGCCTCTATCGCGGACTGTTCTGCTGGCCGCGCGTCCCCGTCACGATGACCGTCGGGCGGCCCTTCCGCCTCGTCCGCACCGGGGACCGTCACGCGGATTTGGCGAACGGTACCGTCCAGATCATGCGAGAACTGGCGCGCCTCCTGCCGCCCGAATATCGAGGCGTGTATCGCGAAGGCGCTGAAAACCAATGACAAATATGAACTGGCTCGAAGTCTCCCTCCTCGTGGACGGCGAACTCGCCGAAGCGGTCGCCGACGTGCTGGCGCGTTTCGCGCCCAACGGCGTCGTCACCGAAAGCACGGGCGTGAAATTCCTCGACGAGGAAAACGAAGGCGTCGCGGTCGGCCCCGTCAGCGTGCGCGCCTATCTCGAAGTCAACGACCGGCTCGAAGAGACGCGTCAGAAGCTGGAGGAAGCGCTCTTCTATCTCGGCATGATCCAGCCGCTCCCCGCGCCGGCGTACAAACAGATCGCCGACCAGAATTGGATGGAAGCCTGGAAAGCCAGTTACAAACCCATCCCCATCGGCAAACGGCTGATGATCGTCCCCGCGTGGATGGACTCGCCCGAACCGGACCGCATCCCGATCAAAATTGACCCCGGCATGGCGTTCGGCACGGGGACGCATCCGACGACGCAGTTGTGCCTGGAGTTGATCGAGGAATTCCATGACCGAAGACCGAGGACTGAAGACGGGTCAGTCCTCCGTTTCCCGTCTCCCGTCATTGACATCGGCTGCGGCTCCGGCATCCTCTCCATCGCCGCGCTCAAACTCGGCGCGGCCTCCGCCCTCGGCGTGGACATTGACATCGAGTCCGTCCGCAACGCGCGCGAGAACGCGGAGAAAAACGGCGTCGGCGCGGAACTCATCCTCGGTCAAGGCTCGGTGGCGGAGGTGAAGGCCGGGCAGTTCGCGTACGCGTCCGCGCCGCTGGTGATGGCGAACATCCTCGCGCCGGTCATCGTCCGTCTCTTCGACGCGGGGCTGGCGGATCTGGTTGACGACGGCGGCGAGATCATCTTGAGCGGCATCCTCGCCGAGCAGGCGGAAAAAGTCGCGGCGGCCGCGTCCGCCAAAGGTCTGGTTTTGACCGGTCAGCGTCAGATGAAAGACTGGGTGGCGCTGTCGTGTCGCAAATCGAAGAGGGCGGGTTTCTAAAAAAAATCGGGTTTCCCGTCAATCTGTGCTATGATTCGCTCAGCATGGATCGCAAACGTCTTCTCCAATTTCTTTTATTGAACGCGCTGGTCTCCGCCTGCGTGACGGGGACGATCCTGTTCTGGTACGACCGCAACCTGAAAGCGACTTCCTCCGCCCCCGCGTATGCGCCTCTTCCTGGACTTGAAGCGGGCGCGCCCGCCTCCCGCGTGGACGCCAACCCGGTCGGCGACCTCCGCATCGTCAGCGTCGTCGGCGCGGACAACCTCGGCGCGGAAGTCGTCATCCTGCGTTACTACGGCGCCGGGCAGGTGGATTTGTCCAACTGGCAGCTCAAGGACGAAAACGGCAACATCTTCCTCTTCCCGTCCATCACGCTCGTCAACGGCGGCGCGGTGCAGATCCACACCGGCGCGGGGACGAACACCGTCGTGGACCTGTACTGGGGCTTGTCCGCGCCCGTCTGGAAATCGGGCGAGATGGCCAGCCTGTACGACGCGAACGGGAAAGTGATCGTGACGTATAAAGTGCCGTAAAGCGTATTGCGTAATGCGTAATGAGGTGAGTATGAGACAGGTGATCGTTTATTCTGGAGAAGACGAATATTTTGTGGCGGAATGTCCCAGTCTGCCGGGTTGCATTAGCCAGGGCAAAACGCGTGAAGAAGCGGTTGCAAATATCAAGGAAGCCATCCGCCTTTATATCGCCGCGCTGGAAGAAGATGGACTGCCGATTCCCGTCGAAAATTTTGATGCGATGGTTGTTGCTGTATGAGCGGCCTGCCGCGTATCTCAGGTAGGGAGTGCGTGAAAGCCCTCTCCAAAGTCGGCTTTTACCTGAAGCGCCAGGAAAGCAGTCACATGATTTCGCGTCGCGATAATCCATTTGCCCAACTCGTTGTACCCGACCATAAGGAACTTGATCGCGGCGCTTTACGCGCCATCATCCGCCAATCTGGTTTGAATGTGGATGAATTCGAGAAACTTATTTGACGTAAATTGACCGATCACTGACAACTCATAACTGCTCTCTGCTCTCCAATTACCAATTACCAATTACCAATTACCAACATGTCCCAAGCCCTCTACCGCAAATACCGCCCGCAAGGATGGGCCGAAGTCGTCGGCCAACAGCACATCGTGCAGACCCTCCGCAACGCCATTGTCGGAGACCGCGTGGCGCACGCCTATCTCTTCGCGGGTCCGCGCGGCACGGGCAAGACCACGCTGGCGCGTCTGCTGGCGAAAGCCGTCAACTGCCTGAACGACGACAAGACCCAGCGTCCCTGCAACGAATGCGACTACTGCCGCGCCGTCAACGAAAATCGCTTCCTCGACCTCATTGAAATTGACGCCGCCTCCAACACCTCGGTGGACGATGTCCGTGACTTGCGCGACAAAATAAATTTCTCCCCCACACAGGGCAAATTCAAAATCTACATCATTGACGAAGTCCACATGCTCTCCACGGCGGCCTTCAACGCGCTCCTCAAGACCCTCGAAGAACCGCCGCCGCACGCCATCTTCGTCCTCGCCACCACCGAGATCCACAAAATCCCCGCCACCGTCCTCTCGCGCTGCCAGCGTCACGAGTTCCGCCGCGTCCCCGTGGACGAGATCGTCGGCCAGCTCAAGGCCATCGCCGCCGCCGAATCCATTCAGGCCGACGGCGACGCCCTCGCCCTCATCGCGCGCCAGTCCGCGGGCGGGATGCGCGACGCCATCTCCCTGCTCGACCAACTCTCCTCGACGGGCGAACGCATCACGCTGGACCTCGCCCAGACCGTCCTCGGGACCGCGACTTCCCAGACCGTTCTTGACCTCGTCGCCTCCATCGCGGACCCGAATCCGGGGCGCGGTCTCGAGGAGATCCACCGCGCCCTCGACGGCGGCGCCGATCCGCGCGCGTTGGCTCGCCAGGTGGTTGACTATCTGCGCGGGCTGATGTTGATCCAAATGGGCAACGCGTCGCAAGTCGAGACGACCAGGGATATTAAAGAACGGATGACCGAACATGCGGACGCGTTCACGCCCGCCGCCGTCCTGCGGATGATGCGAATCTTCAACGAAGCCGCGACCGACTCGCGCGGCAGCTGGCAGCCGTCCCTCCCGCTCGAGCTGGCCTTCGCCGAAGCGCTGGAGCCGCCCGCGGAGTCCGCGCTCGTCGCGCCCGCGTCGAAGGTCAGCGCGAAGCCGCCCGCCAAGTCCGCGCCGAAGACGCCAGTCGCTCCCCAGTCGGGAGGCGCGTCCGCTTCCGCCATCCCCGCGTCCGAGGTCATCAAGGTCTGGAAGCAAGTCCAGAATGCTTTGAGGAAGGATTACGCCAACCTTGCGGCGCTGCTGAATTCGGTCTCGTCCATTGACGTGCAGGATGGGACGCTCGTGCTGGGGTTTGCGAGCGATGTGTTGATGTCCAAGATGCAGGACGAAGAGAAGCAATTGACCAACCAGGCCTTGTCCGATCTGCTCGGCGTGACGCTCGACATCCGCTGCGAAGTCACGAACGCCAAGGGCAAAGTCCCGCCGCACGTGCCGCAGGACGGGATGGTGGCGACCGCGATCCATCAGGGCGGGGAGATTGTGGATGTGCAGGAGTAAGACCCGTACACGGATTACGCGAATTTGACGGAGTTGCACGGATTTTTCTTTATTTTTGTTTTTGGGAGGTAGTGTGATGTTGCCGCGATATGCAGGAAAGCCGAAGGAGTTTGAAGGAAAACATTCGGAACTGAGCAAGAGAATTATCAAAGTCTTTTATGATGTTCACAACGAGCTTGGATTTGGTTTTAGCGAGAAGGTGTACCAGAAATCGTATGCAATTGCTCTTCGCCAAGACGGCATGAAGGTTGACGAGCAGGTTCAAATCAAGGTGTATTTTCGCGGTCAATTGGTCGGAGAGTTCTTCGCAGACATGGTTGTTGACGACTTGATAATTCTGGAATTAAAAGCAGCAGACACAATTATCGAAGAGTTCGAAGCCCAGCTACTGAATTATCTTAAATCCACTGAATTCGAAGTTGGCTATGTTTTGAACTTCGGCAAATCTGCGACTTTCAAACGCAAAGTCTTTGACAATGAACGAAAAGGCGCTTTGCGCGGAATAAAGAAATAAAAAAATCCGTGAGTATCTTCAAAATCCGTGAAATCCGTGTACAAAGAATGGAGAATTTATGGCTAAAGGTTTCAATCGTCCAGTAGGCGGCGGGGGGATGGGGGGCGGCATGATGGCGCAGATCCAGAAACTGCAAAAGCAGATGGAGGAGGCGCAGGCGCAACTCGCCGTCGAGACCGTCACCGCGAGC